>VOFK01001411.1_pt1 | contig 29846 bp, 36 predicted proteins | sample 5384121 | NCBI WGS metagenome assembly VOFK01 (sample SAMN12384730, study PRJNA508395) | human gut metagenome | isolation source: healthy gut J | host: Homo sapiens | reverse complement strand
ATACGTATTAAGCTTATTTGCCGCGCTGGTAGTCAATTTCTCTATCATTAAGTAAGAGAACACGATAAACTGAAAATTTCCCCGCAGGCTTTTGAGTCTGCGGGGATTTTTTGCGGAGGCTGCAATAAAACACGGGATTTATTACACTTTATTTACGAATAGATGTTGCATTTTGCGGCGCCCATTCGTTATAATCAGTGTAGGCTTGACACCAACAATATACAACAGGAGGAACAACATGAAAAAACTGACCCGAATTTTGGCACTGACCCTGTGCTGCCTGCTGGCGGCGGGACTGGCCGCCTGCGGCGAAACGCCTGCCCCCACACCCGACCCCGACCCCGATCCCGGTGCGGCGATCGGCGGGAACACCCAGATCCCGAACCCGAGAGTCCCCTATGAAAACGGTGAGTTCCCCGATTTTAAGCTGGCCGGCTACCTCGACCGGGACGGCATGAAGCCCACTGGGTTCTGTCTCATCGGCGGCACCATCGGGGAGATCTCCTATGAAACCGCCACCCTGCGCTGTGCCGCCGATACCGGCGAGGGCGAGGATCTTTCCGGCGTTTACTACCCCGATGCCGAGGAGAGCGAGCTTTTGGTGTGTCACAGCTACGGCGGCATTATTACCGTCACCGTGAAGGAGCACAGTGAGGGCACCGTGGCGCTGTGGAAAAGCTGCGAGGGGGATTTTGACTATTCCCTGTGGCTGCCCGGCCAAACCGGTGACACCGCAAAGGCGCTGGTGATGGAATTTGCCGCCGGGGTGTATGCCGTAAAGCCCGGCGTGGAGACCCCGATCGGGCATGTAGCGGGCACCGAAAAGGAGCTGACCCGCTGGCGGGAGGTCATTCGTGCCGGGAACATTGCCAAGGTGATGGCCATGGATCAAAACATCATGACCGAGCCGATGGAGCTGACCCCCGAAAAAGCCGGGCAGCTCATCGGGCTGCTGGCCGAGAGCGCCGATCGGCTTACGGTGTATGAAAGGCTGCCAAACCCCGCCACCGGCGGCGCGCTGCGCCTGACTGCCTATGATGCGGAAGGAAACACGCTGTTTACCGTCTGCGAAGACGGGCGGCTGGTGGTGACCTTCGGCAACGAAATGACGAACTACGTCTTTAATGTCAGCGCCTGCGGCCTGGACGGCAAATTTACCCTTGAATGAAAAACTGCGCAAAAATACGCCCTGATCCAACCGGATTGGGGCGTTTTCTCGGGGCAATCTCCTGCGTGAATTGAATCCCGCCAAAATAATTCGGGGCGGTTTCGCCTGCGGCAGATGAAATCACCCCGCAAAAATACGCCCTGATCCAACCGGATCGGGGCGTTTTCTCGGGTCAACCGGCGGCTTCGGCTTCGGCCACCCGGCGATGAATATAGTCCTTGACTTCGTCCTTGGGGATGTCCAGCGCAACGGAAAGTTCGCCATGCAGCAGCTCCTCCGCCAGCTTCATATAGCGGTCATCCAGCTGGCTGACACGGCGGCCGGCGGCTTCGGCTTCCCGCTTTTTGCTGTAAACCGATTTGATGATCTCCACGAGGTCGGTGGTGCTGTGGGTACCGATGATGCTGCGGTAATGCTCTGAAAGCTCCTGCAGACGGCCGGTATGGAATGGCTCCACGCTGATGGTAGGAATGAGGGCAACCAGCTCCTCGGCCTCCTCGCGGCTCATTACCGGGCGCATAAAGACCTTTGGCTGCTCCACGGGGCAGTAGATCGTGCCGCTTTGGAACAGGGGGCGCAGGACATAGTACTTGGTCCCGCGCGGCATGCCGGGCAAATCGGGGGTGGCGTAATCCATGACCTCGCAGACGCCGGTATTGCCATACATGATCTTTGTTCCTTTTGCAAACACTGTGGTGCCCTCCCTTACTGTTTCTGCCTATATTATATCACATTTTTCGGCAGGATGTAAGGGGAAATTTAAGCGAGGGGCGGGTGGGGGCCGCAGGCCCGGCCGCGAAGCGGCCGACGCAGGCGGAGCCTGCGTGTTTCGGCGAAGCCGAAACGGCCTGCGGCCCCTGCCCTGCCCCCTGCTTAAATCCCCCCCAATGCGGCGGCCCGCCCCCTGGAAAAGCAGGAGGCGGGCCTTATCAGCAAACCATTAAAAGTAGGATATCACTCGGTGGTGTAGTTATCGAAGTAGCCCTGGATGTAGATGATGGGGGTGCCCTTATCGCCGCTGCCGCTGGTCAGGTCGCACAGGGAGCCAATGAGATCGGTAAGGTTACGGGGGGTTGTGCCCTCGGAGACCATATTGCCCACCAGGCTGGTGGAGTCCTTCTCCTTGATACGCTGGGTAATGGCTTCCTGCAGAGCGGTACCGGAAAGATCGCCGAAATCGTGGTCAGCCAGGTACTTCAGCTTCAGCTCATTGGGGGGTACCGATAAGGCCCTTGGTATAACCGGGCCACAACCGGGTCGGCCAGCTCCCAAATCTTGCCCGCGGGATCCTTAAAGGCGCCGTCGCCATAAACCATCGCCTCGATATGGTGTCCGGTGGCTTCGCTCATCAGCTGGCCAATTTTTTCGGCTACCAGCATAGCATCACGGGGGAACAGCTTCACACGGTTTTCATCCGCCTTATTGGAACCCAGCAGACCATACTGGGCATTGTAGCCGCTGCCCGCCACAGGAGCGGTCATCAGGTCATCCAGCCCCAGAACCACACGGGCACCAGCCGCCTGCAGCAATCGCTTACTGCGGGCACGGGTATGAATATCACAGGTGATGACGGTATCGGTGTAGTCCAGAATGGTCTGCACGCGGTTGGCAAAAATCACTTCTACCTCGGCGCCGGCTTCCCGGATAAGGCTGGAATAGTACTCCACATAGTCCACGCCAGTAAAAGGATGGATCACAGAGCCGAACTCGGCACGGAAGCGCTCCAGGGAGAGGACATCGGTCCAGGGGTCAATGCCCTTTTCATCCAGGCGGTCCATGCTGATGAGATGGTTGCCCACTTCATCGGAAGGATAGCTGAGCATAAGGACGACCTTCTGGCAGCCCGCGGCAATGCCGGAAAGCAGCACGGAGAAACGGTTGCGGCTGAGAATGGGGAAGGTAACGCCAACGGTCTTGCCGCCGGTGCGGGCCTTTACATCGGCTGCGATCTGTTCCACTGTGGCATAGTTGCCCTGGGTACGGGCCACTACCGATTCAGTAATGGCGACAACATCTTTATCGTGCGGCTCCACACTGTTTTCTTTCAGGGCCTTCAGGACGGTATCCACCGTGCCCTTTACTACATCATCGCCTTCCCGGAAGATGGGGGCGCGTACCCCGCGAACGACAGTACCAAACATTCTGCTCATGGCTTTTTCTCCTTTTTATCACCTGTGAATTGATGAAAACGAAAACAAAAATAGGGGTTGCTTTTCACAACCACTTTAGTATAATAGATGCGTATTCATAAGTAAAGTATATATTACTAATGATAAGCATAAGCAAAACAGATAGAAAGGAAGCCCGCAAACATGGCCGTTAAACTGGAGCTTTACCGTATTTTCCGCACCGTTGCCGAGGAGGAAAGCATTTCCGCCGCCGCCAAAACACTGTTTATCTCACAGTCGGCGGTCAGTCAGTCCATCCATCAGCTGGAGGAACAGCTGCAGGTACGGCTGTTTTCCCGCCAACCCCGCGGCGTCACCCTGACCGGCGAGGGCCGGGTGCTGTACGATTATGTGCGCAGCGCCATCAGCCTCATCGAAACCGGGGAGGAAAAGGTGCAGCAGACCCGGGAGCTGATGATGGGCGAGTTGGTCATCGGGGCCAGCGATACCGTGACCCGCAGCCTGCTGCTGCCCTATCTGCAAAGGTTCCACGAGCGGTACCCGGCCATCCGGCTGAAGGTGCTGAACGGCACCAGTTATGAGGCCCTGCAAATGCTGCGGGCGGGACAGGTAGACCTGGCCTTTGCCAGCACCCCGCAGGAGAGCGGCAACCTGCAGATGCGGCGCTGCATGGCCCTGCACAATGTTTTTGTGGCGGGGCGGGACTACCCCTGCGAGACCGACCGGGCCTATACCCTGGCGGAGCTTTCCCGCTTCCCGCTGATGCTGTTGGAGCGCAAATCCAGCGCAAGACGGTACCTGGAACGCTTTTTTACCCGCAATGGCATTACGCTTAAACCGGAGATAGAACTGTGCAGTCACGAGCTTCTCGTCGATCTGGCGGCCATTGGGCTGGGGGTGGCGTGTGTGACGCGCGAATATGCCCTGCCCGCTTTGGAGGCGGGGACGATCCGTGAACTGCGCACCATTCCGGAGATCCCGGAGCGGAGCCTTTCGGTGTGCACCTTGCAGGATGTATCGCCCAGCCCCGCGGCGGAGGAGTTTTTACGGTTCTGGGCGTAAGGCGAAATGAACGGAGACTATATTAAAAAGCACCCCCACGGGATCTGCCGCGGGGGTTATGTTATATTTTTACGGGAGGGAATACAGAATAGCCACCGCAGCGCCCAGCAGAGCACCGCAGGCCACCTGCAGCGGGGTGTGCCCCAGGAATTCCTCCAGCAGCTGCTCCGGCGGAGTGTCGCTCAGCTTCAGCAGCAGCTCATTGATGGTATGGGCATGCTGCCCGGCCTGCCAGCGCACCCCCATGGCATCGTGCATTACAATAATGGCCAGCACCGCGCTGATGGCAAACTGAAAGGAAGCCGCGCCGTATTGCAGCAGGGCGGCCGCCGCCAACGCCGTTACCGTGGCGGAATGCCCGCTGGGCATCCCGCCGTCCCCCGTCAACCGCTCCCAATCCAGTCGGTGATGGGCGATCAGTTCGATGAGCAGCTTGCAAAGCTGTGCCACAGCCCAGGCCAGCACCGCCGATATCAGACAGGTATTTTGCAGTATTTCCATAGGTATTCGCCTCTTTTTCCTGTCAAATTACGATGCCGCCATTGGGGCTGAGGACCTGCCCGGTAAAATAACGGGCATCCTCCCCCGACAAAAAGGCAATGGCAGCCGCCACTTCCTCCGGCGAGCCCATGCGGCCCAGCGGGATCTCCTCCTCCAGCATCCGGCGTTCTTCGGCGGTAAGGTGGGCATTCATTTCGGTATCGATGGCCCCGGGCGCGACACAGTTGACGGTGATACCGCTGGGGGCCAATTCCTTGGCCAATGCCTGCGTAAAGCCAATGACCGCCGCCTTGGAGGCGGAGTAGTGCACCTCGCAGGAGGCACCGCACAGCCCCCAGATGGAGGAAACATTGATAATGGTGCCGCTGTGCTGCTGCACCAAATACGGCACCGCTGCGCGGCAGCAGTGATAGATGCCATCCACATTGGCCGCAAACATCTGCCGCCATTCTTCCGGGGTAATATCGGTAAACAGCTTGATCTGCGAAATGCCGGCATTATTCACCAGGATATCCAGGTGGCCGTACTGCTGTACCGCAAAATCGATAAGCGCTTTGGCTTCCTCGGCTTTGGTCAGATCCGCCCGGAAGGAAACGGCTTCCCCACCGGCCTCCCGCAGCTCCCGGCAAAGGCTTTCGGCCTTTTCTCTGCTGCGGCAATAGCCCAGCACCACATAACTCCCCTGCGCGGCCAAGCGGCGGGCCACTGCGGCTCCGATGCCCCCCGATGCGCCGGTAATAACTGCGACTTTACTCATACTGTTTCCCTCCGGTGTCAGCCCTGCAATGGGTGCTGGCCCGGCGGCCCCGTCGCCCGGCCAGCAGGGCCGGGCCCCCGCCTAAGGCGGGGACGGCGCGCGCAGCGCGCCGAGCGGGGCCGCCGGTGCGGCACCCTGCAGAAATTTCTACCCATGATAATAGCAAATTTGTTCCCGGCTGGCAAGTCCCCTCAGCGGCGGGGCGGCTGATCTGCCAGCGGCCAGTCGTACAGTTCGGCATAGCTTTCCGCTTCCTCCGGCGTGCGGGGCGGGATGGGCTCCAGCCCGGTGGCTTCGGTGCCACTTACCACATCATGCGGCAGGTACAGCGGGCGCCCCGTTACCGGGTCAATGGGTCCCAAAACAGGTCGTTCCATGGTCAATCCCCCTTTCAAGGGGTAGTATCACCAACAGCAAAAAAACTATGCGGCGTTCCCTTGCGGCAGGCGCAAAATCATGCTACAATAGCACAAAAAATCCGGCTGGTTGCGCCATAGTTGGCGGCTGCAACCGCTGCCCCAAAAGGAGTAAATCACGATGAACGACATGGCGCACGCCGTCCTGCGGCTGCTAGAGAAAAACAAAATAGACTACACACTGGCGGAGCACCCTGCCGTATTTAATATGGAGGAGCTGTACGCGCAGGGACTGGAGCACTGTGACGCCATTGCCAAGAATCTGCTGGTCCGCGACCAGAAGAAGCGCTTTTACTGGCTGCTGGTACTGTACGGAGAAAAGCGTGCCGACCTGAAAGCGCTGAAAGCCCGGCTGGGGCATGGGGCGCTTTCCTTTGCCGGGGCAGAGGAACTGGCCGAGCTGCTGGGCCTGACGCCCGGCTCTGTCACTCCCTTTGGCGCGCTGAATGACAAGGAGCACCGGGTCACCCTCCTGCTGGATGAGGACTACCGCGGCAAGCTCATCGGGGTCCATCCCAATGATAATACCGCTACCGTTTGGCTCCCGGCGGATGCCCTGGTTGAGCTGCTGCGGCAGCAGGGCACCACGGTGGAGTTTATCCCATTTTGATCTTATAAATGTGAAAAAGCCCCGTACCGCGCAGTACAGGGGCCTTGTTCTTATGTAGATCACTTTTTATTGTGGAAGAACAGCGGAATCTTTTCGAGGTAGATGATATCGGTGCGGTCCGCGGCATCGCCTTCCGCCAGCACTGCCGCGCGGGCAATTACTTCGCCGCCAGATTCCTTCACCAGCTTTTCGATGGCCTCAATGCTGCTGCCGGTGGAGATCACATCATCAATGATGGCGACCTTCTTGCCCTTGATGAACTCGGCATCGTGCTCATCTACCACCAGGATCTGCTCCTTACCCATATTGGTGATGGAATTAACGGTGGTGATGATGGGATTGCGCATATAGCCCTTGACTGACTTGCGGGCAATGACATAGCGGGGCATCTTCATCACTTTAGCCATCTCATAAATAAGCGGAATGCTCTTGGCCTCAGCAGTCACCAACACCTCGGTCTCGGGGGGCAGCTTTTCCGCCAGGGCACGGGCACAGGGCTCTACAACATCGGTATCGCCAAAGATAACAAAGCCGGCAATGGACATGTTTTCATTGATGGGGACGACCGGCAGACTGCGTTTGACGCCTGCCACGGTGATATCATAGAATTCCTGCATGGGAATCCTCCTTTTCCGAAAAAATTGGGCATGACGCCCTTAACCTATTTATTATAACATAATTCTGCTATCTTGGATATAGATTTTTTAACATTTAGCCATAAGCAATGCTTATATCAGTTTTCAGCATTTGCTTTTTCCGCTTTCTATGCTACAATAGAACTAAAAGCAGGCGCCGGGCCGGCAGCCTGCGCATTTACAAGCTTGTGCAGAGTCCGGACGGGGGCCGCAGGCCGTTTCGGCTTTGCCGAAACACGCAGGCGGCCCCCGCCCATCCCTCTGCACAAACCTACCAAGAATCTAAAAAAGGAGCATCAATCTTCCCATGGAACTCATCCCCTTTACCACCAAAGATCTCGCCTCATTCCTGGAAATGAGCCACGATATGTATGACTCCCCCGCGGTGGCGCACCCGGTCAGCCGGGATATCTTCATTTCCACCTTTCGGGCATGCCTGGCCGGCAATCAGAATGTCGAAGGCCGCATGATCGTGGAAAACGGCTGTACCCTGGGCTATCTGCTGCTGGCACACAGCTTCTCCAGCGAACTGGGCACCCCCATCATTATGATCGAAGAGCTGTACCTCATCCCGGAGGCGAGAGGTCAGCACATCGGCCGGGCTATTCTGGAATCTCTTTCCTCCCACTATCATAATAAAGTCGGCGCGCTGAAGCTGGAATGCACCCCCGAAAACCAGGTTGCTATGCGGCTGTATCAGTCGCTGGGCTTCCAGGCACTGCCCTACACCGCCATGGTATGGGAGCTGCCCAACACCTAACATCGAAGGAGTTTATCGCCATGAAACACATCTTCGTTATCAATCCCGCCGCCGGAAAAACCAATGTGACCGAAGCCCTGCTGCCCCGTCTGCGCGCCCTTTTTGTCGGGCGGGAGGAGGAGTTGGAAACCTACCTGACCACCGGCGTGGGGGATGCCACCCGTTTTGTGAAGGAGCGCTGTGCCGCCTCCTGCGGGGAGCACCTGCGCTTTTACAGCTGCGGCGGCGACGGCACCATGAACGAGGTGCTTCAGGGCCTGGCCGGCTGCGCCAACGCAGCTATGGGCGTCGTTCCCTGCGGCAGCGGCAATGACTTCGTCCGCAGCTTCCCGGATTGTGATTTCTCCGATCTGGAAGTGCAGATCACCGCAGAAGAACGCCCCATCGATCTCATCCACTTCAATAACCAGTGGTCGGCCAATATCTGCAGTGCGGGCCTCGATTCCGATGTATGCAAAAACATGGCCCGCTACAAGCGCCTTCCGCTTGTTACCGGCAGCGGCGCGTACATTCTCGCTCTCATCTCCACTTTCTTCAGCCCCATGGGCAAGCAGGCACATATTGTACTGGATGACGGCCGGGTATTGGATGAGAATATTCTCATCCTGGTGATGTCCAATGGCGGCTTTTACGGCGGCGGCTGGAACGGCGCGCCCAAGTTCAATGTGGAGGATGGCCTGATGGATCTCTGCATTGTGCGTAAGATTAACCGCCTGCGCATCCTCAAGGTAATCGGCAAATACCAAAAGGGCCTTCATGTGGATGACCCCTCCCTGCAGGATTGTATCATTTACACCCGCTGCCGCAGCCTTACCATCGATTTTGATAAGCCCACCAACCTGAACGCCGATGGAGAAATGAGCGAAAGCACTCATGTGGATGCCGCCATCGTGCCGCTGGCCCTGCCGCTCATCCTGCCCAGGGTCAAAAAATAAACATGATGTCATTCCTATCCCCACCTATGGAGCTTTCTCCCCGGTGGGGATGCTTTTTGCCTGCTAAGTGATCCGCCAAAATTCCTCCAACTTCATTTCAAAAAGCTCTTGACCCTAAGGTGAGCTTTAGGTAGTAAAGCGAGTACGGAGCAAAAAACCATCGCACCGTCTATTGGTACGGCAGAATTATCAATCCACATCAAGAGGTTTTTTGCAATGAAGTACGAAAGCAAGGAAGCCTTTGAAAAGGCAAATATCTTTGGAACCGGCACAGCCAATATCGCGTACGCGCAGTATTTTATCGGCAATTCCTTTTTGAATCCGCTGACTGACCCCAAAAGCGGCCTGGAGGAAAACAATGCTGTTTGACGCGCACTGGAGGATGCCCAGGCCACTGGGAAGGTACGGGTCATCGGTGTTTCCAATTTCCTGTGGGATGACCTTGAAAACCTGTTGTCGGATTGCCGAGTAAAGCCCACGGTCAATCAGATTCTGCTGTACATCAGCAATATCGATATGGCACTGATCAATTACAGCCGGGATCCGGGCATCTTAGTGGAAGCCTACTCCCCTATTACCCACGGTGAAGCGCTCAAAAACCCTGCCATTGTGGAAATGGCAAAGAAATACGGCGTATCCGCCGCGCCGCTCTGCATCCGTTATGTCGTCCAGCTTGGGAACCGTTGCGTTGCCTAAAGCCGCCAATCCTGACCCACATGGTCAGCAATGCCGCTCTCGATTTTGTGATCTCCGAAGCGGATATGAAGGCCCTCCAGCAGATGGACCGCATCACGAATCACGGCGAATTTGATATCTTCCCTATATTCAGCGGTAAACCGCTGGCCTAATGCAAAAACGGCATGGCCCCCGCCACGCCGTTTCCTTTTATCCCATCACGATAAGAAATATATTCACGCAAGTTTTCCTTTCCGCCCACCCATCACACCATGGCGCGCGGCGCCCCGGCAATCTGGCTGCCGGCGCTGGTCCCGGCGCTTTCAATCGCATTGGCAAGGATCACCGCCGCAATGATGGTTTTTTCCAATCAAATTCCGATGTTCCTTCATTTCCATTTCTCCCCGCCGTCAGAATTCCGGTCCGCCGTTGTTGCTCTGCGGGCGCAGCATCCGGTAGGCATTATACAGCTTGCGGGTCTTGTTCAGGCTCACCAGCAGCATAATGGTCACCACCACCATGCCCAAAAGCAGCAGCACACTCAGCACCGGCACCCAGGAAAGCGCCACCGCCACAATGTTCAGAATGGCACAGATCTTCCAGCTGCGCATACTTTCCGCTGCGGCGATCCCTGCCGAGTTGTTTTTCTCGATGTCCTCAAAGCCCTTAATGACCAACCAGGTGGCATAATAAGTCACGGCCGCTGCCACCAATGTAAGCAGTGAAATGACCCAGCCGCCATTGAGTCCCAGCAGATTGATCACCCAGCTGGCAATGCCATAGGCGGTAAGTCCCAGCAGCCAGGGACCGGCTGTGGTGTAGCGGGGGCTTTCCTCCAGCAGCTCTCGGGTGCCCATATACAGCAGAATAAACCCGACAAAATCCGGAAGCAGGTTAATGACATAGGTATCGTTCAGGGTAAAGTTAAAATTAAGGAACACAAACAAAAAACCCACAAAGATCTTGGTCACGGTAAAGACCTCCTTGAAAATAATAAAAGGGGCAGAGCCACCTTTACGCTCTTCTTCTATTATATCAGTTCTTTGCCGCTTCCGCAACCTTGCCCCGCGCCGGCAGCTGAGCCAGCACTACCGCCAGCAGCATCAGCGCACAGCCCAGCAGCTCCCGGCCGGTCAGCCGGTCATGCAGGATAAGCGCCCCTGCCAGCACCGAGAAAACCGATTCCAGGCTAAGCAGCAGCGAAACCACCGTGGGGTTCGCGTCCTTCTGCGCCAGTATCTGCAGGGTATAGCCCACACCGCCGCTCATTATACCTACATACAGCAGCGGCCAAATACACTCCGTAATCCCCGCGAGGGTGGGCGTTTCCGTCAGGGCGGCTCCTATCCCGGAAACGATCGCCGCCACCGCAAACTGCACCGTGGAAAGCGCCACACCATTCACCCTTTGGGTAAAATGATCGATGACCAAAATGTGCACCGCAAAAGCCACGGAACAAAGCATTACCATCAAATCATTCTTTTCGATCGTCAGCGCTTCGTTCATGCACAGGAAGTAAAGCCCTACAGCGGCCAGCACCACCGAGATCCACACGGCGGCTGTGACCTTTTTACACAGGAACAGTCCCAAAATGGGAACCAGCACAATATACAGCGCCGTAATAAAGCCCGCCTTGCCGGCGCTGGTCCCCGCGGAAATGCCTGACTGCTGCAGGAAGGAAGCCATAGCCAGGGCCACACCGCAGCAAATTCCGCCCAGCACCAGGTCCTTCGGGGAGTTTGCCAGCGGCTCCACCTTTTCGGGGCTCTTCTTTTTTTGTACCATACGCACGATCCAGAGCCCCAGGGCCAGCGCCGCAAAGGCCATACTGCACCGTATGGCGCCAAAGGTCAGCGGCGGTATATGCCCGGCACTGACGCTCTGCGCCACAAATGCGGTGCCCCAGATGAGCGCTGCCAACACCGGGAACAGGTTTTGTCTGATTTTCTTATTCATGGGGTTCATTCCTTTTGCTTGGGTTCTAAAATACGGCGGCTCCCACCGCTTTTCGGCAGGAGCTCCGCTTGATTTCGATATTATAGCACGCCGCAGGGCAATTTGCAACCTTCTTCGGCAAAGGGGATTTCACCGGAGATTTATTCTCTCAGTCCTCGAACCCGCTGCCCAAAAAGGCCCGCAGCTCGGCGGTTTTAGGCGCGCCGAAGATCTCCTCCGGGGTGCCCTCCTCCGCGATCAGCCCGCCATTCACATACAGGATGCGGTTCGCCGCCCCGCGGGCAAAGCTCATCTCGTGGGTCACCACCACCATGGTGCGGTGCTCCGCCGCCAGCTGCTGCATAATCGCCAGCACCTCGCCCGTCAGTTGGGGGTCCAGTGCACTGGTCGGCTCATCAAAGAGCATCACCTTGGGGTCGCGCATCAGGGCGCGTGCTATGGCTACCCGCTGCTGCTGTCCGCCGGAAAGCCGGCAGGGATATTCATCCTTTTTCTCCGCCAGGCCCACTTTTTCCAGCAGGGCCATGCATTTTTCTTCGGCATCGGCCGCGCCGGGCTTTGTCAGCAGGTACGGCTTGATGAGATTTTCCTGCACCGTCATGTGGGGGAACAGGTTAAAGCTCTGGAACACCATGCCCATTTCGCTGATAAGCCGGGCACGCTCTGCCTTGGAACAGTATTTCCCGTCCTTCACCATGGCGTCCTCGCCCACATAGATGCTCCCATCGGTCACTTCCTCCAGGTCAATCATGCAGCGCAGCAGGGTGGATTTTCCCCCGCCGGAGGGCCCGATAATGGCAACCACTTCGCCCTCCTCCACCGCCAGGCTGATGCCCCGCAGGACCTCCGGCCCGCCTTCAAAGGTCTTTTTCACATTTTCCAGCCGCAGTACACTCATCCGGGACACCCCCCTTTAGTTATAGTAGTTCATTTTCTTTTCCAGCTTTTCCATGGCCACCGCCACCACCAGGTTAAAGATATAGTAGAAGATAGCGGCGCCCACATAGGGCAGCACATTGGCCTCCCGGCTGGCGATGCGTTTCACCAATGTAAACAGCTCGGCGTAGCCGATAACAAAAGCCAGCGAGGTATCCTTTACCAGCGTAATGACCTCATTGGTGATGGAGGGCAGAATGCGCTTGACCACCTGCGGCAGAATAATGCGGAAAAAGGTCTGGCCCTTATTGTAGCCCAGCACCTTGGCCGCCTCGTACTGCCCCACTGGCATCGATTCAATCCCGGAGCGGTAAATCTCCGCAAAGTAGGCGGCGTAATTCACCGCAAAGGCAATAATCACTGCATAGAACTGGTACTCCAGCGTAATCGGCACCTTAAAGATATAATAAGGCCCATAATAGACCACCATCAGCTGCAGCATCAGCGGGGTGCCCCGCAAAATGGAGATAAACAGCTTGAGCAGGAGCTGCACCGGCCGGAATTCCGCTGCCTTCCGCCAAAAGGGGGATTTGCTCTTTTTCAGGCCCGCCAGCGGAGCCCAGCGGTTCATGCGGCCAAAGGCTACCAAAAGGCCCAGCGGCAGCGAAAATACCAGCGTCAGCACAAAGATGAGGATGGAATTTCCCATCCCCTCCCCCACCTGGGCAAATATCTCTAACAGGTTCATGCGGTACTCTCCTTTTATCTCTTACTTGCAGGGAAAAATGCAGCCCCTCAGCACATCGTGTCGAAGGGCTGCTTTTCTGTTTTCTTTTTGAGGCGTTACTTGCCCAGGCAAACCGCCTCGGAAAGGCCCCACTTTTCAGCGATCTTGGCGAAGGTGCCATCGGCCGCCATCTCATCCAAGGTCTTCTGCACGGCGTCGCGCAGTTCGGTGTTGCCCAGCTTAAAGCCGATACCGTAGGTCTCACTGGCAATGGTGCCGTCCAAGATCACAAACTCATCGCCACGCTGGGAGATCTGGTACTGCGCCACACCAATATCCATAGCAATGGCATCCACAGCACCCGCCTCCAGGTTCAGGAACGCGGTGTTGTAATCCGGCACCTCCACCATCTGCTTAAAGCTCTCGGCCAGCGCGATATTCTCCGCATTACTGCCGTCCTCGTTCTCGGTCAGCGCCGCCAGCGCGGAAGAATCTGCCTGCACCGCTACTATCTTCCCAGCAAGATCTGCATAGGTGGCAATGCCGCTGTCCTTCTTCACCACGATCACCTGACTGTTATCCACATAGGCCTCGCTCCAGGTGTACTTATCCTCACGGCCCTGCATGGTAAAACCGTTCCAGATGCAGCTGATGACCTCGGTATTCAGCTCCATGTCCTTGCTGTCCCAGTTAATGGGTTTCTTCACCAGTTCCCAGCCATTGCGGGTGCAAACCTCAGCGGCCAGGTCCAGATCAAAGCCGACATACTCACCGTTTTCATCCTGGTAGCCATAGGGCGGGAACTCCGCGTCAAAGCCTACCGTAAAGGTGGTGGTTTTTTCGGTGTCATTATCATTGTTAGCAGCAGGCTCTTGCCGCAGGCGGTAAAGAGACTCAGCAGCATCATGGCAGCTGCGGCCAGCGCGATCAATTTTTTCATGGTGTTTTTCTCCTTCGCTTCGGGGTTAATGAAATGTTATGTTCGTATTATACGCTTTAGCGTGCTACTATGCTACTATGCTAAACCACATTAATCCGCGATTTTTCTCGTTTACATCCAGGTTATCTTCTGATATCTCACTTTTTCGCACGAATACACACTTTTTTGCATCTTCTATTATGCTTTCTGGATGCCGCCGGCTTCGGGCCGCAGGCCAAGCCGCCCTCCGGGCGGCTTCAGCGGGCGGAGCCCGCTGGCGGCGCTGCGCGCCGCGGCCTGCGGCCCGCCCTGCCCCCTACCGGCAAAAGACTCCCCCTCACCCATCCTGGGCAAGGGGGAGATCCTCGCTTATTTACAGCAGGTAGAATAAATAACTCGCCACGCTCAGCACGATCAGCACCGCCAGAATCAGCGCCACGATCCGTTTCATTTTGTCCATTCGGTCTCCTCCTTACGCTGTCACCAGCACGATCTCCCCGTCCTTTTCCTCCGCATGGATCAGCGCAGGCGGCTGTTCGGGGCAGCCCGCCAGCAGCGTGCAGATGGGGTCCTCCACCCGGCGCCGCAGCACATTCCGCAGGTCCCGGGGCACCGCTCTTGTGGCCGTAGGCCTCGGCGGCCGCCAGCCGCAGCACGCCCTCGTCCCAGCCGAACTTGATCTCCCGCTCTGCCAGACCCTTTTTCAGCTCCTCCAGCATCAGCGCGGCTATCTTCTGCATATCCGCCTCGGTCAGCGGGCGGAACACCACCACTTCGTCCACACGCGCCAGGAACTCCGGCCGCAGGAACTGCCGCAGTGAGGTCTCCGCCTTGTCCTTGGCATCGTCATAGCGGGTCTTATCAAAGCCCAGGGCGCTGCCCTGCCGCTCGCTGCCCGCGTTGCTGGTCATAATGATGATGGTATTCTCAAAGGAAACCTGCCGGCCCTGCGCGTCGGTGATGCGTCCCTCATCTAGAATTTGCAGCAGAATATTCATCACATCGGGGTGCGCCTTCTCTATCTCATCAAACAGCACGATGGAATAGGGTCTGCGCCGCACCTTTTCGGTCAGCTGTCCCGCCTCATCATAGCCCACATAGCCGGGGGGCGAACCAATGATACGGGAAACGGAATGCTTCTCCATAAATTCCGACATGTCCAGCCGGATCAGCGGCTCCACATTGTCAAAAAGCTCTCCTCGGAGAGCACCTTCACCAGCTCGGTCTTGCCCACGCCGGTCGGCCCCACAAAGATGAAGGACGCCGGGCGCTTCTTGGCGGAAAGCCGAATGCGGCTGCGGCGCACAGCGGCCGCCACGGCGCTCACCGCCTCATCCTGCCCAATGATCCGCCTTTTCAGGCCAGTTTCCAGGTCGGCCACCTTCTGCAGCTCGCTTTCCTTTACCTTGCTGGCCGGGATCCCGCTCCACAGCTCAATGACCTTGGCCAGGTGGTCCTCCGTCACCGGGGAATTAAAGGCCGCGTCGTGCAGGGCGTCCATCCGCTCCTCCAGCCGGGCGATCTCGCTTTTCAGCTCCGCCATGCGCTGGTAGTCTATCTCCGCCCCCTCCTCGGGGTTGATGACATCACTGAGGGCCCGCTGCTTTTCCTCTCGCTCAGCGGCCAGCTTATCGTACTCGGTCTGCGCCGCGCATTCCAGGGAGGCTGTCGAGCAGGCCTCATCCAGCAGGTCTATCGCCTTATCGGGCAGGAAGCGATCCAGAATGTACCGCTCGGAGAGCACCACAGCCCGCTCCACCATAAAGTCGCTCACCTTTACACGGTGGTAGTCCTCGTAGTATTTCTTAATGCCCCGCAACACCTGGATGGTGTCCTCAATAGTCGGCTCTCCCACCTTCACGGCCTGGAAGCGCCTCTCCAGCGCAGCATCCTTTTCAATGTTCTTGCGGTACTCGTTAAAGGTCGTAGCACCAATGACCTGAATTTCTCCGCGGGAAAGCGCCGGCTTTAGAATATTGGCGGCGTTCATGCTGCCCTCACTGTCACCCACGCCCACCAGGGTGTGCACCTCGTCAATGAAGAGGATGACATTGCCGTGTTTCTTTACATCCTCCACCAGGCCCTTCACCCGGCTCTCAAACTGCCCGCGGAACTGGGTACCGGCCACCAGCCCGGTCAAGTCCAGCATGTAGACCTCTTTTTGAGCGATCTTGGCCGGCACTTTCCCCTCCACAATGCGCTGGGCAATGCCCTCGGCAATGGCGGTTTTGCCCACGCCCGGCTCACCGATGAGGCAGGGATTGTTCTTCGTGCGCCGGTTCAGGATCTGCACCACCCGGTAAATTTCCTTTTCCCGCCCGATGATGGCATCCATCTTGCCCTCACGGGCCTTGCGGGTCAGGTTCTCGCAGTAGTTTTCCAGGTATTTGTACTTGGGCGCGCCTTTTTCGGGTTTTTCCTTTTTGGGCGGAGGGTTCCCTTCTCCCTCGGCGCTTTCTTTTTCGCGGTTCATCAACCCGCCAAAGAGGTTCTGCATAAAGGGGAACGGCATGGCCCCGCCTTTTTCAAAGCCGTCCTCGCCATCCTCCTCCATGTCGCCCATCACTTCCATCATCTGGTCGCTCATTTTATCCAGGTCCTCCTCGGAAAGACCCATCTTATTCATCAGGTCATCCACCGGCTTCAGGCCCAACTCCTTGGCGCACGGGAGGCACAGCCCCTCGCTTACCGTCTGTCCATTCTCCATCCGGGTCATATAGATGACCGCCAGCCGCTTTTTGCAGCGGGAGCACAGCATATTGTTCTTATCCATCGTTCCACTTCCTTTCGTGGGGAGTATCATTCCGCAGGGCTGACACGCCGCCCGGCCCCGTTTTTCGGCGGCACAAATCCGTGCTGGCTGCGTCAAGGGCCTTGTCAGGCATCAGTCCATTTTCAATGGACACAAGCCTGTCAGCGGCCCATTTCCTTGCCATCCCATGATTTTTACCGTCGCAAAACGGGTGCGAACACTTTCTAACATAAAATCGCTTTTATTGTTATGCCCGTTCCCGGGCAGGATTTACACAGGAAATTCAAACTGCACAAACCAATTGAGGATCGTCGATTTCTGCACCACAGCCGTATTCAGCCAGCTCCACTCATTTTCGCTAAAGGTGATCAGCACCGCCGCCGCCATTCCGATGAGATAGCACAGCAGAAAGGCTTCCGCCGCGCCCAGCACACCGCCCAGCACCCGGTTCACACCGCCCACCACCGGCACCCGGTTTACATTCCGGGTCAGCTTTGCCAGCGCCCGCACTATGACCATCGCCACCAGGAAAATGACCAGGAACGCCACCATCGTCAGCAGGGCCACCATCACCGTCCGCAGGGCATCCCCCGCCGCCCCGGTAATGGTATCGGTCGGGTCTATGCGGTCCAGCAGCTCCGCAAAGGTTTGCAGCTTCTGCCGCAGGGTATCGCTTACGGCTGTTTGCAGCCGCTCCGCCAGGTAGCCATCGTACAGCCAGGCCGCGGCCTTGCCGCTCAGCAAAGCCGCCACAATGCAGGCCGCCGCCAGCCCCAGCAGATGGATAAAGGAACTAACAAACCCCCGCCCCACTGAGCGGATCATCACAAACAGGATCACCGCGATCAGCGCAAGATCCCAAATCAATGAAGGGGTAAAAATATCTCTCATTTTGCCGCCCCCTTTCTCTCTTTTCTCGGGTTTTCATCGTTATGGCGGCACAGCTCCATTTTGTCTCGGGCCGACCCTCCATTTCATTCCGGGCAGCCCTCGCCCATTTCGCTGCGCCACCCCAGGCCCTCTGCCATTACAGCCGCCGGTGGGTCAGCCCCTCCTCGGTGACGCAGTAATAGCCGTTCTGCCAGGGTGCCATCTGCTGGATGCCGCTCTCCTCCCGGTCGCTCACCTCGGTCAGGGCGGCATCGCCCAGCAGCAGGGTGTTTTCGGTCAGGATCAGCACCCGGTTCTTCTCGGTATGCAGGAAAAGCACCCGTTCCGTCACGGTTTTGGTGCCCACTGCCGCCAGTGTGGCATCATAGGCCGTCACCGTTACTCCGGCCGCCTCCCGGCTGTCGCCGCATGCGGTGTAAAGCGTCCCGCCTTCGCCAATGGCCATCGCCGTCGGCGTTTCGGCAAAGCGGGCCTCATACAGCACCGTCCCATCGGTGGAGATCACCCTCGCACCCCGGTCGGTCACAGCCAGCAGCTTATCGCCGCACCACTGGGCTTTCAGCAGAATCTCATCCGGCCAGCTCAGCGAAACCGCCGGCTGCCGCCCGGTCATATCGTGCAGCTTGATGCCGCACCCCAGGGCTCCGCCGCCGCTGGTCACGCCGCCGGCCGCCAGCCAGGTGCCCTTGCCGTTCAGCGCCAGCACCGAAAGATAGCAGTCCCCGCTCTCCAGCAGGAAAATTTCCTCCCCGCGGGCGTTATACACCGTCACCGCGGAAAGTCCGCTGCCGCCCCGCCGGGAAAGCGCCACCGTGCCCTTATCGTTCAGGGTGCCGCCCAGCAGGATGCCGCTGCCGGTGCCGCTTTGCAGCGTCTTGGTCTTATTGGTCAGCATCCAGTCGGTGCCGCCCACATCGTAGGTCAGCAGCCGCCCGCCGGAGTACACACTCACAGGGCTGTTGTAGCTGTGCAGGAACTCCCCGGTGATCACACCCCCGGTATTGTATACCGTCACGCTGCCCTCGGTGCACAGGGCTACGCCGCCCTTTACCCCGATGAGCTGCCTTGTTTCCTGCCGGTCCAGCGTAACGGGGAAGCCCTTGCCCCCTCGCAGCGAGGCCGCGAGGTTCGTCAGGTGGCTACCCCACCCCAGCTGCCGTCCCGCAAAAACGGTGATGCCGATGACGGCAACCACCGCCAGCACAATGGCCAGCTTTTTGGTTCTCCGCCAGTTTTTCTTACGGCGGCGTCTGAGGCGCGCTTCCTCAAATTCCGTCAGTTCGCTCACAGTTCCGCCTCCTTTTGCTCGTAGAATACCCGCTCCAGATAAAGCCCGCAGGCGGGGGCTGTTTTGCCGGCTCTTTCCCGGTCCTCACTGCGCAGGATGGCCGTGATCTCCCCCGGGGGGTATTTGCCCTGTCCTATTTCCAGCAGCGTCCCGGCCATAATGCGCACCATGTGGTAGAGGAACCCATCCCCGGTCACCGTCAGGTGTATTTCATCGCCAGTTTGGGTCACGGCGCATTCGGTCAGGGTACGCACCCGTTCCTCGGGGGGGATTTTTCCGCCCGAAGCGCAAAACGCCGAAAAATTATGGGTACCCAGCAGCCTCCCGGCCGCCTCATTCATGGCTGCGGTATCCACCGGCCGGGGCAGCTGTACCGCCAGCCCCTCCCGGAACGGATCCCGAACAGCGCTTTGGTACCAGCGGTAGCGGTAGCGCTTGGCGGCGGCATCATACCGCGGGTGGAAGTCCTCCTCCACCGCACAGCAGCCGGTCACCGCTATCTCCTTCGGCAGGTTCACATTCAGCGCCCGCTGCAGCGCCTCCGGCGGGATGCGGCAGCCCTCGCATTTCAGCGCCGCCACAAAGCCCACCGCATGCACCCCACTATCAGTGCGGGAGCAGCCGGTCAGCTCGCCCCGCTCGCCAAAGAGCCGTTCCACGGCATCCTGCACGGCGCCGCAGATGGTCGGGGCGTTCGGCTGGACCTGCCAGCCGCAGTAATGGGTCCCCAGCCAGCGCAGGGTCAGTTTGTATCGCATGGATGGAGCACCCCCAATCTTATCGTATCACAAAGTTGTTACCAAATCGTTGGCAAGAGATTAACATATTTGTTCAGCAGGATCACCCCGGCAAAAACCGCCGCGGTCGCCACACCGGAGATGAGGTCCCGGCCGTGCAGCTTCATCTGCTTCATCCGGGTGCGGCCCTCGCCGCCGTGGTAGCAGCGGCATTCCATCGCCAGCGCCAGCTCATCCGCCCGGCGGAACGCCGAAACGAACAGCGGGATGAGGATGGGCAGCAGCGCCTTGGCCCGCTGCATCACGCCGCCGCTTTCCAGGTCTGCGCCCCTTGCCTTTTGGGCGGACATGATCTTGTCCGTCTCCTCGATGAGGGTGGGGATAAACCGCAGGGCGATGGTCATCATCATGGCCAGCTCATGCACCGGCAGCTTGATTTTTTTAAGCGGGGAAAGCAGCCGTTCGATGCCGTCGGTGAGGGCGATGGGAGAGGTGGTGTAGGTCAGCAGCGAGGTGCCCGCGATGAGGCACAGAATTCTGACCGACATGAATACCGCCGTCTCGATGCCCTCCTGGTGATCTTGAGGAACTTCCACTGCCACAGCGGGTCGCCGGTGGAAAGGAACAGGTTCAGCACCGCCGTAAAGATGACGATGGGCACCACCGGCTTCATGGATTTCCAGATCATCGAAAGGGGGATACGGCTGATAAGATAGGCCGCGAAGCCGAACAGCACGCCCAGCAGCAGGCCCCACATGTTATCCGCCACAAACAGCATCACGATGTAGAGGATGGAAAGCAGGATCTTGATGCGGGGGTCCATTTTGTGAATGGCGCTCTTCCCGGGGAAATACTGACCAATGGTAATATCACGGATCATCGGGCGGCACCCCCTTTCACGGCATTCAGGATGGCGGCAGCCGCGCCCTCCACAGTGTAGATGTTGCCCGGCACCTGGTACCCGGCGGCCCGCAGCCCGGCAAAGACCCGGCTGATCTGCGGCACGGCCAGGCCCATGGCGGTCAGCTCCTCCACCCGGCTAAAGATATTTTCCACCGTATCGTACATGGCGGGCTTGCCCTCGGCGATCACCAGCACTTTCTTGGCGTACTGGGCTATATCCTCCATGCTGTGGCTCACCAGCAGCACGGTGTTTTTGCGTTCCTCGTGGTACTCCCTTATCTCGCCCAGGATGGTATCCCGGCCGCGAGGGTCCAGGCCCGCTGTGGGCTCATCCAGTACCAGCACCTTGGGATCCATGGCCAGCACCCCCGGCAATGGCCACCCGGCGCTTCTGCCCGCCGGAAAGCTCAAAGGGGCTTTTTTCCATCATGTCCTCCGAAAGGCCACAAAGCGCAGCGACTCCCGCACCCGCTTTTCCACTTCCCCGGGGGGCAGCCCCATATTGGTGGGGCCGAAGGCCACATCCGCCGCCACCGTCTCGCCAAAGAGCTGGTACTCCGGGTACTGGAACACCAGCCCCACCTTGAAGCGGAACCGCCGCAGGTCCTTTTTATCGGCCCACAGGTCCTCGCCGTCAATGTAGACCTTGCCCTCGGTGGGAGCCAGCAGGCCATTGAGGTGCTGGATGAAGGTGGACTTGCCGGAGCCGGTATGCCCGATGATCCCAGCAAACTCCCCCTCCTCTATCTTGATGTTGAAATCCTGCAGGGCGGCCCGCTCATAGGGGGTGCCCTGCGAATAAATATGCGTTAAATGCTCGGTTTTGATGATAGACATATTTGGCACGGTTCCTCTCTTAACGGGTCAGCAGGGCTTCCAGCGCTTCTATGCACTCCTGCTCGTCTATGATATCGGCCTGCACCGGCAGACCGGCTTCCTTCAGTATCGTCATCAGCTCGGTGGTCTGGGGCACATCCAGTCCCACCTGCCGCAGCTCCGCCACATGGCTGAATACCTTACGGGGCACATCGTCCATCAGCACATGGCCGTCATCCATCACGATCACCCGGTCACAGGCGGCGGCCTCCTCCATGTAGTGGGTAATCAGCACCACGGTGATGCCCTTTTCGCGGTTCAATTGCCGCAGCACCCTCATTACCTCCTGGCGGCCGCGGGGATCCAGCATGGCAGTGGGCTCATCCAGCAGGATGCACCGGGGCTGCATGGCGATGATGCCCGCGATGGCCACCCGTTGCTTCTGCCCGCCGGAGAGCTGGTGCGGGGCGCTTTCCCGGTATTCGTACATACCCACTGCCTTCAGGGCCTCATCCACCCGCCGGCGGATCTCAGCCGGCTCCACGCCCATATTTTCGGGTGCGAAGGCCACATCCTCTTCCACCACCGTCGCCACGATCTGGTTATCCGGGTTCTGGAACACCATACCGGCGCACTGGCGGATCTCGAAGAGCTTGTCCTCATCCCTGGTATCCATACCGTCCACCATTACGGTGCCGGTGCGGGGCAGCAGCACGGCATTGCAGTGCTTGGCAAAGGTGGATTTCCCGGAGCCATTGTGCCCCAGCACCGCCACAAACTCGCCTTCCCCTATGGTGATATTCACATCCTCCAGCACCAGCGGCAGGCCGGTCTCTTCCTCGTAACTGAAGGAGATATGCTCGGTTTCGATCAGCTTTTTCAAAATGCGTTCCTCGCTTTTTTCGTAGTCTTGGTCCCTGCTATGCCGTGCGGCACGGCAGCGGCTCTTGCCCCGCTTCTGCAGGGGGCTGGCACCCGGGCCGCAGGCCCGGCGGCAAAGCCGCCGAAGCGGACCTCCGGTCCGCTTGCCCGCCCAAAGGGCGGGCGGCCTGCGGCCCGCCCTGCCCCTTTTTTACTCCCTGCTGTGCCACACGGCGGTGGAGCCGCAGGGCAGGGGGCAGCCGGTGGCCTTTACCGGCAGCCCGATCTCGGAGGAGAAGGTTGTGCCCTTCCCCGCAAAGCGGCGGCTGACGGTGGTGTTCAGAATATACTCCATCACGCTGGGGCTCAAGCCCGTGGTGTAGGAATTGATGGCAAAAAACAGCGGGTTTTCGGTCAGCACCCCGGCGCACAGCTTCACCAGGTCGTACACCGAATCCTCCAGCTTCCATACCTCGCCGCCCGGGCCCCGGCCGTAGCTGGGGGGGTCCATAATGACCCCATCGTACAGGCTGCCCCGGCGGATCTCCCGCTCCACAAATTTCTGGCAGTCGTCCACGATCCATCGGATCGGCTTTTCCCCGAGGCCGGAGAGCTGCTGGTTCTCTCTCGCCCAGGCCACCATGCCCTTGCTGGCATCCACATGGCAGACAGAAGCCCCCGCTGCGGCACAGGCCAGCGTGGCGCCGCCGGTATAGGCAAACAGGTTCAGCACCCGGATGGGCCGCCCGGCTTTCTCGATCTTCTCCCGGAAGAAATCCCAGTTGACCGCCTGCTCCGGGAACAGCCCGGTGTGCTTAAAGCCGGTTGGGCTGATCTTGAATTTCAGATCCCGGTAGCCGATGGTCCAGAACTGGGGGTGGCTGCGATAGATCTGCCAGCTGCCGCCGCCCGCCGAGGAGCGGTTGTACCGGGCATCGGCTTTCTGCCACTCGGGGCCCTTTTCCGGCCTCCAAATGACCTGCGGGTCCGGCCGGATGAGGATGGTATTTCCCCACCGCTCCAGCTTTTCTCCGCTGCTGGTATCCAGGATCTCAAAATCCTGCCACTGGTCTGCGATACGCATGGTTTTTCTCACTTTCTGTCTTTGGTGGTTTCGTTCCGCCTGCGGCGGGGATGGACATGACATAGACTGTTGTCGCCTATCGGCGGCGCAAGTTTTACAAAAGATTTTAATCTGTACGCCTGCCGGCGGGGCGTTACTTTTCTATGAAGAAAAGTAACCAAAAGTCATTCAGGGCTGCGCCCTGAAAACCCGGTCGCCCTGCTGCGCTGGATACGGATTCAGATTTTTCGGTCACGAAAAATCTGAATCCGTACTGCACGCAGATGGGCTTCAAAAGTGCCTGCGGCGCATTTTATGCGAGATTCAGCAGAAACCAAATTAAAAATCAACCTTATAAGCGTCGTCTAATCCCGCTCCGGGAAGCCGCCCTTTGGCTTTCCGGGCGGGGTAAAGGGGCCCCGCAAGGTCGCAGGACCTTGTGGGGAGAGGAGGATGCACTGTAGCGGGGAGGGCTGCCCGAAGCAAAGCATAGGGTCAGCCCGACTCAAGCGGAGGTTGCGTCCGACGAGCGTCGGGTTTTTAGGGCGCAGCCCTAAATCGCTTTTGGGCACTTTTGGCGAGTCAAAAGTGCCACCCCGGCGGTAGCCGTGCAGATTATGATAACTAAAAGGCTTTCCCCACCGGAGGTGATCGCAAATTATCACCTTAACATTCCGCCGCAGGTGGTTCGGCCTGCCCCTGTTTTTATTTCAGCAGCTTCTCGCACCCGGCCGCCAGCCGCTCGGCCAGCTCCCGGATGAGGGCAGCGTCCTCGCCCTCCACCATCACCCGGATCAGCGGTTCGGTGCCGCTTGCCCGAATCAAAATCCTGCCGGTATCACCCAGCCGCTCCTCGCACTCCTCGATAAGCGCTTCCATCTCTGGGCTTTCGTGCAGCGCCTCCTTCATATCCCGGTCGGCCGCCACATTCAGCAGCACCTGCGGGGTCACGGGCATCCGCCCGGCCAGCACACTCAGCGGCTCGCCGGTCTTTTTCATCACCCGCATCAGCTGGATGGCCGAAAGCTCGCCGTCGCCGGTGGGCATATACTCCCGGAAGATGATATGCCCCGATTGCTCCCCGCCGATGTTATAGCCGTTTTTGCGCATATTTTCCAGCACATAGCGGTCGCCCACCTTGGTGGTCTCGGCGTGGATGCCCTGCTCCCGTGCGAACCGGAAAAAGCCGAAGCTGCTCATCACCGTCACCACGGCGGCATCGCCGGGCAGGCGGCCCTCCGCCTTCATCTGCCGGGCAAAAATAGCGATCATCTGGTCGCCGTTTACCACATGGCCCTTTTCATCCACCGCCAGGCACCGGTCGGCGTCCCCATCAAAGGCCACCGCCAGGTCATATTTTCCCTCGGCCATCAGGCTGGCCAGGTGCTCCACATGGGTGCTGCCGCACTCCCGGTTGATGTTGGTCCCATCGGGGGCATCGCACAGGATGGTCACCTCGGCCCCCAGCAGAGAGAACAACTCCTCCGCCGTTCTTACCGCCGCGCCGTTGGAGCAATCCACCAGCACCTTTATGCCGGTCAGCTTTTCCGGCACGGTGGAGGCCAGATACCCGGCATACTGCACCGCCGCCTCACGGTCCTCGCGGCAGGTGCCTATCTCCTCCGGCTCCACCGGGATCATGGGGATATCCCGGTCCAGCAGCATCCGCTCTATCTCGTCCTCCTCGTCATCGGTCAGCTTGTAGCCCTCCGGGCCAAAGATCTTGATGCCGTTGAACTCGTAGGGGTTGTGGGAGGCCGAAATGACCACGCCGGCCGCGGCCTTTTTCTGCACGGTCAGGTAGGCCACCGCCGGGGTAGGAACCACCCCCAACAGCACCACATCGGCGCCGCCGGCCATCAGGCCGCCCGCCAGGGGAGCCGCCTGCAGCATCTCTCCGGAAAGCCGGGTATCCCGGCCGATGACCACGGTGGGGCGTTTTTCGGGGTGCTCTCCCCGGATGACCTCGGCCAGGGCCATGCCTACCTCCTCCGCCCGGCGGATGGAAAGATCCCGGTTGGCAATGCCTCGGATACCGTCTGTTCCAAACAGTCTGCCCATATCAATTCGTCTCGCTTTCTCAGTTGGTTTCGGTGCCGCCATTCCAGCGGAAATGCCCCGAAATGGGGTGGTTGCGGTGGCAGCGCAGCAGGGCGTCCTCCTCCCGGCGGGGCTGGCCGCTGTTGTGGATGAGGTACGGGATGCCGTCCCTGTTCCGTTTATCGGAGATGATGCCGATGTGGCTCCCCTCAAAGGTCACGATATCCCCAGGCTGCCACTCGGCGATCTCATAGGGGTCGGTGGTCAGGCTTTCGGCATATCTCTCAAAAAACACCCGCAAATTGGGGACCCGGCGGAAATCGATGTTGGGATCGGGCGTGCCCTGCACCCGCGGGTAAAGCCCGGTATTTTCGGCGATATCGGCATCAATGAGCGCCTTGAGGTCGTACCCGGCGTTTTGAAAGGCCCGCCACACCACATCGGTGCAGACGCCCCTGTCCTCCGGCGGGTAACCCCCGGCAAAATAGCCGGGGTCATAGGTGGGGTGGTTTTCGGCGTCCCGCCGGGCCCCCAGCATCAGGTCGGTGTAATCGTCGATGCCGTCGCCGTCGGCGTCCAGCGGGCTTTGCAGCGTTTCAATGCCGAAATGCTCCGCGGTATAAGTTCTATGGGGCAAAAGATTCCAATAGTCCAGCCCCAGCAGAATAAGCACAAGGGCCAACGCGGCCAAAAGCCACGGCCAGCGGCGTTTTTTCCGTTTTTCCATTCTCATCTCCGTCATCAAATTGCTTTAATGAACCGATCCTGCGGCTTATTTGCGTCAAAGTCACAGTGTCCGCCGGCATCAGCATTGCAGTGTCATCTGAGCGTCCGCCGCCCCGTCCGGGGCCTCCAGATGGAGGTGGTTATAGGCCAGCCGGGTCACACAGCGGCCCCGGGGCGTCCGGGTCAAAAAGCCGATCTGCATCAGGTACGGCTCGTAAACATCCTCCAGCGTCACGCTCTCCTCCCCCACGGCGGCGGCAAGGGTATCCAGCCCCACCGGGCCTCCGGCATAGTTCTGGATGATGGTGGAGAGGATGCGGCGGTCGATGCGGTCCAGGCCGAGGTAATCCACCTCCAGCCGTTCCAGCGCTTCGGCGGCGATCTCCGGGGTGATGACCCCGCTGCCCTGCACCTGGGCAAAGTCCCGGACCCGCTTCAAAAAGCGGTTGGCGATGCGGGGGGTGCCGCGGCTGCGGCGGGCCAGCTCCATGGCTCCCTCGGCCTCACAGGGGATGCCGAGGATCCCGGCCGACCGGGTGACGATCTGGGAAAGCTCCTCCGGGGTGTACAGCTCCAGCCGGAACACCACGCCGAAGCGGTCCCGCAGCGGGGCGGAAAGCTGCCCGGCCCGGGTGGTGGCTCCCACCAGGGTGAAATGGGGCAGGTCGATGCGGATGGAACGGGCACTGGGGCCTTTGCCGATGATGATATCAAGGGCGTAGTCCTCCATGGCGGGGTACAGTACCTCCTCCACGCTGCGGTTCAACCTGTGGATCTCATCGATGAAGAGGATATCATTTTCATTGAGGTTGGTCAGCAGGGCAGCCAGATCGCCCGGTTTTTCGATGGCCGGGCCGCTGGTAATGCGGATATTGACCCCCATTTCCGCCGCGATGATCTGCGAAAGGGTGGTTTTGCCCAGGCCGGGGGGGCCGTAAAGCAGCACATGATCCAGCGGCTCCCCGCGCAGGCGCGCCGCCTGCATAAAGACCGAGAGATTTTCCTTGACCTGCTCCTGCCCGATGTATTCCTCCAGCGTGTGCGGGCGCAGGGAAAGCTCATTATCCCGGTCGTTTTCGGTCACCTCCGGGGCGACAAAGCGGTTTTCCAGGTCCATTTCGTATTCCGGCTGTTTGCCTCTATCGAACATGGTGTGATCTCCTCTCTTTGGGAGTAGTTGGTGGTTGGCGCGGGGCCGGGCGGCCGCAGGCCGGCGGCAAAGCCGCCGTAGGCGGGGCGCAGCCCCGCCAAAATCGTCCGGAGGACGATTTGCCTGCGGCCGGAACCGGCCTGCTGCAGGAAGCCGCGGGCGCAGACCCGGCGGCCGAAGACCGCCGAAGCGGACGGCAGTCCGCTTTAGCCCCGCCCGCAGGGCGGGGCGGGCTGCGCCCCGTATCCCGGTCCCTGCACAAATTCAAAGCTGTTTACTTGCCGCGGGTAAAGGATTTGAGGGCCCGGCGGATCAACTCATCCACAGCCAACGAATCCTCCATGGGGGCGATAACGGCGGCGGCATCGGTCTGGCCGTAGCCCAGCGCCACCAGCGCACTGATGGCCTCGCTTTTAGCGGTATTGTGGATGGTTTCCGCCACGGTGGAAATGGTGCCGATCTCATCACTAAACGGCATGCTGATGTCCTCATCGCTCACCTTATCCCTCAGCTCCAGGATGATGCGCTGGGCCAGCTTGGCGCCGACGCCCTGGGCGCGGGTGAGGGCCTTGGCATCCCCGGCGGCAATGGAGAGCATCAGCCGGTCGGGGGCGGAATCCGAGAGGATGGCCAGGGCCACCCGGGGACCCACCCCGGAAACGCCGATGAGCATCCGGAAGCAGCGGCGCTCCTGCTCGGTGGAAAAGCCGAACAGCTCCATGCCATCCTCCTTGACCCACAGGTGGGTCAGCAGGGTGACCTCCTGCCCACGGCCGGGCAGACTGGAAAGGGTGTGGGTAGAGGCGGAGCACTGGTAGCCGACGCCGCAGGCTTCCACCACGCAGTAGGTGGGGGCCACCTGGCGCAGCAGCCCGGAAATGCTGTAAATCATGTTTTCTTCTCCTTGTAGGTGATGGGTTTGCCGCGGCGGTTGCCGCCGCGAATCTCCGCCAGGGCGGCGGTAGGCAGGCGGCTGCCGCCATTGTGTCCATGGCAGATGGCAATGGCCAGGGCATCGGCGGCGTCATCGGGCTGGGGCACGGATTTGAGATTTAACAGGCGGCGGGTCATTTCCATCACCTGCTCCTTTTCGGCCTTGCCGTAGCCCACCACCGCCGATTTGACCTGCAGCGGCGTATAGTTGAATACCGGCACGCCCTGCTGCTCCGCGGCCAGCAGCAGTACTCCCCTCGCTTCCGCCACGGCAATGGCGGTGGTGCGATTGGTGGTGAAAAAGAGCTGCTCCATGGCGACGGCATCGGGGCGGTACTGGGTGATGAGTCCCACCATGTCATCGTAGATCTGCCGCAGGCGGGTCTCAAAGGGGAGCTCCGCGGGAGTGGTGATGGCGCCGTATTCCACCAGCGAAAAGCGGACATTATCGTAATCCACCAGGCCCACGCCCACGATGGCATAGCCGGGATCGATGCCCATGATACGCACGCGTAAGCCCCCTTTCCCGAAGTCCTGTTTTTATCGCATTAGGGCATGGGTTCCCATAATGATTCATCGTATATCGTACCACAAGAACGGATGTTCGTCAATAATGCAGAGACAATTTTTAAGGAAAGTTTACAGATGAGGGAGAAGGCATATCGGGGGAAAAGCACTTCACGCAAACATTGACGACACATCTACGCGCATGCGAGAATAGAATAGAGAATATAAGTTATTTTTATAAAGAAAAAAGACGCCCATAGGCGTCTTTTTCGTTGCAGAAATACTTGATTAATCAAAATATGCTTCAAAGTCTCCGAATGAAGTCACTTTTTGCAATTTAACATCGGCGAAAGAATCAACAATTTTTATTTTAATCGTTTCACTTGCAAATGAACTGTTGTTTGACACTTTTACTTTATAATCACCAAAGCTGCTTACAAATTGGCGCGCGTGCAGTTCTGGGCGGACAAGAGGAAACCGGCGCTCGAAAGAACTTCCTGGCTGCGCTCGACGAGGCTGGTACGATGGCGCTGGTGGACTGCATTGCGCTGTGCTCGGGCGCTCTATGAGCATTATCGCGCGCTGGTGGACATCTTCCGCGAGAGCATTCAGGGGGGCGTGCTGGCATACCGCGCGGAGGATGGGCTGTTCTATCAGGCTGATTGATCATCCGGAGGCAGAGGGGAACTACACCGAAACTTCCGGTTCCGCGATGATTGCGTACAACCTGCTCAAGGGCGTGCGCATCGGCGTGCTGGACGCGGAAAGTATCTGTCGTGCGCTGGATGTGTTCCGAAGCTGGTGGCAAACAAGCTGCGCGCGAGAGGACAGCGTCGTCCGCCCAGCCGATATCTGCTGGGTGGCAGGGCGGACAAGAATCCGCAACGTGACGGCTCGGTGGCGTATTATCTGTCCAGTGAAAAAGTCCGACGACAGCAGGCATCGAGGCCGTTCATCATGGCGTACAGCGAGTACGGGTGAAGCAGGCGTAAAGGAGCAGAAAAATGGAAATCCGGCAGCTGTTTGTGTTGCGCAGTGAAACAGCAGCCAATC
>VOFK01001936.1_pt1 | contig 29853 bp, 43 predicted proteins | sample 5384121 | NCBI WGS metagenome assembly VOFK01 (sample SAMN12384730, study PRJNA508395) | human gut metagenome | isolation source: healthy gut J | host: Homo sapiens | reverse complement strand
GAGAGGAGCCGTTTGCTTCGGTTTCAAAGAAGGAGGGCGCACTTTATGATGAGCAGCAGAAGTTCAGTCCATAGCGACAAGCGTGCTCACAGTATATGAACAGCCCATATCCACAACGAGGACAGAAGCTTTACGATTATCCTCATCCGTGTGCTGCAATCGGACCTGATTATACGGAGATTTTTTGGTACAGAAACTGTAAAGATTAATACTCTTGATTATGCACTCTACAGAGATATGCAGCAGAAAATCATAGATGTTTGATACAGCAGACAGGGTGCATATCGTCGGAACAAACGGCAACAGGACAGATTTGTTTGTCAAGATTCATGAGCTTAAGGAGCCTTCAAAGGAGACGGCTTTTGAAAACTGTGTGGCTGATGTAAATATTCCTGTCGGAGAGGTGTTTACTTCACCGGTGCTAGAGGGTACAAACGGCAAGCTGCATGTCAGTCAGGTATATCTCAATGAGCTTAATTTCCTTAATCTGGAAATCGACTTTAAGGATGGCATGATTGATAAATATACATGCACCACTTTTTGAGGATGAGGAAGAAAAAACAAAAGTATATATCAGACAATGTGCTTTTCCCATCATGACACACTGCCTATGGGTGAGTTCGCCATAGGCACCAATACGACAGCTCACCGTATGGCGAGAAGTATACGATATCGCAGCAAAGATGCCTCATTCTCATAGCAGAGAAGACAGGGACCGCACTTTGCGGTGGGTGATACCTGCTACACATACGATGAGGACAATATGACATACAACCCTGACGGAAAAGCCATAATTGCCAGGGACAATTCAGTTTCCATCCGCAGAAAAAGAAGATATATCAAAGGCATATTTCAACTGCCACACGGATATCACAATACCATATGATGAGCTTGGAGCCATCACAGTTATTCGACACGATGGCTCAACATGTGATATAATAAGAGATGGCAGATTTGAGTGCTTGAGGGCGTAGAAGAGTTGAACAAACCGCTCGATACGCTTGATGCAGAAAGCAAATAATTGTTAGACGTATAAGGAGGATAAAATGGCAAAGGTTGGAATAGTTATGGGCAGCGACTCAGATTTAAAGGTGATGAGTAAGGCGGCAGATATGCTTGAAGAGCTCGGCATAGAGTATGAGCTCACCATCATCTCGGCACACCGTGAGCCGGATGAGCTTATTGAGTGGACAAGAGGCGCTGAGAATAGAGATGTAAAGGTAATAATAGCAGGAGCGGGAATGGCAGCAGCACTTCCGGGAATGTGTGCAGCGCTTTTTGCACTTCCTGTTATCGGAGTACCGCTTTCAGGAAAGAATCTGGATGGAATGGATGCAGTGTTCTCAATCATGCAGATGCCACCTGGAGTGCCTGTTGCCACAGTTGCAATTGACGGTGCGAAAAATGCAGCAATCCTTGCAGCAAAGATACTCGCAGCAGGTGATGATGCAATCCTTGAGAAAATCAAAAAGTATACAGCAGATATGAAGGCTCAGGTTGTAGCAAAGGATGCGAAACTGAAACAGGTTGGATATAAGCAGTACCTTGCTGAGAAATAGATTGGATTGTCATCTATAGGAGGGTTTTTATGAGTATATTGCAAAAGGCAGACAGATGTATGGATGAGGCAGTAGCCTTATTTGGCGAGAATAAGCTTTTTTGGCAGAGAAGAAGGCACAGGAGACAACCGGTCTTTATAAGAGCTGCGGTGCATATGAGCAGATGGCAAAGACTGTCAATTTTATGGGAGTCATATATGCATCTATTGGAGATGTAAGCATGTCAATTGACTGCTACTTGGAGGCTATGGATGTAGCTGTGGAGCAGGGCTCAACAGAGATAATCATGCTTGTAAACAATAATATAGGCTCACTCTATATGGAGCTTGGATTGTATGAAAAGGCTATCAGATATTTCAACGAAGCACTGGAGCTGTGCAAGCCACCACTGCATGGAGAGAGAGGGATAGCTATTATCAGGAACTTCTCATGCTTCATCTGAATCTGTGCATATCATACACCTGGGAATTAATGAGTTTGAAAAGGCAGAAAAAGCATCTTTCTGACGCGATACTTTTAATGAGATAGCTGGCAGTGATAAAAACAGATTTCTGATAGATATGTCACAGGCACATATGCTATGGAAGATGGGAAATGAGGATGAGGTCAGAGATCATGTGGAAGAGCTGGTTGAGGGTGCGATAAACAATATCAATTCTGCCAATTATGTGCTTGAGATACTAAGCCTTTGCAATCTATTTATGAATATGGGGGAGTTCGATGCATGGAAAAAAGGTTATTGTGGAGTATGAACGCTTTGCTACTGAAACGCAAAATCTGTTTTTCCCGAAGACCTGTGTCAAGATGTGGATGAAATATGAGAGCGCCATGGGTGATACAGAGGCGTACAACAAGCTGTGCGTATATTACGCAAATCTCCACTTTATGCAGGTGAAAAGGAGCAGATAAAGCGTCTTGGTGATACAATCGACCTTAAGCTTCAGCTTCAGGAGACTGAGTATGAGCGCCGTAAGGCAGTCAGACTCAACTACACAGATATGCTTACAGGCATGGGCAATAAGTTCAAGATGCGAAACGATTTTGAAAAAGCTTGTGGGCAAAAATCAGGATTCAGATGGTGCAGGAATCACGTTTGGAGTAGTGGATATAGATTTCTTCAAGTCATTTAACAGAAACAGTGGCAGAGTCACCGGTGATGCAGTGCTAAAAAGAATTGTCATCCATAATAAATGAGAGCATCAAAGATAAGGGAATGGGGTATCATTTCTATGGTGATGAATTCTACATAATCCTGCAGGAAACGGATGAGGATATCATTAAAAATATAGCCGAGCATATAAGACTTGAGCTTGCCAAAAACAGATACTTCATGAGAGCTCTAAGGTGGATGAGTATCTGACTGTATCACAGGCATATGTTACCGCCCCGGATGTAAAAAGGTGCCGGATGAGTTTTCTAGGCTGTTTAAGACGGTGGATGAAGTGCTCAATGATGTGAAGGAAAAGGGCAGAAATGCATATAAGATAGTCTGATGCTTTAAGCGTATAAGACAACTATAAAATGACACGCAGCGTAAAACGTTGCGTGTCATTTTTAATGGATCTATATATACAGTTATAGTTATATTTGTACTTATACTTTTATATGGCTATATTGTCTCATTTATATTCCAGATATAACAATATCAGTGCCTGCCTTCTCATATATATCTGCTGTCTCAGGAGAGATACCGGAGTCGGTGATTACAATATTGATGTCATCAAGTGATGCATAGCTTGATATGGATGTGGTATCAAACTTGGTGTGGTCTACAAGAGCCACAGTTTTAGCGGAGGCCTTGATACACATGCGCTTCAAATCAGCCTCGTATATACTGAAATCAGTCAGTCCGTCTTCTACAGAGAAGCCTCTTGCTGACACGAACGCGATATCTGTGTGTATCTTTTTGAGTAAATCAGCGCCAAGCAGTCCTTCTATGGAAGCGGATGCACTGGTTACGATACCGCCTGTCAGATGACTGTGACACCCGGGATATCCTTTAGCTCTAAAAGCCAGATTGATGCCATTGGTGATGACGGTCAGCTCTGTAAAGCCTGAAAGCTTCATGCCGAGAGTGTAGGCTGTGGAGCTGGCATCAAGGAAGATACACATATGGTCACTTACAAGCTTTATCGCCTCGTTTGCAATCTCCTCCTTGGCCTCCTTGTTTTCCAGAGCGCGGTCATGGAACAGGTATGCCCTCGAGGTTAAATCAGTCATGTCATGGGTTTTATCTTTGTAGATAGCACCGCCGTGGGTCTTTGTCAGAAGCTTTTCCTTATCCATCTGGTTTAAATCTGTTCTTATTGTCGTGGTCGATACACCAAGCAGCTCGCTGAGCTCATTGGTGGTGGCCTTTTTACGGTTTTTCTTTTTAAAATAATCGAGAATCTTTTGTTGTCTTTCTAATTGCAGCATAGATTTTCCTCTTTCTTTTGATTTCTGTTGTATTTTTACGTACATATTTTTATCACAAAGCATTGCATAAATATATAATAACTCAAATAAGTAAATAAAGCCAGTGCTTTCGATTGCTTATGCTTTTTTTATTTGATGTCATTTAATTATATTTATTTTTACTTTTATTTGCTTTTTGCTATTGCATTTTTTCTTTTAAAAGTGTTATATTTATATCAACAAATAAAAGCAAACACAAATTATATAAGGCGGAGGTATTATTAAATGAAGTTTTTCGTAGATACAGCAAATGTCGAGGACATTAAGAAAGCAAACGATATGGGAGTTATCTGTGGTGTGACAACAAATCCGTCACTTATCGCAAAAAGAGGGCAGAGACTTCAATGAGGTAATTAAAGAAATCACATCTATCGTTGACGGACCGATAAGCGGAGAGGTAAAAGCAACAACAGTTGATGCAGAGGGCATGATAAAAGAAGGACGTGAAATCGCAGCTATCCATCCAAACATGGTAGTTAAGATTCCTATGACAGTTGAGGGACTTAAGGCTGTCAAGGTACTTTCATCTGAGGGCATCAAGACAAACGTTACTCTTATTTTTTTTCAGCAAATCAGGCAATTCTTGCTGCAAATGCAGGTGCTACATATGTTTCACCTTTCCTTGGCAGACTTGATGATATCAGCCAGCCGGGCATTGAGCTGATCAGACAGATTTCAGAGATTTTTGATATCTATGGATATGATACAGAGATTATTGCAGCTTCAATCAGAAACCCAATTCATGTCACAGACTGTGCACTTGCAGGAGCTGATATCGCAACAATTCCTTACAAGGTTATCGAGCAGATGACAAAGCATCCGCTTACAGATCAGGGAATCGAGAAGTTCCAGGCTGATTACAGAGCTGTATTTGGGGATTAGATATTATAAACCAAAAGACAGGTATAAATATTTTATTTTCATGTCATAGATTTAACAGGAGAACAAAATGAACAAATTAGAGCTTCAGATTACAGCAAATGAAGTCAGGAAGGGTATCGTCACGGCTGTGCATTCTGCAAAGGCAAGGGCATCCGGCGGCTCACTTTCTGCAGCAGATATATTTACATATCTGTATTTTGAGGAGATGAATGTAGACCCTGCCAATCCTAAATGGGAGGACAGGGACCGTTTCGTGCTCTCAAAGGGACACGTAGCACCGGGACTTTACTCTACACTCGCAGAGAAAGGATATTTTCCAAAGGAGGATTTAAAGACACTCCGTCATACAGGCTCATATCTGCAGGGACATCCTGATATGAAGCACATCCCTGGCATTGATATGTCAAGCGGCTCGCTCGGACAGGGCGTATCTGTCGCAGTAGGAATGGCTGCAGCAGGCAAATATGACAAGAAGGATTACCGTGTATACACACTCACAGGAGATGGCGAGATTCAGGAGGGACAGATCTGGGAGGCCGCCATGTGGGCAAGGCCACCGCAAGCTTGACAACCTCGTAGTCATCGTTGACAACAACAACCTCCAGATAGACGGTTCTGTTGAGGACGTATGCTCACCATACCCGATCGACAAGAAGTTTGAGGCATTCAATTTCCACGTAATTAACATCGATGGTAACGATTTTGACCAGATCAGGGCAGCCTTCAAGGAAGCCCGTGAGACAAAGGGCATGCCTACAGCCATTATCGCAAAGACTGTAAAGGGCAAGGGCGTATCCTTCATGGAAAATGCCGCAGGATGGCATGGAAAGGCTCCAAATGACGAGGAGTATGAAATCGCAATGGCAGACTTAGAAAAGGCAGGTGAAGCATTATGTCAGAAGTAAAGAAAATCGCTACAAGAGATAGCTACGGAAGCGCACTCGTAGAGCTTGGAAAAGCACACGATGACCTTATTGTACTTGATGCTGACCTTGCAGGTGCCACAAAGACCTGTATATTCCAGAAGGAGTTTCCTGAGCGTCACTGGGACTGCGGAATCGCAGAGTGCAATATGACAGGTATCGCAGCAGGACTCGCTACATGCGGCAAGGTGCCTTTTATCAGCTCATTTGCCATGTTTGCAGCAGGCAGAAACTATGACCAGGTAAGAAACTCAATCGGATATCCTCATCTCAATGTCAAGATAGGTGCCACACATGCAGGAATCTCTGTAGGTGAGGACGGAGCTACACATCAGTGCCTCGAGGACCTTTCACTCATGAGAGAAATCCCGGGCATGGTTGTAATAAACCCAAGTGATGATATAGGGCAAGAGCCGCCGTAAAGGCAGCCTATGAGCATGAGGGCCTGTATACATGAGGTTTGGCCGTCTTGCAACACCGATAATAAATGACAATGCAGAGTATAAATTTGAAATCGGAAAGGGTGTTACACTCCGTGAGGGCACGGATGTAGCTATCATAGCTACCGGTCTGTGCGTGGCAGAGTCACTTGCAGCGGCAGAAAAAGCTTGCGGCAGATGGCGTAAATGCAAAGGTCATAAATATACACACTATCAAGCCTCTTGATGAGGAGCTGGTTGTAGCTGCAGCAAAGGAATGCGGCAGGGTGGTTACCGTGGAGGAACACTCTGTAATAGGAGGACTCGGAGCCGCGGTATGTGAGACACTTTCGCGCAAGGCTCCAACACCGGTAAAGACAATAGGCATACAGGACTGCTTTGGTGAGTCAGGTCCTGCTGTAGCTTTGCTTAAGAAATACGGACTTGATGCAGAGGGCATTTATGCATCAGTGAAGGATTTTTTATAAGTATTTAAAATAGTTTGGTTTTATGATTTTTCATATTTTCCCTAATATAATAATAAACTAATAAAAGAAAGGACAGCCGGGATACGGTTGTCCTTTCTTCTACTTTGTATACATATAAAAACTTTAATGTTTTAATTAGTGTAAAATAATTTAATAAAATTTAAAATATATATTGTGTTATAGATTTTTATCTGATATATTAAATCTATAAATGCTGGGCGAGCGTAACTATTAATTTGATACATATATATGTATCAGCTTAAATGAAACATGTGATTGATTCACAGGGAGGAAATCATGATAAGGAATGGAAAGAAGAAGGATTTCGTGTGCACTCGTCGCAGCTATGTCGGTAGGGCTTGCGGCGTGTGGAACAACAAGCTATGACTTTAAGGTCAGCTACGATGGAATAAAAACGGGGGATGTTTCATCGAAAGTATCGGTTCATGATCCGTCAATACTTAAGGCGGATGGTGAATACTATATCTTTGGTTCACATATGTCTGCAGCAAAAAGCAGTGACCTGTTAAACTGGGAAAAAAGGTTGCTGATGGATACTCAAAGAAAAAAATCCTGTATACGGACAGATATATGATGTGGCAGATGAAGCCTTTGCGTATTCTGGAAGCAAGAACTCATTGATAAAGACGGATGATAAACAGGTGCATGTGTGGGCACCGGATGTAATCTACAATGAGACAACAGGACTTTACTACATGTATTATTGTACGACATCCACATGGAATGCATCAAATCTGTGCTATGGCACATCAACAACACCGGAGGGACCTTATGAATGGCAGGGGGCTTTGATATATTCAGGCTTCAACAGAAAGACGATTTCAGGTACAGATGTGCTTGACTATGTGGATGAGGATTATGCTTACAAGAACTATATCAAGGGGGCGCAGTACAATTATGAGGACTATCCGAACGCGATAGATCCGACTGTGTTTTATGATGCGGATGGCAGAATGTGGATGGTATACGGTTCATGGAGCGGCGGAATATTTTTGTTGGAAATTGACAAGACAACAGGACTTGTTATCCATCCTGAAGCAGATAAAGCAAACAATGTGGATCCGTATTATGGAAAGCGTCTTTTGGGAGGCGGCCATATTTCGATTGAGGGCCCATATATCATGTATGATGAGACAAGCGGTTATTATTATCTGTTTGTGTCGTATGGAGCTCTGACAAGCAATGGAGGCTATCAGGTCAGAGTGTTCCGCTCAAAGACAGTCGATGGTGAATATGTGGATATGAATGGCAAATATCCTGAAAAAAGTGCACAACACCAGAATTTCGGACTGAAGCTCACAGGCAACTATAAGCTTCCGAGTCTTGAAAAAGCATATATGGCAACGGGGCATAATTCGGCCTTTGTGGATGACGACGGCAGGATGTATCTGGTTTATCATACCAGATTTAACGACAATGGAGAGGGTCATTCACCGAGAGTACATCAGATGCTTGTGAATGAGGATGGCTGGCCATGTGAGCTGCCTTATCAGACGCAGGGGGAGACTGTTAATAAGGATGGCTATGACGCAGATGATATTATCGGACGATACTATGTTATAAACCAGGGAACGGCAATAGATTCAAAAATTGCAAATCCAGTGATTCTTTATCTTGAAAAAAACGGAAAGGTAAAGGGAGAAAAGTCAGAGGGTACCTGGGAATGCAAGGATGGCTCATACTATATGAATATCACTATAGACGGTAAAAAATACTCCGGTGTGTTCTGTCAAATGAAGGATGAGGCCGGAAGTGATGTGATGACATTTTCTGCTGTTGGCGAAAACAAGAGTGTCTGGGGCGTGAAATATTTATAGTTACGTTTCAAATTGGGCAGATATGTAAATAGTTAGACAGATAGTAACAACATTGGAATAGATGGAGAAGAATATGGATAATACATTAAAATATAATAAACCATGGATACTGCAGAGAGCAGATCCATATGTATACAGACATACAGACGGAGCATATTACTTTACAGCGTCCGTGCCTGAGTACGACAGGATTGTACTTAGAAAATCAGATACGCTTGCTGGACTTGAGACAGCGGATGAGACTGAAATCTGGCACAAGCATGAGAGCGGACCGCAGAGTATACATATATGGGCGCCGGAGCTTCATTATCTGTTTGGAAAATGGTATATCTACTATGCAGGCGGTGATAAGGATGACATCTGGGCAATAAGACCGTATGTATTGGAATGTCAGGGAGATGACCCGGTTAATGATAACTGGATTGAGAAAGGCAAGATGCAAAGAGCAGACGGGGATGAGTTTTCGTTTGAGGCATTTTCACTTGATGCAACAGTTTTTGAAGTAAATAATGTGTGGTACTATATCTGGGCAGAGAAGGTCGGAGTAGGAAAGCAGATTTCAAACCTGTATATAGCAAGCATGAAAAACGGATACACACTTGATACTGTACAGGTGCTTTTGACCACACCTGATTATGACTGGGAGAGATATGGCTTCTGGGTGAATGAGGGGCCGGCAGTGTTAAAACGAAATGGCAAGGTGTTTGTTACATTTTCAGCCAGTGATACGGGAATACATTATTGTGTTGGACTTTTGACTGCAGATGAAAGCTCAGACCTGCTTGACCCGCGTTCGTGGGAAAAGGATCGTTATCCGGTGCTGTGCTCTGATGAGGCGGCAGGAGTTTACGGACCCGGACACAATTCGTTTACCGTAGATGAAAATGGTGATGACATAATGGTATACCATGCAAGAACGGAGACTGAAATTGTGGGAAATCCGCTTTATAATCCAAACCGTCATGCAATGCTTATGAGATTTGGATGGAAGGATGGACGTCCTGTGTTTTCGTATAACTGATAAGGCAAAAAGAAAGGGGACATCACATGGAACTGATATGTAAGAAGTGTCTGCTTAGAGAAATGGCAGAGGCCGACGCAGCAATGATAAAAAAATATGTTGATGCGATAAAGGGCGAAGACAGAGTGCCTGAAAAAAGAGTATGAGGCAAGGCTTGCTGTGTGCAAGGCGTGTGACAGGCTTAATGCCGGAACCTGTAATGCATGCGGCTGTTATGTGGAGCTTAGGGCACTTACAGGTGTTTCGCACTGTCCTCATAAAAAGTGGTAGTACAAATAAAATAATAACAAAATAATAACAAAATGACTGCGGTTTTTTGACTTCCGCAGTCATTTTATTATTATTATTATTTAGTGTTTTTTTCAGTGTCAAGAGGGGCATAATTGATGGATACAACAATGTCCTGATCGTAGTTACCGAAGCTTTTTCCGAATATTGTGAGTCCGCCGACATGGGCAGAATTCTCCTCGACAGCTATGCGGAAGCGGATGGTGCTTGTGTAGTCAAGATTTAGCTCAGAGGTTGTGATATCTGATATCTTGAGACCATCTATGAAGGTGCCTTTATGATTTATGACCAAAAGCTTGAGGAGACCGTATTGATTCCAGTTTTGAGGCCACCATTCAGGGGTGAACATTCCGCGTACATCTCCATAGTCACCAGGAGAGGTCCAGGTGCCGACCAGAGTGTCATTGATGTAAAAGCTTATATCACTTGGAGTTGTTGTCGATGCCCGGAGCCTCAGAGCTTATCTCGGCTGAGAGTGAAAGCTGGGTTATTTTCTGATTACGTGGAATGAGGTTTGGAATTACATATTCCACATAGCCCTTTGTGAACCACATAATGTCTGCATTGAAACGGTCAGGATGGTCAAAATAACGCACGTCATCGAGCTCTCCTATCACAAATGAGGATGTAGCCATGCCGCAGGTTGGACAGACGTTGTGAGATGAGAACTGCCCTACCTTGATGGAGGTGTTGTATACGTTGCTTAAGTCTATTGGCTTTTCGATTTCTACTAATATACGGTCCTGAATCAGTGAACACAGCTTCTGGTTGCCGTGACCGGATGAATCGTTTGAGGTGGAGATAAGTCCGCACTCCTCAAGCTTTTTTATATGTCCGGTTAAAGCTCCATTGCTGATGTTTAGCTCGTTTGCGAGCTGATTCATGCTCATCTGGTTATTTTCGAGCAGAATTTTTTAAAATCTGGATACGAATATCAGAGCCGAGAGCTTTAAACAGTTCGAGACCGTCGTCTAATGATGTGATATGTATCATATATAGATTGTCCTAAAATATTTTATAAAATTAAAAATGAAATTCTTGTGTATAAAACATATAATAATTATAGAAATATGCTACTATGTTGTCAATAAATTATTGTATATAGTTTTGGAATTTATTTACAATGACTTTAAATCAAATTAAATGTATTGTGCAATATGTATAGCTTAGATATGTTTAGAGACGAAAAAAACATAAAAATTTAGACATTATTAAACAATGTTTAAAATAGTTTAAAATAATCTAAAATAAATATTGACATTACAGCTACTCTCATGTATATTATGTACATAAACAAAACACATTAACGACCTGTTTTAGTCAAATAGCAATAAGCCCAGCATGAGATTAGGGCAGGAAGTTAATACAACTTATCAATTCAATTTCATTTTAACAGGAGGAAGGAAAATGAAAAAGAAATTAGTTAGTGCACTGATGTGTGCAACAATGGCAGTAACAATGCTTGCCGGCTGTGGAAACGGCAGCAAAAACGGAACAGAAGCAGCAGATGGGGGAACAGAAGCTGCTGAGTCTAAGGTAGTGACAAACACTTACGGAGATTCAAAGGGAACACACCTTGAGATGTGGACCTTCGTTGAGCTCCATGCACAGCACTACGGCACAATGGTAGAGCAGTGGAATAAGGATCATCCGGACAAGACGATCGAGATTACATGTACTACATATCCATATAATGATATGCATACAAAGCTTCTTACATCACTTGAGGCCACAGGAGCTCCTGATATCTGTGATGTTGAGGTTGGACAGTTCCCTAACGTAGTTGCAGGTCAGGACAAATGGCTGGTACCACTTGATGATTATGCAAAGGATTACATGAGCACAATGGTTCCTGCCAGAATGGAGACATATCAGGGTTCTGACGGACATTACTACGGAGCACCTTATCATGTAGGCGCCACAGTTATGTACTACAACGTAAAGGCTATGGGAGATGCAATGGGTCTTTCACAGGCTGATGTCATCGCAAAGATTGATGGAGTAAAGACCTGGGATGATTACGAGGCACTTGGAACAGAGTATGTTGAGGCAGCAGGTGAGAAGGGTACAAAATACTGGACATCTGTTGATACAGCCGGAACAGACTGGTTATGGCTTGCAATGGCTGAGTACGGAGAGGACTGGACAGGAGGATTTGACGGAAAGGCAAATGTACAGCTTGATTCAGTTAAGAAAATGCTCACAATGCAGCAGAAATGGTTAAAGAGTGATCTTGCAGAGGTATCACCTGACGGACATGTTGACCTTGAGGCTGGTTTCCAGAACATCATGGATCACAACATCGTTTCATTCCCTAAGGCAATGTGGTATATGAGCCGTTTCACAAACTATATGCCTGATGAGAAGGGTAACTGGTACATCGCAAAATGTCCTACATTCGAGGAAGGACAGAAGTGCTCAGTAGGTATCGGTGGAACAGGTACAGTTGTTACACAGCAGTCTAAGGCAAAAGAGCTTGCAGCAGAATTCCTTTGCTGGGCTAAGATGTCTGAGGTTGGTGAGCAGAATATCTGGGATACACTTGGATTTGATGTATGTAACACAGCTTGCTGGACAAATGATACATTTGCTCACAATGATGAGAACCAGTACAATCAGTTCTTCATCAACTATCCATACGATGTGCTCAATTCTATCGGAATGGACAATATTGGCAAGATTTCTGTAGTTAAAATCAGTCCTACAATTAATGAGAATGTATGTAATACAACTCTCAATGAGGTACTTGAGGATCCTGATTACAGCGTGGATGACGCATTACAGGAGCTGCAGGATGCAGTAGATATGGAGCAGGAAGAGTAATTTTATAGCTCTTAAAAGGGGGAGGTACTGGAGGTTTGGCCTCCGGCCTCCCTTTATAATAATAAGAAAGAGGTGCGTAAATTGAAGATTAAAAAATTCTTGTATTCACAAAAGGTTGCGCCGTATGTATTTGTTATACCATTTATATTAAGCTTTGCAATATTCTGGATTTACCCTCTCTGCTCATCTGTATTTATGAGTTTTGAGAAGATTACACCACTGGAAACAAAGTTTGTGGCTTTAGAGAATTATAAGAAGCTGTTGTCGGATACAGTGTTCCAGACAGCGATAAAAAAACAGTGCAACATATATGTTCTGGACACTTGTATTACTGATTCCGTTCCCAATGCTTTTTGCAGTGCTTATGGACAGTAATCTTGTAAAGGCAAAGGGTGTATGGAAAGCAGTGCTTTATATGCCGGCTCTTACATCTGTAGTTATTTCAGGTACTCTGTTTCGTCTGATGTTTACAGAGTACAGCACAGGACAGATGAACAAAATTGTAATGGCACTCGGCATGGAGCCTTTTAAATGGTTGAAGGTCGGCTGGACAGGAATGGCAGCACTTTTGGTTTTGGCCTGCTGGAGATGGACCGGTGTAAATATGCTCTATTTCCTTTCAGGACTAAAGTCAATTGATACTTCATTGTATGAAGCGGCTGAGATTGATGGAGCAAACGGCTGGCAGAAATTCCGCTACGTGACATTACCTTTACTCAGACCGACAACAATCTATGTTTTGACAATATCAATCTATGCAGGACTTGCGATGTTCCTTGAGTCATACATGCTGTGGGCGGGCAACAATTCGCCAAAGAACATAGGACTCACTATTGTAGGATATCTGTATAAGCGTGGTATTGAGAAAAACGACATGGGCTATGCATGTGCGGTTGGTATGGTGCTTTTTGGTTATAGCACTTGCAATTAATATAGTACAGCTTGTATGTAACGGAACATTTAAACGCGAGGAGGACTAAAAAATGGCAGATAAAAAAAAAGAAAAAAGTGCGTTCTGTCAAAGACACACCAAGACATAAGGTTGGCGTTGTTTTAGGCACAGGATTCTTCGTAATACTTTGTGCGATAATAGTATTTCCGGTCTTTGCAGGTCTTTTTAGCATCGTTTAGACCGGGCAAGGAGCTTATCAGAAGAGGTCTTTCAATTGATCTTGATTTCTCAACGATGAGCCTTGATAAATTATACTTATCTGTTTTCAGGCAATGCAGACAGCCAGAAGTATTTTATGTGGTATAAGAACTCTCTTATTATTACAATTGTATCGGTGGTGCTTACACTTCTCATCTGCTACTTTGTAGCTTATGGACTGACAATGTACAATTACAGGCTTAAGAACTTCCTGTTCTTTTTTTTTTGGTAATTGCAACAATGATGGTACCGTTTGAGATTCTTATGCTTCCTCTTTACAAAGAGATTATTGCAATCGGACTTATTGATTCATATGTTGGTGTTATTATAACGGGACTTTGCTCGGCATCGACCATATTTTTTTTCTTCAAGCAGTATCTGTCAGGTCTGCCTAAGGATCTTTTGGATGCGGCAAGAATTGACGGTGCCACAGAGTACGGTATTGCAACAAAAATAATACTCCCACTCACAAAGCCGGCATTTGCTTCTATGGGTATATTGTCAGCGATGGGTGTATGGAATGCAATCCTTTGGCCATTGCTTGTACTTAAAGGTGCAGAGAAGTTTACACTTCCTATCGGACTTAACACTCTTCTCACACCATACGGAAACAACTATGATGTACTTATTGCAGGCTCAATGTTTGGTATTTTACCGATATTTATTATCTTTTTTAATTTTCCAGAAATATATCATTGATGGTATGACTGCAGGAGCTGTTAAGGGATGATTTAAAATAATGTATAAGAGATAAGGAGAAAATATGGCAAAAAATTATTGTTAATAATGAGAATAAAAAAGAGCACAATTGCTCCGGAGATTTATGGACATTTTTCAGAGCATCTCGGAAGATGTATCTACGAGGGATTATTTGTAGGGGAGGATTCAGATATACCAAACGTAAACGGCATGCGTACTGATGTTGTAGATGCGTTAAAGGAGATGAAGATACCTGTGCTCCGCTGGCCGGGTGGATGCTTTGCAGATGAGTATCACTGGATGGATGGAATCGGTCCTAAAGAAAAGAGAAAAAAGATGATCAACACACACTGGGGTGGTGTAGTTGAGGACAACAGCTTCGGAACACATGAGTTTTTTGAGCTTTGCAGACAGTTAGGCTGTAAGACATATGTGAACGGAAATTTAGGAAGCGGAACAGTACGCGAGATGAGTGAGTGGGTCGAGTACATCACATTTAACGGAGTATCACCTATGGCTGATTTGCGTAAGGAAAACGGACATGAGGAACCATGGACTATTGACTACTTCGGAGTAGGAAACGAGAACTGGGGATGTGGTGGAAACATGCGTCCTGAGCATTATGCAGATGAATACCGCAGATACCAGACTTATGTCAGAAATTATGCAGGCAATCAGCCAATCAATAAAATCTGCTGTGGTCCAAATGTGGATGACTATGAGTGGACAAAGAAGGTGATGGCTACATGCTTCGATCATTGTGAGCCTAGATTCCATGGTCAGATGGATGGATTATCACTTCATTATTACACACTTCCTGAGACTGAGGATGACTGGAATATCAAGGGAAAGTGCGACTGATTTTACAGAGGATATCTTTTATCAGACTCTTAAGAGAGGAGATTTTATGGAGGAACTCATCAATCGTCATGGAGCTATAATGGATGAGTATGATCCGGATAAGAATATTGGTCTTATTGTTGATGAGTGGGGCATCTGGTCAGATGTAGAGCCTGGCACCAATCCGGGATTCTTATATCAGCAGAATACAATGCGTGATGCGCTTGTTGCAGGTATGACATTAAACATTTTCAACAAGCATTCCGACCGTGTGAAGATGGCATGTATTGCACAGCTTATAAATGTGCTTCAGTCTGTAATGCTCACAGACGGCGATAAGATGATAAAGACACCTACATATTATGTATTCCATATGATGAGACATCATCAGGGCGCAGCTCTTTTTGGACAGCTCTCTTGTAGGAGGAACTACAGTTGGTACAGGAAAGAATGAGCTTCCGAAGGTTTTTGAGTCTGTATCAGAGGATAAGGATGGAGTGATTACAGTCACACACTTACAAACAATTCTCTTGAGTCGTCAGAGGATGTTGATATTATGCTCACAAATGAGGGTGACAAATACAGTGTAAGTGAGGCCAGATACATCGAAGGTGCCATGGATGCACACAATACCTTTGAAGCACCTGAGGTAGTGGATGAGAAGGATTTCACAGCATATGAAAATACACAGACCGGTGTGAAGGTTACTCTTCCGGCATGCAGTGTTGTTACACTTAGATTATCGAAATAATATGATATGAGGGTCAAAAAAGTATTTTGACCCTTTAATCATAATATTAAAACAGAATTGCTCAGATTAAGGAAGGACAGATAATATGCCACGAGGATTAAATTACGACAATAAAATTTTATCTATAGTAAACGTTGCAGTGGACATGCTTATACTTGGGATTTTCTGGTTTGTCACCAGCATCCCGCTTGTTACAATAGGTGCGTCAACTACGGCAGTTTATTATACTGTAAATAAGTGCATAAGAAATAAAAAAAGCTATGCTTATGTTGAATACTGGAAAGCTTTTAAGAGCAATTTCAAAAAATCAACACTTGCTTTTATTGTATGGCTTATACCGGCTGCTTTTCTTGTGGCAGACTGCATGCTCATGAAACAGCAGCTTAAGGCCGGAACATATCTTGGAATGATGTACTATTTCTTTCTGGTATTATCGGGTGCTGTACTGGCATGGGCATTTTATCTGTTTTCATACATGGCCAGATTTGAGTGTGCGGTAAAGGAGGCCCTTAAAAAAATCGCTTTTTATGATGCTTGCAAATCTTGGCTGGTCCATTTTGCTGGTTGCAGTATTTTTTATTCATCCTGTTCTGGTGCAGGGACATGCTATGGCTGGTTGTGCTGTTTCCGGGAGGTTTTGGATGTATAAAAAATTATTGTCTGGAGCGTGTGTTCAAGAAATACATGACACCGGAGGATATCGCAAAAGAGCTTGAGGTAAACCGTACATATGCAAGCTGATCTTTTATAATAAGGCACACAGCACAAAAGTTATAAAAACGGCTATATAATATGGAGAGAGTAGAATATGGATTTAAAGGATATAAAAATAGAGGATCCGTTTTGGGGACATATGCAGGAGCTTGTGACAGATGTTGTCATTCCATTTCAGGAAGGTGTGCTTAATGACAGACAGCCCGGAGTGGAAAAAAGTCATGCAATAGAGAATTTTAAGATTGCGGCAGGTCTTTCGCAGGGCGAGTTTTATGGTATGGTCTTTCAGGACAGTGACGTGGCAAAATGGCTTGAGGGAGTGGCATATTCATTGATTATAAAGCCGGATGCTGCGCTTGAAAAGAGAGCTGATGACATTATAGATATTATCGCCGCAGCACAGCAGCCGGATGGATATCTGAATACATATTTCACAATAAAAGAGCCTGAGCACAGATGGCAGAATCTGCTTGAGTGTCATGAACTGTACTGTGCAGGCCATATGATGGAGGCTGCTGTCGCCTATTATGATGCTTTACAGGCAAGGACAAGCTGCTTAAGGTAATGGAAGGCATGGCAGGGCACATAATAGACAGATTCGGTCCTGATAAGCTGCCCGGAATACCGGGACATCAGGAAGTTGAAATAGGTCTGATGCGTATGTATCATGCAACAGGAAATGAGGCCTACAAAAAGCAGGCGAGATATTTTCTCGAGGAGAGGGAAAAAATCCCGCTTTTTTGCTGAGGAAGCCGCAAAGCGTGATTGGAAGCATTTTGGCATGATTCCTGAGGATACAAAAATATAACCAGAGCCATGCAACTATCTATGAACAGGATGAAGCGGTAGGACACAGTGTGCGTGCTGTCTATATGTATACAGCCATGGCAGATCTGGCAGCAACGGAGCATGATGAAAAGCTTTTTGATGCCTGTGAGCGCCTGTGGAATAACATGACAGAAAAGAAGATGTATATTACAGGAGGTATAGGCTCAACAGTGGAGGGAGAGCCTTTTTTACGAAGGAGTATGAGCTGCCGAATGATATGGCATACGCTGAGACCTGTTCATCGATAGGGGCTTGTTTTCTTTGCAAAAGCAGATGCTTAAAATGAGCAAAAACGGCAAATACGCAGATGCTATGGAGAGGGAATTATACAACGGAATTATAAGTGGGATGCAGCTTGATGGAAAGAGATTTTTTTATGTGAATCCGCTTGAGGTAAATCCCGGAGTATCGGGAGAAATATTTGGATATAAGCATGTCATTCCTGAAAGACCGGGCTGGTATGCATGTGCATGCTGTCCTCCGAATCTTGTGCGTATGGTTACATCTCTGGGCAGATATGCGTGGGATGAGGATGATGATGTAATATATTCACATCTTTTCATCGGTCAGGAGGCTCGGCTTAAAAAAGCAGATATAAAGGTTGTCAGTGAATATCCGTGGAAGGGACATGTTTCATACAGTATTACACCGAAGACAGGCGATGAATTTGCTGTTGCAATACATATTCCGGGATATCTGAAAAAGCTTTGAGGTGACACTCAATGGTATGAGGTTAAAAGAGAATGATGAGACAAAAAGCAGATTTGTTCTATTCTTATAGGGATGGCTATATCTATATAAAAAAATAAATGGCATGACAACGATGTTATAGAAATCAGCTTCAATATGGATATCCGTGTAATATATGCCAATACAAAGGTAAGAGAGGATATAGGCTGTGCAGCTTTGCAGAGAGGTCCGGTAGTGTACGCTTTTGAAGGAGTGGACAATGATGATGATGTGCAGAGTCTGATGATAGATGTGTCAAGGCTTAATGAAGCGCGTATTGAATCAGAAGCTGAGGGAAAGTTAAAGGGTGCGGTTCTTTTAGATATTCCAGCAGTGAGACTTGAAGGCTCAGATGCGTTGTATTCTGAGGAACCACCGAGACAAAAGTCTGTAATAGCAAGGGCTATACCATATTATATGTGGGGGAAATCGCGGACTTAATCAGATGAGGGTATGGATGCATACGTTATGAAGAAAAACGGACACATAAGATAACCGTAAATAACCATAAAATTAGCACAAAAACTTATTTTGATTTTTAATGATTACTGTTATTATGTATTTGAAATAAAAACCACGAGAGAAATATAAAGAAACACAAATAAAAATAAAAAAAAAAAAATAAAAATAAAGGAGAAGAACTATGTTAGCAGTAAAAAATTACAAATTCTGGTTCTGCACCGGCTCACAGGACCTGTACGGAGATGAGTGCCTTGCAAATGTTGCAGCACATTCAAAGGAGATTGTAGCCAAATTAAATGAGTCAGGAAAGCTTCCGTTTGAGGTAGTATGGAAGCCAACACTTATCACAAATGAGCTCATCAGAAGAACCTTCAACGAGGCCAATACAGATGATGAGTGCGCCGGTGTTATCGTATGGTGCCATACATTCTCACCTGCAAAGTCATGGATTTTAGGACTCAAGGAGCTTAGAAAGCCGTTACTTCATTTACATACATACACAGTACAATGAGGAGATTCCATACGATTCGATTGATATGGACTTCATGAATGAGAATCAGGCAGCTCACGGTGACAGAGAGTGGGGACACATTGTCACACGTATGGGCATCGAGAGAAAGGTCGTTGTGGGACACTGGTCAGATCCTGTAGTACAGGAAAAGATTGCATCATGGCAGCGTGTAGCAGTCGGTGTGGTAGAGAGCAGCCACATTCGTGTAATGCGTGTAGCAGACAACATGAGAAATGTTGCCGTAACAGAAGGTGATAAAGTAGAGGCTCAGATCAAATTCGGATGGGAAGTTGATGCTTACCCGGTAAATGAAATCGCAGAGTCTGTTGCAGCAGTTTCACAGTCAGATACAAACGCACTCGTAGATGAGTATTATGACAAATACGATATCCTGCTTGAGGGAAGAGATCCTGAGGAGTTCAAGAAGCATGTAGCGGTACAGGCACAGATTGAGCTTGGATTTGAGAGATTCCTTGAGGAGAAGAATTATCAGGCAATCGTAACACACTTCGGTGATCTCGGAGCCTTAAAAGCAGCTTCCGGGACTTGCAATCCAGCGTCTCGAGGAAAAAGGCTATGGCTTTGGCGCAGAGGGAGACTGGAAGGTAGCTGCAATGGTTCGTCTCATGAAGATCATGACAGCAGGAAAGAAGGATGCCAAGGGTACATCAATGCTCGAGGACTACACCTACAATCTCATGAAGGGCAAAGAGGGAATACTCGAGGCTCATATGCTTGAGATTTGTCCATCAATCGCAGACGGTCCTATAAGCATCAAGTGCCAGCCACTTACAATGGGAGACAGAGAGGATCCTGCAAGACTTGTATTTACATCAAAGGAGGGAACCGGTATCGCCACATCACTTGTTGATATGGGTGACCGTTTCCGTCTCATTATCAATACAGTTGACTGCAAGAAGACAGAGAAGCCTATGCCAAAGCTTCCTGTAGCAACAAACTTCTGGACACCACAGCCTGACCTTTACACAGGTGCAGAGGCATGGATACTTGCAGGAGGAGCACATCATACAGCGTTCACATATGACCTTACTGCTGAGCAGATGGGCGAGTGGGCAGCCATGATGGGTATTGAGGCTGTATTTATCGACAATGATACAACCATCAGAAACTTCAAGAAGGATCTTATGCTTGGAAATATTTTCTACAAGTAGAATATAGTTACACTTAATAATTGAAATCCCGGGTTGTCTGTCACACTAAGGTGTGTACGGACAACCCGGGATTTATTCGGTTGTGACTCATACAAAAATGCAGTTACTTTCCTTGTATTTAGGGTTGTTTAATGTTACTATAATTTTATCAGAAAACAGGCAGAAGGAGTGCGTATATTATGGCATTAAACATTCCGGTAGGAATCTCGAATTTCACAGAAATACGACAGAATAATTATTATTATGTTGATAAAACCAATCTGATATATGAGCTTTTACAGTCACCCGGGACGGAGGTTACTATGATTACCAGACCGCGCAGGTTTGGAAAGACACTGGCTATGAGTATGCTTGAGAGTTTTTTTGATGTAAGAAAAGCTTCGAAGGTGTTATTTGAGGGGCTTGATATTATGTCGCATCAGAGTCTGTGTGGTGAATGGATGAATAAATGGTATACCTGATCTTTTGTGTCGTTCCGTCAGATAGATGGCCTGGATTTTGAAAGTGCATGTGCGATGCTTTCTTCTGTTATCGCAGAGCTTTTTAATGAGCATTTGTATGTGCTTGATGATGAGAGGATTACTGAATACCAGAAAAAGACATTTAGAAATATTGCAGCGGGAGAGGCAACGCAGACAGAGCTTAAGAACAGCTTACGGCTTCTTACAACGCTCATGAATTTGTATTATGGCAGACAGGTCATTTTACTTATTGATGAGTATGATGTACCGATTGCAAAGGCAAATGCGGGTGGTTATTACAGACAGATGCTTGACATGATGAAGGGGCTTATGCAGGCATTGAAGGATAATTGCGCCTTAAAATTTGCTGTTGTAACAGGCTGTCTTAAGATTGCGAAGGAAAGCATTTTTACGGGAACGAATAATTTTGTTTCGGATTCTGTTGCAGACTCACGGCTTACCGAGTATTTTGGGTTTGTTCAGAGTGAGGTGGATGAGATATTAAAGGATGCTCATATTTTAAATCAGTCGGAAAATATAAGAAAATGGTATGATGGATATCATTTTGGAGATGTGGATGTTTATTGTCCGTGGGATGTGATGAATTACGTGCTTGATTTACAGCGTAAGCCTGATGCAAAACCACTTAGCTATTGGAAAAATACTAGTGATAATGCAATTATCAGATCATTTATCGATTATGCGGGAAGCAGTATTACTCAAAAGCTTGAGACGCTTCTTTCCGGAGGATATATAGTGCAGCAGGTTGATGAAAATCTGACATATGATTATCTTCATTCATCGGAAGAGAACTTGTGGAGCATTTTGTACCTGACCGGATATCTGACAAGTGTCCGGGCAGACGAGTTGGAAAAAATCCGTTGCCTGAAAGGTTTACTGCTCTGACAATACCAAACGAGGAAATCAGGGAAATATATGAGACAACGGTCATCAGATGGTTTGATGAAAGTGCGCCAAAATGGAACAGAAGCGCATTGTTTGATGCTGTCTGGAAAGGTAATATACAGGAGCTTCAAGGCGAATTAAACAGACTCTTACGCAGAACTATCAGCTATCATGATTACAAAGAGGATTTTTACCATGCATTTCTGGCAGGGATTTTTGCCGGAGCAGGCTATATGGTGGAGTCAAATAAGGAGTATGGCGATGGCAGAAGTGATGTGGTGGTGAAGGACCAGATAAATGGCAGAGTAGCAGTGTTTGAAGCAAAATACACAAGACAGCTTGAAAAGCTTGAGTGTAAGTGTGATGAAGCTTTAAATCAGATAGAGAATCAGATGTATGCAAAGCAGCTTGAGGAGGATTATGATCAGGTGCTTTGCTATGGAATCTCATTCTTTAAAGAAGAGATGTATGGTAAAAGAAATAATTTTTAAAAACGAGGAAAAGCCGCTACGTGCATGCAGCGGCTTTTGTGTAGCTTTACTATATATGTAAATTTATATAATTAGGGCTCTCTTATAACGCTTCCTGAAGTATCTTCACATCCCACTTATTCATCACATCGCCCTCTTTAGCTGCTTCTCCGGTGATCAGGTCAACCATTCCTGCAAGGCTTGCAGGGAGAGTCTGCTTTTCATCAGTGAAATTCATCACAAAGTAAAAGCGTGTATTTTCGCTTTCGCGGCATGTGATTTCAAGACCTGTCTCTTCAGCAATGACACCTGATACAGACACTTCATCTGTGGCTTCATCAAGCACCCTTGCAAGTCCTTCTGCCTCAAGCTGTGTGGCAACATAGTATACATGGCCTTTTCCGTAGCTGTTTTTTGTGACAGCAGGCATTCCTGCATAGAAATCGCTTTCATATGTGGCGAGTACCTCTGCCCCTTCCGTGTGCATCAGGTCGCACAGCAGATTGCATTTACATTCTTTTCCATCAGAAAAGCTTACAGTGTTTGACTGCTCAGGTGCGAGGGCATCAATTTCCTCAACCCAGACACCTGCCATCTCGCGAAGAGGTCCGGGATATCCGCCCAGATGCACGTTGTCAGACTGGTCCACAATACCACTCATAAATGTTGTGATGAGAGTACCGCCGTTTTTCACAAACTGCTCGAGCCTTTCCTTCATGCCTTCCTTTACCATGTAGAGAACAGGTGCGGCAATCACCTTATACTTTGAAAAATCACCATCAACCGGAATCATATCGACAGAGATATTTTTGTTGTAAAAATACTCATAATAGTGGTGAATCTGGTCAACATATTTAAGGTCCCTGGTAGGTCCGCTTGTGTACTCAAGTGCCCAGTAATTGTCCCAGTCAAAGATGACTCCCACATCTGACTTATTGCGTGTGCCAAGTGTCCTTGTGCCGAAGCTTTCAAGCTCCCTTCCAAAGCAGTGCAGTCTCTCTGAATACTCTTGTGTCATTTGTTCCGACATGTGCTATTACAGCACCGTGGAATTTCTCGCAGCCACCTTTGCTTCGTCTGAGCTGGAAGAACTGGATAGTGTCTGCACCGTGGGCTATGGTCTGATAGCTCTGTGCGCGCATCTGTCCCGGACGCTTCAATGAATTGTAGTGCTGCCAGTTCTGCTGGCTCGGAGTCTGCTCCATGAGCATGAAAGGCTCATCCTTAAGACCTCGCATCAAGTCGTGAGTCATCGCAACCATGCTCCATGGTGTGTCGTATGCAGGATAATTATCCCACGAAACGATATCCATCTCCTTAGCCCACTTGAAATAGTCAAGCCCCTTGAAGGTACCCATCAGGTTTGTTGTGACAAGCGCATCGGGAATGATAGCTTTTACTGCATCGCGCTCCAGCTTATAGCAGTTCAGCATGCTGTCAGAGTAAAAACGTCTGTAGTCTGTTGATATTCCGGCAAAGCTTGTCATGCCGCCCCATGTCTCCTCGCTGAGCTCGTTAGGTACGACTATCTCATCCCAGTCATAGAAGGTGTGTCCCCAGAACTCTGTGTTCCAGGCATCATTTACGGCATCAATGGTCTTGTACTTATCCTTGAGCCATACACGAAACTGCTTCTGGCAGTTGTCACAGTAGCAGTATCCGCCATACTCATTATTGATGTGCCATACAGAAATATTTTTTTTGCTGCCACTATAGCGTTTTTTTGCGAGCTCTGTCGCAAGAGCCTCTGCGTACTTCTGATATACCAGGGAGTTCGGACAGAAATTGTGTCTGGCTCCAAATTTATGCCGGCGTCCCTCGTAGTCGGTGCTCATCGTCTCAGGATATTTCCTGACCATCCATGCAGGCAGTGCCGCTGTGGATGTTGCCATGACGATGTCATAGTTTTCTTTTGAGAGCATATCAACTATCTCGTCGAGCTCTGTGAAATTATACTCATTCTCAGACGGCTGTATTTTTTTTATGCCCATGAAAAAACGTTGATTGTGGCGCTGTTGATATGGGCATCCTTAAAGTATGCCATGTCCTGCTCCCAGACCTCCTTAGGCCACTGGTTTGGATTGTAATCTCCTCCGAAAAGGATTCTTTTGAATTTTGACTGCATTTTTTTCCTCCGTTATGGTATTAACCCCAATATTATGATATTCTTAAACTATAAATGTGTTTCCTTATCCACTAATCATATAATAGATTTACGGAAAATAGTATAACATCATAAACCAAATTATATAACATTCTGAAACTAAACCGTTTTTGAAAGGAGAAAGCATGCCTATTTATTTTGGAAGCAATTTCGCAAGAGAACCGTTTCAATTCGACTCTGTCGGTAATGACTGGGAGCAGGAAAGCGTGACGCGCCCGGAGGGGTATCCGCTGTACCATTATTTACAGACGAAGGAGGGCGTGGGCGAGGTAACGGTATACAGCAGAAATCAGGCTGTTTCGGACAATATTTTGTCAAACAGTCATACGATTGAGCTGCAAAAGGGGCAGGGGATTCTTATTGCTCCAAACGTGCCACATTCCTATCACAATAAAAACATCTCATCCGGCAATAGCCTGCCATGGAAAACAGAGTTTGCCACTTTTACAGGGACAATGGCGGCAGCCTTCAGGGAAATGTTTGATGAAAAGGAATACCGGCTGATTGATGAGAATAAGGGGATGGATGTGTCGGAAGCGATTAACAGGGCAGTAGAAGACTTTAAGGAACGCTCCAGTGATACGCAAATGCTCTCATTCGACTGTTATGGCATCATGCTTTTGCTTTCAGACCAGTCTAATCACACACACGACAGTGATGACCAAAGCTATGTGCGTTTTATAAAGCCTGTTATAGATGCTATAGAAGAAAGCTACATGGACGATATCAGCGCCAAGGAGCTTGCCGATCGTGTATTTGTATCGCAGCAATATCTATCGCGTGTTTTTACGGAGTTTATGAACTGCTCGGTGTATGAGTCACCTGACAAACTACCGTATCAATAAAGCCAAGGAATTACTGCTTATAAACAGCAGGCGCAAGGTGCAGGATATAGCATCTGATGTGGGATACTCAGATGCCAGCCATTTTATCGTCATGTTCAAGAAACTTACCGGGATGACACCGGCGCAGTTTCGGAAACTGCATATATAAGGGGATGCAACTGTTTCTTGTATTTAATAGGGTTTGATGATAAGATATATTTATCAGAAATATGGTGAGAAAATGAATAGCTACAATTGTTTTATAAGAATTAGGAAGTGATAATATGAGTGATAGAAACCGGATATTATGTGAGTTCAGAAATAAGACAAAAAGCATTATGGGTGATTCGTTAAAGCAGATGATATTATATGGTTCATATGCAAGAGGAGATTATGGAGATAATTCAGATATGGATATAATGGTTTTGACGGAGCTGACGGATGATAGGATTATACAGATAGAGGATGAAATATTTGATGCAGCTTATGATATTGAACTTGAGTATGGTGTGCCGATAAGTGTGAATATTAAAAATGAAAAACACTTTAAAAATTGGGTAAACAGCTTGCCGTATTATTCAAATATACAAAAAGGAGGGAATTATTATTGCTTGAGGAAAATTGTATTAGTTTAGCAAATATAGAATGGAAACGTCAATGGAAACTTTAAATGTTGCCAGGGAGTGTTTAGAAAACAAACATTTTAAAGATTACAGGAGTTCGCTCCACTATTAGAGGTACAAAACAAGTTCAGTCCATACAGAAATGCGCAAAAAAGGCAATCACATAAAAAGTTCGTGATTGCCTAATTTTTTAGCATTTATTGTTTCAGGGTTATGATTGTATGGAAAGTACCGGAATCATTATCATAATACATTTGCAAATTTCCGTGATATTGTTTCACGACTTTTTAATACTCTTGATTCCGAAGCCATGTCTGCCCTTATTTGCTTTATGGGATACAGGAAGTCCATCCTGATCATACACAGGGGTGCTTCGGCAGGAATTTATGAGTATGATAATAATAAAAGGTGAATTTTCCTTTTTTTCTACGGTAAGCTCAATAAAAGAATCAGGGATGTTATCTGCTGATTCCAATGCATTATCCAATAAGTTACAGAATAACGATGTCAAATCGTGCTGGTAAATATTTTGAACAGTATCACTTCTGATATCAGTATGAAAAACAATGTGCTTCTCGTTGCATTGTCGCTGATAGCGGCAGAGAATTGCATTCAGCATTTCATTATCGCAGATTTTTGAGGTTTCTTTTAAGTCAGAAGATTCCAAAAGCTGTTGTATATAAGCATTTATTTTATCAGAATCATTTTTTTCATTGAGTAATTTGATAGATTGAAGATGTTTTTTTTATATCATGGATCAGAATACTTTGATTTTCACTTTGCGAAAGTATCATTTCATAGTATTGGGCAAAATCCGATTCTTTCTGGAGCAACAACTGCATATCGGTATATTCCTGTGATTTTTTCTGATTATATTGGTTGATGCCAAATACAAGCAGATTGACCATCAGCAAAAAACAGCACAGATTGTTACCATAAAATCAACAGGTTGGGCAAAGGCTGATGTTTCACCAATAGCAAGAAAAGTAAACATAATAAAAACAGACGAAACCGGAATTAGCATTAAAAGAAGTCCTGAGCGATCGTACTGTTCCTGATTTATATTTTTTCCTTTGAGCAGATGAATTAATAAATAGATGACTGCAAAAAATAAAATCTTGCTAAAAACCGTATAAAAAATAATTCCGGCATCTGTTTCTAAGACAAAATGCGGAAAAAACCTTGATATAATTCCGAAAACTGCAAGTTCAGATAGTCCCATAATTGCTGTAAGTATGGCGGAATGGAATAGTGCCAATAACAACTTGAGCTTAAACAACATATAAAGAAAAATAGTGTTAATCACAAAAAAACTGATGGCATTAAGCCCTGTTTGTCCTAGCAGGGAAATAAGAAACAATATAGGCATAAAAAGCACTCAATAGTGCCAGTTTTATTTTATTGCTATAAGAAGAGGTAAAAAGGCTGGAGGCGTATTGCCATAATATAACCGCTTCTGTAAAAAAGCTAAAAAAAAGTAAAATGATATGTTCCATCTATTTTTACCTCATACTTTCCGGATATAGTAGATAAGCATTTTTAAATGAACTGTATTTCCTGCGTGTCAGGTAGGCGGTAATCTGCTGATTCGATAAATGTATGGTTGAATGATCAAAGTCTACAATATGTTCGAAATTAACAATAAAGCTTCTGTGTGTTTGGAAAAAGCTGTTTTTGGGGAGATGTTCCAGCCAGTAGTCCATATTATGAATGGAGTCAAAATCCTGCCGGGCAGTATGTACAATTACTTTTCGTTCCTGTGCTTCTATGGCAATGATTTGAGAAGCGGGAAACGAATACACACCCTGTTTAGTTTCAACAGGAATTTTGGTAGTAATGGAATTGTAATATGTTAAGGCATCTTTTTCATATTTCGGAAAAAACGCTGTTTGTCCAAAGGCTTGGAAAGATAGCGGAATACATGAAAACGCATTGCCTCATCCAGATATTCGAATATGAGGTCACCACAAAAAATAAGGACATTTTTGTTTGCTTTTTTAATTCATTTCCTACATAAATTCCATTCATACCGGGCATTTCAATATCCAGAAAAACAATATCTTTTTCGTTTTTATCAGCCAATAAAGATTCGCCACTGGTAAAGGAAACTAATTCGGGACATTTTAAATGGTTTGATTCAAAGTAGGATTCAATATATTTCTGTAATTGTTCTATTATCAGAGTATCGTCATCACAAATTAAAATACGCATTTTTGCACCTGGCTTTCTAATGAATGTATATTTACATACATCTTATCATATAGAATTTCCAAATGCAAAAAATGCGTATGAAAAGACATTTTAATTACAATTTTGGTTCATTATGTGTTTTGTTATTTCGTTTTACAAGCAGTTCGATAAAGTCTCCGGCAAGTTCTATGTCGGATTGATTACATAACCGTAGTTTATCAATAATATCCTGTGGAATATTATAAGCATGCATGCTGCCGAGCAGAAGGTAGTCTGGTGTAACATTGAGTAGATCACAAATCCGGATGAAAATATCCAGACTTGGTTTTTGCCTTCCGTTTTCGATTGATGACATATGGTTATTGGATATATTTAATTTTTCGGCAAGTTCTGCCTGTTTTATTCGTAATTCTTTTCTGCGTATTTTGATGCGGTTTCCCATACCTTCATATTGAAATTCTATTTATTCCACCTTCTTTCAGTAGAATTTTACCAATAGAACTAAATAAAAAGAAAAATGTAACAAAGAACTATTCTGCCACATATTGAATAAAGTATAATTTATATATAAATAATTCTGTATCACATATTATTTTACGCGGAAAATAGGAAGATTATTCCAAAATTGAAGAGAATCATTCCGTTCATTCCGAAGGGCTCGTTTATTTTGATTAAAGTGGTATATGATTGTTTATGTGAAAATCAATGATAATCTTTAGGAAGGAGAGGACATTATGAAGAAAAGGGGTAACTAAATCGGTTGCAAAAGGGATGAAAGCAGCATTAGATGTTGTGCTACAGACTGAAGCTAACACAGCTTCTTGTATAATTATGTATCAGCCTAAGGCACCGAAAGAATTAATGAATTACAGGAGAAACAAGTAATGGAAAAATGTACAGATACAGTAGTTGATTGGATGATCCGGTGTAATGTGATAAATGAAGCAGATAAGGAACTTTACAAGTATGCATTACATAGCTTGCTGCTATTGGTATCACCACTTATCCTAGCTGGAGGTATTGGCTTTGGGTTGGGAAGCGTAAAACACGGAGTTGCTCTTATTTTTCCGTTTATGTTTCTGAGAAAATTTAGCGGTGGTTATCATGCAAAAAAATTGCACACTTGTATTATGGGGTCTGGTTTTCTACTGTTTTTGTGCATAATGGTATCAATGCATATGCAATGCGATTGGAAGTTGGCAATAGCTACAGGTATTGCATCTGTGAGCCTGATTGCATTTAGTCCAATAGACAGTGAAAACAGAAGACTTGATACTGACGAGAAAAGGACATATAAAAAAATAACAGTATTTTGTGTGATATTTTTTTCGGACTGTTAGATATAGTTTTATTCTTGTTAGGAAAGTACATCTATACAATCTGTTTTTCTGTTGGAATATTATTGACAGCAGGTTTACAAGCACCTTTTACATCGTAAAGAAAATGCGTAAATCGACCAAAAATGGACTGTAAATGTCGTTTGGTGCAATAGGGGTTGAAATCATGGCAAAAATAAAGATAATGAGAGTTGTCATTGGTTTCACAAAAAAAAAAAAAAAAAAAAAGAGGTAATAATCATGTTAAAAAGAAATTAGTTCAGGTAACAGCAGCAGCAATGGCAGCAACCATGTTATTCTCAGTACCGGCAATGGCAAGAAAAA
>VOFK01003563.1_pt1 | contig 29877 bp, 42 predicted proteins | sample 5384121 | NCBI WGS metagenome assembly VOFK01 (sample SAMN12384730, study PRJNA508395) | human gut metagenome | isolation source: healthy gut J | host: Homo sapiens | reverse complement strand
CCCCGCAAAAATGCAATCCGCCATTTTTCCACTTTACTTTCCGCCGCCATCTGCTATACTATGGCCAGGCAGTTAAAGAAATGCGCTCGTAGCCAGTTGGATAGAGTGACGAACTCCGACTCTGTAGGTCGCACGTTCGAATCGTGTCGGGCGTACCACGCAAATGACCTTTTGATGTCAGATGACCACACAAGTGCTCATCTCGACAGCAAAGGTCTTTTCTTCGTTCAAACTCGCCATTTGGGCGGCAGTTTGTTTTTTAAGTGCGATATGAAATCGCCACGATTTCACGGGACTTTTCTTGCAAAAACCGAATCAGCTATTCCTTTCGATCCTGACGAGCAAAAAGCCAGCTTTAAAGCCAGAATGCCTGATCGCCAAACATCTCGATCATCAGATTTGTATTCAAGCCCATGTCCCGATCAGCAGGATTCTTTAAAAGTGTTTTTAAAACCCGCCTGCATTCTTTACCTATCCGCATTGATCCCGGATATGGAAAAAGGCATTGTAGATGACGATCAAAGTCAAACGCGTTGTCCGATAGGACATTCTTGGCTGCATCCATGATCTGAAAGCAGTCATTCTCCTTTTCAAGCTTATCCAAACAGCGACATCTTCATCTGCACGCAACAAGTCGATGGTGGAAATATGGGATGAAGCTCGCGCTGCTGAAACAGAAATCCGCCGCAATTCCGGCACGCAACTTCAAGAACCTCTTTGCTTCGATATCCATCAGCAAATGCTGAAAGCGAGAGTGCTTTTTGCAGAACGAAGGTTGAATCAAAGCACCGCTTGAAAGCCTGTTGATCCGGAGATCATGTTCATCAGGATCGTCATTAGACTTCACCAGATGATGAATCAATAGGGTTGCAATGCTGTGCTGATTGTCTGAAGTTTTTCGAAGCCGATAATGTCCTGATAGTCATTTGCATACAGATTGCTGTCACTGCCTGTTCCCCGAACGCGCTGTAACGTGTCGATCACAACAAGCTTTGTGGTCGGATGCTCTGTCAAAAACTGTTCGATCTGCTGTTCCAACCCGTGTTTGAGCGTGTCGGCCATGATCGCAAAGTGCAGCGTCGGCGGTGCGTCTTCCGTCAGGTCAAAGAGCCGTGTCTGGATACGCTGGAACGAATCTTCAAGGCTGAGATACAGGACTTCGCCTTGGGTTGTTGCGAAATTCCAGAGCGGCTGCCCCTGCGAAACGCACAAGCAAAGCCACAAAGCCAGCCAAGACTTGCCGATTTTCGGTGCGCCTGCGAGGATATGCAAGCCCTCCGGAATGAGTTCGTCCACCAGAAAGTGCGTCGGTTCGTATGTCCTGTTTTGCAGATCTTCCGCTGTGATGGTTTCCAGTTTGGTCATTTTTTCACTTCCTTTCCGTTTGCTATTGACATTCTGCGCTACATGATTTAGACTTATAATTAGTCAATAGATTTGTTTTCTATTTTAGACTAACATAGCTCAAAAATATTGTCAAGACTAATTTATAATATAAATTTCTATAAATCTATTTTGAGGTGCAGTCATGTCTGATTTTCAGTGCAAATTTTATCTTCTGGACGGCGCGGAAACGCTGGAGTGCAAAGATGGTAATGCAGAGTATGTCGCAAAAATAGCAGACCATCCGTTTCCGGACAGCCTGCTGTCGTTCGTATATTATGACGTGAATCAATGGGAACCGCGTTTCCATGAAGCGGAGCGCTCGTTGATAAAGTTTTACCAGACACGGGACACAAAGTGCCTGAAGCCAGTACAAGAACTTCTGGATGATTTCAAGGACGAGCATCCGTATTTTTTCTACCTGTGGCTGGATTGGAGCGACCGGTTGAAGCAGGCAGCAGATTACAAAAATCTCACGAAGCTTTTGCCGCACAAGGAGTTGGCGCACGTTCCGAGCAATCTGGCGACCATGCAGCAGCAAATTCTGCGCCTGTTCCAGACAGTTCTGGACGCAAGCATCACAGACGTGGACTTTTCCTATTCGAGTGCAGGCGTATGAACAGGCTCCGTCTTTGCAGAAATTTGACTTCCAGCCGATGAAGATTTCGTTTGAGTTTGTGGGTGAAAAGCAATTCGCGGAGGTACTTTATCCGGAAAGTATGTACGACCTGATCGACTTTTCCCTGCGCAAGTGCGTTCAGGAAAAGATCATGATGCGCACCTGCAAGAACTGCGGCAGGTATTTTGCCCTCACTGTTCACGGCAGTACAGAATATTGCAGCCGCGTGTTCGACAGCCGCGGCCGCACCTGTAAAGAGGTCGGCGCGATGCGGCAGTATATGCAAAGCCATGCGCAGGACGAGCTGCTGAAAATCTACCGCCGCGAGTACAAGCGCCGCTTCGCATGGATCCGTGCGGGCAAAATCTCTCAGGAAGCGTTCTCGGCTTGGAGCAAGGAAGCGCAGAAAGAGAAAGAAAAGTGCGAGAACGGGGAGATCTCACAGGGGGAGTTTGAGAAGTGGCTGAAGCAGTTATATTCATCAGCCGGATGATGCGCAGGTGTGGATTGCCGCTCAGAAAGCAGGTCAGGGCACTTGCATTTTATATGCTCCCATATCCGTACTTTTTATATTTTCATCGCAGATATAAAAAGATTCCCAGTCTGTCGCGGGCTATATAGCTTGCGGGACCGCCGTTTTTCATATTGACAGTAGTGGTGTGCACGGAAATTCCAGAATGGCGTGCGCACCGCCGACGATCAGACACTATATGTGCTCGCGGCGGTATTGCCGCCGTGACCCGTCCAATTCGTGTGGAAGAACTCCCCTCTGGGGCTGTCCAGCCGTTCATAGGTGTGTGCGCCGAAGTAATCACGCTGCGCCTGCAACAGATTCGCGGGCAGGCGGTCGGTGGTGTAGCCGTCGAAGTAAGAAAGCGCCGCCGTCATCGCGGGCGCAGGTACGCCGTACTGCACGGCTGCTGCCGCGACCTTCCGCCACGCGGGAATGAGCTTTTCCATCGTCCTCTTGAAATACGGGTCGAGCAGGAGGTTACAGCTCCGGATTTTTGTCATACGCTTCCTTGATCTTGCCGAGGAAGACGGAGCGGATAATGCAGCCGCCGCGCCACATGAGTGCAATGCCGCCGTAGTTGAGATTCCAGCCGTAGGTCTTGGCCGCCGTGCGCATGAGCGTGTAGCCCTGCGCGTAGGAGATGATCTTGGACGCGTACAGCGCCTGCCGGATAGCTTCGACCATTTCGGCTTTGTCGCCGGTAAAGGCAGGAATGTTGCGATTGTATTCCTTCGCTGCCTCGACGCGCTCGTCTTTCATGGCGGACAGGCAGCGCGCAAACACGGCTTCGCCGATGAGCGTCAGCGGAACGCCCTCGTCCAGCGCTGCGATGCCCGTCCACTTGCCCGTGCCTTTCTGACCGGCGGTGTCGAGGATCTTCTCACGATGGGCTGACCGTCGGTGTCCTTATAGGCAAGAATGTCGCGGGTGATCTCAATTAAGTAGGAATCAAGCTCGGTTTTATTCCATTCGGCGGAAGACCTCGTGCATCTCATCGTCGGACATGCCGAGGAGATCACGCATCAGCTGGTACGCCTCGCAGATGAGCTGCATATCGCCGTATCGATGCCGTTGTGCACCATCTTGACGAAGTGCCCCGCGCCATTCTCGCCAACCCAGTCGCAGCAGGAGAGCTGTCCTCGACCTTGGCGCAAATCGCCTGGAAAATAGGCTTCACATACGGCCACGCGGCGGGACGCCGCCCGGCATCATGCTGGGGCCTTTCAGCGCACCCTCCTCGCCGCCGGATACACCGGTGCCGATGTAGAGCTTGCCCTTGGATTCGACGTAAGCGGTTCTGCGGATGGTGTCCGGGAAGTGGGAGTTGCCGCCGTCAATTAAAATATCGCCGTCGTCGAGGAGCGGCAGGAGCTGCTCGATCATATCGTCTACGGCCTGTCCCGCTTTGACCATCATAAACACCTTGCGCGGCTTTTCCAGATTGTCAACCAGTTCTTCAAGGCTGTGGCAGCCGATGATGTTCTTTCCGGCGGCTCTGCCGTTTACGAATTTGTCCACTTTTCCGTCGTGCGGTTGAAAACCGCCACGGTGAAGCCCTTGGACTCCATGTTCACGACGAGATTCTCGCCCATCACGGCAAGGCCAATGAAACCGATGTCTGCTTTTTTCATCTCTGCACCCTCGCGTTTCCTTTATAGATGTCCCATACCTGTTTTTCGTCGGCAGGCTCGGCATAGTCATTCAGGCTCGAAGCCGCCAGAACGCCGCTCGCCCAGCCGAATTGCAGGCACTTTTCCGGCTCCCAGCCGTTCAGCACGCCGTACAGCAGGCCACGAGAAGCCGTCACCGCCGCCGATGCGGTCAAGCACCTGAATTGCTTCTGCGGTTCTTCTACGTACCATTTCCCGTCCGCCAGCAAAATCGCTCCCCAGAGGTGCTCGTTTGCCGAAATGACCTGCCGAAGCGTTGTGGCGAACATCCTCGCGTTCGGGTATTGTTCCTGTACCTGTGAGATCATGGCCTTGAAGGACTCAATCTTGGAGGACAGATCTTTTCCGCCCGCTTCGGGGCCCTTGAAGCCGAGGCAAGCTGGAAATCCTCCTCGTTGCCGATGAGCACGTCGGCCAGCGACGCAATCTCACTGAACGCCTTGGGGAGTTCCTCCTCGCGGCCTTTCCAGAACGTGGCGCGGTAATTAAGATCGAACGAAACGAGCGTACCGTACTGCTTCGCGGCCTTTGCCAGCGCAAGGCTGCATTCCGTTGTCTCGTGGCTCATAGCTGCAATCAGGCCGGACAGGTGGAGAATGCCGACGCCCTCCTGACCGAAGATGCGCTCGACGTCAAAATCTTCGATAGAAAGTGTCCGACCAACTTCACCAGTACGGTCATTCCAGAGACGCGGCGCGCGCAGACCAAAGCCGGAGTCCGCGATGTTGAACTGATGGCGATAGCCCCACGGACCGCCCTGCTCGATATCCAGACCCTCAAAGCGGATGTTCCGTGCGCGGAGCTGGCGCTTGATGAGGTCCGCAACGGGGCTGTCCTTGACAAACTTTGTCAGCGCTACGCATTCCTTGCCCCAAGACTGGAGGCCACGTTCAGCACGTTCGTCTCCGCGCTGGTGGCCTGCATATAAAACGGGTTGCTGTTATGTACCGCCATCCGCTCTTCCGGCGTGATGCGCACACCCATGCTCGTCGGGCACGCGAGGGCGTAGCGGCGGTATTGCTTTGTATCCATAGACTCCTCCTCAAATGCTGCGGTATTGCCTTAAATCGTTTCCGGGTCGGTGCGCTCCGACGTGTAGCTTTTGCGGAACGCTGCGGGTGACGCGCCCGCCGCGGCCTTGAACACCCGGTAAAAGTATTTCGGAGACTCAAAGCCTACCTGATAGGCGATCTCATTGACGCGCAGCTTCGAGCCGATCAGCAGCCGCTTGGATGCCTCCACGCGCAGGCGGTTGACGTAGCGGATCACGCTCATCCCTGTCTGCTGCCGAAAGCGCCGGGACAGGTAGGACTTGCTGATATGCTCCATCTGCGCCAACTGTTCCAGTGTGATCGGTTCGGTGTAGTGCGCATGGAGATACTGCACCACATACGCCAGTACGCCCTCGGCAGCCTTTGCCTCGCTCTGGCTGCGCAGCATCAGCATCAGCAGCGTTTTGATCTCCTGCTCCAGCAGCAGCGGCTCCGGGCGTTTGCGCTTTGCCTCGCCGTAGATCATCTGGAACAGCCGACCGATCGCCTCATCCCGGTCATGGAGATGGATCGGCGATGGCAGGCGCAGCTCCGGCAGGTCGATCCACAGGCAGATCACCTCCCGCCTGCGTTCAGGGGTGATCTCCTCCTGGTGCTTCCATCCGGCGGGGTATGCAACCGCATCAAACAGGGAAACAGACAGCTGCATGCCGGATACCTCCAGCTCGCTTTTGCCATCGAGAAAGAACAGAAGTTCAATATAGGGGTGACTGTGCCGGGTGTAGTTCCAGAGTGGGCTCTGATCGTCAAAGCGCTCGCAAAACCGCAAGATCGGTCTGCTGCAGGCAATTATATCAAAAAACTGCTCCATAGCCACTCCTTTCTTTCGTTAAGGCGATCATACCACGCCGAGACCGATCTGCGCAAGCGGCAGTTCATTTTTGTGCACATTTTGTGCCCGATCGTGAGTGTGAAGCAGGTGCGCTCCATGTTATAGTCAGAGAAAGGAGGGAGCGACGATGGATACATTCAAAATCATTGGTGCGCTGCCAATGTCCGAGCGGATCGCGGTGCTCAAAAAAATGCTGGACGAGCCGCGCTATGCCACCATTGAGCAGGCACGTATCATCACAAAAAGCTACCGGCAGACGGAGGGACAGCCCCGCTGCATCCAGCGTGCGAAGGCGCTGAAGGCGGCGTTGGAGGAGATGACCATCCGCATCGAGCCGCATGAACGGATCGTGGGCAACCGAACGCCCGGCGTTCGGGGCGGCGTGGTATTTCCGGAGACCGGCGCGTCTTGGGTAGACCGGGAGTTTGAGACGCTCCCCACGCGGCCGCAGGATCGATTTCAGATCCATCAGGAGGATGTGGCGGAGTTCAGAAGCGAGATCCTGCCCTATTGGCAGGGGAGATCCTTGGAGGATCGGGTGCGCGAGGCTGTCGGCCCGCAGGTGGATGCCATCTCAAAGGTGGTCAAGATCAACCAGAAGGATCACTCGCAGGGGCATATTTGCCCTAATACCCGCAAATGGCTGGCACTTGGGCCGGATGGCATCCGCCGTCAGGCGCTCGACCACATGGCGGGCGCGGCGGGCAAGCAAAAGGACTTTTATGAGAGCGTGGTCGTGACGATGGAGGGCGCCTGCCGCTTCATCAGCCGTTACGCAGAGCTTGCCCGAAGTATGTACGAACAGACCGGCAGAGAAAATCTGCGCGAGGTCGCTGAGATCTGCAAAAAGCTCGCCGTTTCTCCGGCACAGACCTATCAGGAGGCGGTACAGGCTGTCTGGTTTCTATATGTGATCTTGCAGATGGAGGGTAACGCCTCTTCGTTCTCGCCCGGACGGATGGATCAGTACCTGTATCCCTATTTTACCCACAGCCGCGCACATGGGATGACGCTGGAGGATGCGCTGGAGATCACGGAATGCCTGTGGCTGAAGTTCAACCAGCTTGTGTATCTGCGCAATTCCAACAGCGCCAAGTACTTCGCCGGCTTCCCGATCGGCTTCAACGTTGCCATCGGCGGACAGAAGCTCGACGGCTCTGACGCCTCTAACGAGCTGAGCTATCTGTTCTTGCAGGCGCAGGCGCATCTGCTGCTTCCGCAGCCGAACCTCTCTCTGCGCATTTATAACGGCTCGCCGCAGGAGCTTTTGGAGGCGGCGACCCGCGTCATTGCCATGGGCAGCGGCATGCCGCAGATCTTCAACGACGAGGCGGTCATTCCCGCGCTGGAGGCGCACGGCATCCACCACGAGGACGCCGTCAACTACGCGATCGTGGGCTGCGTGGAGCTGACGACCCACGGCAACACGCTGGCATGGAGCGACGCTGCCATGTTCAACCTTCTCAAAGCACTGGAGCTGACACTGAATCACGGCGTCGATCAGCTCACCGGTGAAAAAAACGGGTCTCGATCTCGGCGACCTGACCACCTATAGGACCTTTGAGGAGCTGGAGGAAGCCTATGCAAAGCAGATCGACCATTTCTCCGACCGTATGGTGACGTGCATCACACAGGTCGAAAAAATGCATGAGCTGCTGCTGCCCACGCTGTTTTTGTCTGCGGTGATCGACGACTGCCTGACCCGCGGGATGGATGTGACGCAGGGCGGCGCACGCTATAATTTCGCAGGCGTGCAGGCGATCCAGATCGCCAATGTTGCCGATTCGCTGGCTGCCATCAAGCTGCTTGTCTACGACGAAAAGAAGCTCTCCGCGCAGGAGCTGCTGCACGCACTGCAAACCAACTTTGAGGACGCGCCGCTTGTGCGCACGATGCTGCTGAACAAAGTGCCCAAATACGGCAACGACGTGCCGTGGGTGGATGAGCTCGGCGCGAAATGGGTCAATTACTTTGCCGACGGTCTGAGAAAATACCGAAATGGACGCGGCGGTATCTATCAGATGGGGCTGTACACCGTGTCCGCGCATGTGCCGATGGGTCAGAATGTAGCAGCCTCCACCGACGGGCGATACGCCAGAGACCCGCTGGCAGACGGCGGTGTGTCCGCCATGTACGGAAGGGACGTCAGCGGTCCGACGGCACTGCTGCACTCCGTGTCCCGCCTGCCATTTGAAAAGGCGAGCAACGGCACGCTGCTGAACATGAAGTTTTTGCCGCAGTTTTTTAAAACGCAGACCGGCATCGTCAAATTCACGCAGCTTCTGCGGGCGGTCTGCCGGCTCGGCATCAGCCATATCCAATTTAACGTGCTCAATGAGGCGGATCTGAAGGATGCGCAGGCGCACCCGGAGAATTACCGTGGGCTGACCGTCCGCGTGGCGGGCTATACCGCCTACTTTACGGAGCTGGCGAGAGATCTTCAGGACGAGATCATCGCCCGCACCACCTATGAAGCCATATGAACGGGATCATTTTTGACTGCAAGCGCTTTGCCGTGCACGACGGTGCGGGGCTTCGCAGCACGTTGTTTCTCAAGGGCTGCCCGCTGCGCTGCCCGTGGTGTCAGAACCCGGAGGGTATCGACCCCAAGCCCGCACTCTGGCACAGCCCGCAGACGTGCGTGCGGTGCGGAGGCTGTGTGAACGCCTGCCCGGAGGGAGCGCTGACGCTCGGCGAGCGCATCCATGTGGACAGAACACGCTGCACGCTGTGCGGGCGCTGCGTGGATGCCTGCCCCGCCGCCGCAATGTCTGTGCAGGGGCGCAGCATCAGCGCCCAAGAGGCGGCGGAGCTTCTGCTGCGCGACCGCGTGTTCTTCGGCGAAAGCGGCGGCGTGACGCTCTCCGGCGGCGAGGTGCTGATGCAGTGGCAGTTTGCCGCGCAGGTGCTCGCACTCCCTGCAAGAACGCAGGCGTACATACCGCCGTTGAGTCCTGTCTGCTCGCCCCACCGCAGGCGATCGAGGCGCTGCTGCCGGTCACGGATCAGTTCCTTGTGGACATCAAATTTCGCGATCCCGCGCTGCACAAAAAGCATCTCGGCGCGGACAACCGGGCGATCCTGGAGAATTTTGAGCATCTGCTCGCGCAGGATGCCGACGTGCTCGTGCGCACGCCGCTCATCCCCGGCTATACGGCAACGGACGAGAATCTGCGCGCCATCGCGCGTTATCTGCGCCGAGTCGCGACGCATACGCCGTGGGAGCTGCTGAATTTCAATCCCCTGTGCCGTGGAAAGTACGCGGCGTTGGAGAGGGACTACCCGGTCTCCGGCGGCAGTCTGACGCAGGCGGAGCTGCAGCGTTTTTATGACATCCTCGAGCAGGAGGGCATTACAAATATTGTAAAGGAGTGACTACTGTGCTTTCACGATTTCTCGAACAGGCGCAAAGCGACCGACCCGTGTACATCACGGATGTCCGCAAGGCGTTTCAGATCTATGGCTCTCGCCCGTTCCACATCCATGTGACGCTCTACGACGGCGGCGTCCGCTGCTTTCCTTTGATGCTGCCGGAAACGGTCTCGCCGGAGGAGGCGGAGTTTGTCCGCTCCTATGTCCACGCAATGCTGTATAACATTTTATCCTCGCTGGGTGCGCTGCACATCGACCTGTATCTTGATCCATCGGACAGGGAATGCGCGGAAATGGCGCAGTCGCTGGACGCGGTGTTCCAGACCGATTTGCCCAAAGCCCGCCGCACCGGCTTCGGCAAGTGCCTGAACGTGAACGAGCGGACGGTCCTTGCGCTGACACAGGGAAGAGAGCGCTTTTCCTTCCGCATCTGCGATATTGCCGGAGAGCCGCAGGTCTTCGCGCCGGAGACGCTCGCGTGCAGCGAGCCGGTGTTTTCTGCGCTGCCTGCCATGACCCGGGGCAAGCTGCTTCTGGGCATCGACATCGGCGGTACCGACATCAAGCTGGCGGTCAGTGTTGACGGAAGGCTGGCATTGTGCAAGGAATTTGACTGGTTTCCAGCGTCGTTTGCGACGGCGGAGGAGCTGATCGCCCCCATTTTACTGCTGACAAGGCTGCTGCGCGCCGCAGGCACGCTGTTTGCGCAGGAAAGGCGGCGCAGCTCGACACGGCGGCACTGTCCAAGACCGCGACCTTGGAAGAGATGGAGCGCGGCGCAGCGGCGATGGAGCAGGCCGCGGGCACGCTGCGCGGCTTTGATGCCATCGGTCTGTGCTTCCCGGATGTGGTGATCCGCAATCGGATCGTGGGCGGCGAGACGTATAAAACGCGCGGGATGCGCGAAAACGCGGCGCTGGACTACGAGGCGCAGTTTGCAAAGATCACCGATCTGTGCGCATGCTGCTGCAGGCATATACCGTCCCCGGCGGTGTGGTGATGAACACGAATGACGGTCCTATGGCTGCCTTCACCGCCGCTGTGGAGCAGGCTGCCGCCGGTGCGGACGTTTCCAAGGGCTTTTTCGCCCACACACTGGGCACGGAGCTTGGAACGGGCTGGGTACGCCCGGATGGCTCGATCCCGGAGATCCCGCTGGAGGTATACAACTTCATCATTGACCTCGGCAGCTTCCGGCAGAAGCAGTATGATGCCAACGACGTGAGAAGCATCAACAACTTCAACACCCTGCTGCCCGGGACTCTTCAGAAGTACACCTGTCAATCCGGCGTTTTCCGCCTTGCTGCCCGCGACCTGCCCGGGCAGGATGCCGCGGCATATGAGGAAGCGATCGCGAGGGGGCTGCTTCTGCCACAGGGCGACCGCCTGATCGTCCCCACCGAGCCGAAGGATATGCGCAAGCCGTGCCTGGAGTATTTCATGGACAAGGCGGCCGATTCCGCACATCCCGCCTGCGCCGAGATCTTCCGTCAGATCGGAGAATATCTGGCGGTCACATGGAGCGAAACGCAGTACATCCTCCTGCCGGAGACACCCGATCGGACGCTGTTCGGCAAGCTGGTGAAAAATCCGGTCTGCTTTGACCTGATGTGTCAGGGCGCTGCCCGCCGCGAACCGAGGCTGCGCCAGTACGCGGCGGACGGAGGTCTTGCGAATACCGCGCTGATGTGTCAGCTCGATAGCCACCCTGACTATACCGTCGCGCAGTTTGCGCAGGCCGTGGGCGCGATCTTCTACGGCTGTATGGGACTGCTGTAAAGCTGCCCGTGTAAGCAAAAAGGCTTCCGCTAAAGCGGAAACCTTTTCGTATTTCATTCCTTTGCAGCGGGGTATTCGTTGCAGAGCAGACGGTAGGGCGGCTCGTCCTCTTCGATCCTGGGGAAGCGTCCGACCGGGGGATTGAAGCGATTGTCCGTATTGTCGTCGTTGCACTGGCTGACCTCACCCAGCAGCACCGCGCCCGTCCCTTCCTCCACGGAAAAATCGTGATACAGCCGCTGCTGCACATGGATGCTCTCGCCCGGCGTCAGGCGGATCTGCGTTCCGGCAGGGACGTGATAGGCACGCCCATCCGTGTGGACGGTGACGTCGCTTTCATAGTCGATCTCCTCGTCGGGCAGGGAGTTATAGACTCGGATGAGCACATTGCCGCCGCCGCGGTTGATGATGTCCTCCGTCTTGTACCAGTGAAAGTGGTTTGGCGCGTACTGACCCTCCTTCAGATACAGCAGCTTTTCCGCGTAGACCTTGGGGTATTTGTCTGGCAAGGCGCGATTGCCGTTGCGGATGGTAATGAGCGAAAAGCCGAATTTGTCAAAATCGCCCTTGCCGTAGTCCGTGATGTCCCAGCCGAGCATACACTCGCGCACCTCGTCGTACTCATGCCCGAGCGTTTGCCACTGTTCCGGCGTAAAGCCGCAGAAGGGCGGCAGATAGCAGCAGTGCTTCCGGCACATCGCCTCCAGCTCCTTCAGCGCTCTGTTGATCTCCGAACGTTTCATATAGCTTCCTCCAATATCCTGTTCCGGCGGCTTTAATGGCTCAATAGCCTATCTGCCGGTGTGCTTCCTCGATCAGCCTCTGAACGGTCAGCGACTGCTGCAGCAGCCGCTGCTGCGCCGCAAGATCCTCGCCGCGCACCCAGCGGTCGAAGCGGCGCACGACGCGCTCCTGCACGCCGGGGAGCATCGCCGGGTTGGCGATCGGCCAGCCCGGGCAGGAAATGCCGCAGTCATATTCCTCGCAGGTGTCCATGGTGTGCTTCTCCACGCCGAGCACCACAGACAGGTTCTTGAGCGTGTAGGTGGCGCGATCACACTGAATTTCGCTGCCGATCGTGCTGTGTGCGCACTTGGATACGGTGACGCTCACGTCAAAGCCGTCATAGTGCAGCGTGAGCACGTCCGTACCGTCCACCTCGCCGAGGAAAACGGCGGAGGCGTCCAGCTTTTTGGGCGCGCCGAACAGGTTGACCGCAAAATGCAGCACATAACAGCCAAGGTCTGTCAGCACGCCGCCGTAGAGCGCCCGGTCAAAGCTCGTGATGTGCTCGCCCGCACGCAGCCGGTCCAGCTTGCTGGAGCGCTGGCTGTAATCCAGACGGGCGGAGACTACCGAATCCTGCGCCAGCTCCGCGCGCAGCCGGTCTGTGACCGGGGAGTAGAAATTCATCACCGCCTCGGCAAAGATGCGCCCTTCGGTCCGCGCTGTATGGAGGATCTCCTCCATCTCAGCGGCGCTGACGGTGGCGGGCTTTTCGCACAGCACGTGCTTGCCTGCCCGCAGGCAGCGCAGCGCAGCATCCGCGTGCAGGACGTTTGGGATGCAGAGGTACACGACGTCAATGTCCGGGTTTTTCAGCATTTCGTCCAGCTCGGTATACACAAGAGCCTTGCCCTGACCAAGCTCCGCCGCCCGTTCCCGGCTGCGGGAGCAGACGGCAGCCACCCGATCTCCCGCCGCCTCGATGGCATGATAATAGATATGGCTCAGCCAGTTGGTACCCACGATCGCATAACGAAGCATAGCTGCTCTCCCTCCGTTTTTTGATGGTTTGATTATAGGCTTTTTGCAAGGCTCTGTCAATCTTCGCAAACGGAAAAACTCCATACGAAAATATTCTTTATGCGAATGAAAACGAGCTCTTTACACAGCCAGCCCCGCCGGTATAATAAGCACAGATCAGGAAGGGATGTGCAGGCGCATGACAGGCAAACTGTTCAACATTCAGAAATTCAGTATCAACGACGGTCCCGGCATCCGAACTACGGTTTTTTTCAAGGGCTGCCCGCTGCAATGCAAATGGTGCTCCAACCCGGAATCGCAGAACCGCAACGCTGCCATCGCGGACGCCATGGAGGACGAGACCTACTCCGGCAGGGAATATACCGTAGAGGAGGTCCTGTGCGAGGTGCGCAAGGATAAGCCCTTTTATGACGAATCCGGCGGCGGCATGACCCTATCCGGCGGCGAGGTGCTCCAGCAGGCGGATTTTGCCATGGAGCTGGCGGACACCGCGAGGGCGGAGGGCATCCACGTTGCCGTGGAAACGACCGGCTATGCAAGTCCGGCGCGTTTCGCCGCGTTTATGGAGCACATCGATCTGTTTCTGTTTGACTTCAAGCATGCGGACAGGGAGGCGCACTTCGTGGGCACTGGCGTCTATAATGACGTAATCCTCGAGAATTTACAGCAGCTTTTGCGTGCGGGCAAGCCGGTGATCGCCCGCATCCCGGTGATCCCCAGATTTAACACCAGCCTTGCCGCGGCAAAGACCATGGCGGCGTATCTGCGGCAGGCGGGCGTGCGGGAGGTGCATCTGCTTCCGTTCCACCAGTTCGGTCAGAACAAATACACGCAGCTCGGCATCCCCTATGAAATGGAGACCGTCAAGCAGCTCCATCCAGAAGTCCTCGGCAATTACCAGAAGATATTTCTGGATGAAGGGCTGAACTGCACCTTTCACTGAGCATACGCCCCGGACAGGCGCTTCATGGCGGACGGGATACGGTCTTATTTCCGCCGTGGTGTGCGCCCTGTGCGTCATTCTGATCTGTACGCTCCCCCTGTGGGGCAGGGCGTCCGGCGGTGCGGGAGGTCACCAAAGAGCCGCCCCTATATGCGTCGGGCATATTTTCCGCCGCAGGGACGTGCTGCCGCTGCTGTGCGGCTTTGCTCTCTACAATGCGATGGAAACGACCGCCGGGCTGTGGGGTGCGACCTTTGTGCATGACCGCTGCGGCATCTCCACCTCGGATGCGGCACTGACCTCTACATTGTATTTCGGCGCGCTTACTGTAGGACGGTTTTTTGCCGGCTTTGCGGCAAAGCGCTGGTCAGACCGGCAGCTCATCCGCGCGGGGCTGGGTATTTCCGCGCTGGGGATGCTCCTGACTTGGTGCTCCGGCAGCGCATGGCTGGCGATGGGCGGTGTTTGCCTGATCGGGCTTGGGTTTGCGCCCATCTATCCCGCCATGCTGCACGCCACGCCGTTTTACTTCGGCGCGGAGCTGTCACAGCAGGTGATGGGCTTGGAAATGGCGCTCGCGTATGTGGGAAGCACATTTTTCCCTCCGCTGTTCGGTATGTTGGCAGCGCCTCTGGGCACGTCCATTTATCCGGGATTTTTACTGATCTGTCTGCTTCTGGCGGTGACGGCAACAGAATTGACCGATCGTCTTTTTGAAAAGCGAGAATCCTATGGCAAATGCAGTTGAAAAGTGGTATAATACAGGTATCAAGCGAGGAGGGTTTTCCGTTGAAGAAGCGTGAAACAATGATTCTAGAGCTGCTTTCCCAGCATGGAAAAATGGAGGTCACGTCCTTAGCCGAGCAGGTCGGCGTGTCCCAGGTCACCATTCGCAAGGATCTGGACGCTCTGGAAAGCAGGGGTATCCTCAGGCGGGAGCATGGCTACGCCTGCTTTGGCGGAAACGATGACATCAACAACCGTCTGGCGTTCCACTATGAGGAAAAACGGCTGATCGCCAGAGAGGCCGCGAAGCTGGTCTCGCCCGGGGAAACGGTCATGATAGAAAACGGGAGCTGCTGCGCCCTGCTGGCGGAGGAGATCGCGAAAACGAAACCCGGCGCCAAGATCATTACCAACAGCGCCTTTATTGCCAGCTATATCCGAAAGGTCAATGGCATTCATGTGGTCCTGCTGGGCGGAGATTTTCAAAATGATGCACAGGTCATGGTCGGACCGATCCTGCGGGTATGTGTATCGCAGTTCTATGTAGATAAGCTGTTCGTGGGGACTGACGGCTATTCTCCCGATCGGGGCTTTACCAACAATGACCACTTGCGCGTGCAGGCTGTTCGGGATATGGCGGAGCATGCCAGTCAGGTCGTTGTTGTGACAGAAAGCGTGAAATTTTCCCATCAGAGTGTCGTCCCCATGGGGCTGGACAATCGGATCAGCGCCGTGGTAACAGATGCGCAGATGCCTGACGAGGCGGAGGCAGCGCTGTGTGCAAAGGGTGTCCGTGTTTTCAAGGCAGCCTTGCGGGAGAAGGACAATGAAGCGTGATATGGGGCGCTGGGTCGTTTTCTCCGGCGGCTACACAGAACCGATCCAAATGGCCTCCGGCGAGATCGTGCCCGGCAGAGGTAAGGGTGCATCGGCGTGTGCGCCGTAGATGCGGTGTCCGGGCGGATAACGTGCAGCGCGATGCTGCCGTCCACGCCGAACCCGTCGCATCTGACTACCACATCGGACGGTCGGTTTCTCTACTGCGTGAGCGAATTGAAGGAAGCCTGCGGCATCTGCGGCTCGACGGTCTCCGCCTACGCGGTGGAGGAGGGCGGCGAGCGGCTGCGTCTGCTCAGCCGTCAGGCGACCTGCGGCGCGGATGCCTGCTTTGTGTGCCTGTGGCATAACGAAAAGTGGCTTCTCGCCGCAAACTACTCCGGCGGAAGCGTCGCGGTCTTCCCGGTCGAGGCAGACCACGCGCTGGGATCGGCTTCCTGTGTCCTGCGGCACAGCGGTTGCGGCACGGACGTGCAGCGGCAGGAAAGCCCACATCCGCATCAGATCCTGCCCGCACCAGACGGACATCACGTTTACGTCCCCGATCTGGGGCTGGACCGGCTGGTCTGCTACCGCTTCGATGAGGAAGCGGGCTGGCTGACAAAGGACGGCTGGCAAGACATTCCGGGTCTGCCCGGGCAGGGCGTCCGTCATGGCGTATTCTGCGCGGACGGAACGCGCCTGTATGTGATGACGGAGATGGCGGCGCAGGTGAATATTTACAGCTACGACCCCGCTGACGGCAGCGCGGAGCTGCTGCAGGTCTGTGACACTGTGAGCGGCACGACGGACAGCTTGGGCGCGGCGATCCGGCTTCACCCGAGCGGAAGGTGGCTTTATGTGTCCGTGCGGGGCGCGGATGTGCTGGTGTGCTTCCGCATCGGCGAGGACGGCTGTCTTACCGAGCAGAGCCGCATCAGCAGCGGAGGAATGATCCCGCGTGATTTTGACCTGACGCCGGACGGGCGGTTTCTTCTGGCGGCAAATCAGGACAGCGACAGCCTGTGCGTCTTTGAAATTGACACCGAAGGCACTTTGCATCCCCGAGGATGCTGCGATACGCCCATCGGCGCGTGTACCGTGCTGCACATTCTGTAACTGCATATCATACGGCTAAAAATCCCCCGGCGGTTCATTTTGAACCGCCGGGGGATTTGTGGTCGTGCTGTTTTCAGAGCGTCTGCTCAGTGCGCTCAATGATGTCATCCTGCGTTTTTTTGGAAAGCACATTGAAGAAAGCGCTGTACCCCGCGACGCGGACGATCAGATCCTTGTGATCCTCCGGGTGAAGCTGCGCGTCGATCAGAGTATCCCGAGATACGATGTTGTACTGCACATGATAACCGTGAAGCGTATTGAAGAAGGTACGGATCAGCATCTCCAGCTTCTGACGGTTCTCGGCGGTGGAGAGCATCTGCGGCGTCATTTTCTGATTCAGAAGAACACCGCCGGTGATCTTATCGGTGGGGAGCTTGGAAATGGATTTGAATACGGCGGTCGGACCGTGCTTGTCGGCGTTGTGCGCCGGGCTGCATCCCTCAGCCAACGGCTCAAACGCATTTCTGCCGTCGGGGGTGGCCTTCGTACCCATGCCCTGACCCACGTTTGCGCTGATGGAGGAGGTGCCCGCATAGCGGATGCCGCCGATTGGTCCTCTCAGGTGACGGGTGTTTGGATACTTTTTGATCTCGTCGATATAAGGCGCGTATGCGTCCACGGCAAGCTGATCCACTGCATCATCGTCGTTTCCGTATTTCGGCGCGTCCTCGATCAGCATCCTCTGGATCTCTTGATTCTCGGGGGACTGGAAGTCGTCCAGAATGGCGTTCCAGAGCTGCTCTCTTGTGATCCTCTTTTCATCGTAGACCAGCTTTTTTGATGGCGGAGAGGCAGTCTGCCATATTGGCGATGCCGACCTGCAGACCGGAAATAAAGTCGTAGACAGCGCCACCCTCCTTGATGGTGCGGCCGCGGGCGATGCAGTCGTCCGTCAGCGCCGAGCAGAGCACGTCGGGGACATCACGCTCAGATGCCTTGTCGATAAAGTTCTCTACGATCACGCTGTATCGGGTCATTTCACGCAGAGACTTGTCCCAGGCTGCCATCAGCTCATCGTAGGATGCCATATCCTTAAAGAACCCATAGCCCTTGACGAACCGCTTGCCGGAGGTCATATCCACACCGTCATTCATGACGCACAGCAGCAGGCGAGGGAAGTTGATGTAGGACATACCTGTGCAGCGGTAGCCCCACTTGCCGGGAACGGCAGTTTCCACGCAGCCGATCGCGCTGTAATTGTAGGCGTCCTCCTCGGAAACTCCCCAGTTGATAAACGAGGGAATGATGATCTCATCGTTATTGAGTGCCGGCATACCGAAGCCAAGACGCATGACCTCGATGCACTCGTCAAAGAACTTCGGGTCAAGGTTTTTGTGATAGCGGACGGTCAGGTTGGGCTGCGTCAGGCGCGTCTGCGCGACGGACTGAAGCACCACAAAGCTCAATTCGTTGACGGCATCCTTCTTATCGGTGGTCTGACCGCCGATGGTCACATTCTGGTACATCGGAGAGCCGGCGGAGCTGAGCGTGTGCGCCTGCGAGCGGAGCTTGTTGATGGTCAGGGTCTTGATCCACAGGCAGGTCAGAAGCTCGAGCGCGTCCTCCCTGGTGAGCCTGCCGGACTGCATATCCGCCTGATAGTAGGGATACATATACTGATCAAAGCGTCCGTAGCTCAAGGAGTGACCGTTGGATTCGATCTGAAGGATGAGCTGGATGAACCACACTGACTGGACAGCCTCGCGGAACGAATCCGCAGGCTCGTAGGGGACCTTTGCACAGATGCGGCTCATCTCCAGAAGCTCTGCGCGTCTTGCACCGTCAGCTTCCTTTTCAGCAAGCTCCCTTGCCAGCGCGCTGTATCGAAGCGCAAAGGTGCGCACGGCGTCGATCACGATCAGCACAGCCTTGTAGAACACGGTCTTGTCGATGCTGTCCGGGTCAGTCAGATCGAGTGCGGCAAGACAAGCTCTGGTACGCCTTTCATATCCGCAAAGACCCTCCTTCAGAACTCTGGGATAGTTGACCGCCAGATGCGCATCGCCCGCGTTGAGCTTGCCCTCCATGCCAAAGACGCCGGTTTCCATGAATACACTGACTTCCTCAGGCAAAAGCGCCTCACCTCTGGCGCGAAGATTGTTATTTTCCCAGAACGGCGCGATGTCGCGCAGCTGCTGCTTGGTCTCCTCCGTGATGTAGAATACGTCGCCGTCCCGCTTTTCAAACAGATCCAGCTCCTTGAGCACAAAGCCCATGGTGTATTCCGGGAAGATCGGCGCGTTCACGTTCTTGGTCGCCTGATTGCCGGCAAGCAGCGTTTTGTCCTCAATATAGATCGTCATGTTCTCCAGGATCTTTTTTGAGCATAAGCGCCCTTTGCCATGACGCGGGGCTGATTCTGATTTTCCTGATAAGCCTGCGTTGCCAGAATGGCGCGCTCGGCATCGACGTAAGGCTTTTCGTCCAGCACTTCTTCACGGAATGCCTTCATCCGCGCAGTTAAGCTTCCAAAGTGTTCTCTATTTTCCATAGCCGTTCCTCCTATATCCTGGTGAGTTCATTCGTAATAGTTTCATCTTACGTTCGTAAAACAATAATACTACACGATCGTTTTCCGTGTCAATAGGAAATGTGCCGGATGTCAGCGTTTTTTTATCATACTATTAAATATTTATATGCAAAACTGTTTTTGCTGTGCATTTCACAGAAAAGTCGGACGCCTTTTGCTTCTGGGCGAGCGGGTTTTTGTTATAACGCACAAAAACCCGGGTGCTTTTTTGTTTATAGCCACATATGCTTTCGTTCGTAAATAATATTGACACGAAACAAAGCATTTGCTATTATATAAACAACAGTTCGGACCAAAATGGAGGGCAGTTCAGTGTAATATCGAATTGGAATAGATGCCGGCGGCACAAAGGTTGCCTACGGACTATTTGACGCAGATCATGCGCTGGTGGATCGTTTTCAGCACGCAACGCCCATCACGGCAGATGGACCTGCCTTTTGCGACCTTGTGATCGAGAGCCTGCACAGGCTGCTCCAGAAAAAACAACATCGGTGTTGACAGCTTGCAGGGCATCGGTATTTGTATGCCTTCGTTTATTCTGTTTGACGAGGGCTATGTGTGCATGACCTCCGCCATGGTCAACATCCGCGATTTTGCGATGCGTGATTATTTGCAGGAACGGCTGAACGTGCCGGTGGTTCTGGACAACGACAGCAATGTCGCCGCGCTGGCCGAGCATCGCTACGGTGCGGGACGGGGACGCCGGCACATGATCTACATGGCGACCAGCACCGGCATCGGCAGCGGCTTGATCCTCAATGGCGAGCTGTTTCGGGGCAGCTACGGTTGGGCGGGAGAGAGCGGTCATATGCTGATCACCCCCGACGAGGGGATAGATTGCGGATGCCGCAACTCCGGCTGCTTTATGTCGTGGGCATCTGGCCGCTACATTCCGCAGCACATCCGCCGCATGGCGCAGGGACGCCAGACCAGCATGGAGCTCGGTCCGGAGCTTGACTGCGTGGCGCTGCACCGTGCCTGCTGTGAGGGCGACCCGCTCGCGCTGGAGGTTCTGGATCAGACGGCGCACTACCTTGCCGTCTGTGTGTTCAACATTTATCAGCTTCTCAATGTAGATCTATTCGTTTTCGGCGGCGGTCTTGTGAACTTTGGACCGATGCTCTACGACCGCGTTCGCGCCGAGTTTGACCGCTACAATCACATTCCGCAGCCGGTCGAATTTCGGTTTGCCGAGCTGAAGCAGGATTTCGGCATCATTGGTGCCGCCGAGCTTGTCCGCGGCATCTGACACGTCATTGACAGCGCTCGCTGTTAATAAAAATAAAAACAATTTTGGAGGAAAACGAAATGAAGAAACTCATCGCTTTGCTGCTGGTCTTCGTCATGGTGTTGACGATGGTCGCCTGTGCCGCAAAGACCAACGCACCCAAGGCTGACACGCCCGCAAACGACACCAAGACTGACGCGCCCGCCACCGACGAGAGCAAGACCGAAGCACCCGCCGGCAAGATCAAGGTCGGCTTCGTTACCCAGTCCCTGACCAACGCCTCTCAGGCGTATGCGTGGACGCAGTTCCAGAAGTACGCGCCCGAGTACGGCTTTGAGGTCACTCTGTTCGACGAGGATTACGACTCTCAGAATGGCATTGCCGCTATCTCCACCTGCATCGCGGAGGGCTACACTGCTATCTGCCTGAACCCCACCGACCCTGCCGCGCTGGTTCCCGCACTGAAGGAAGCCAAGGAAGCCGGCATTATCATTGGCCTGTATTCCTCCGATCTGCCTGATGAGTCCAAGCAGTACCGCGATTTCATGTGCGGCACCAACGATTTCCTCTTTGGCGAGATCGCTGCGCAGACCATGATGGCGGCGTTCCCCAACGGCGTCAAGATGGTCGAGGTCGGCGGTCAGTCCGGTCATGACGCGCAGATCAAGCGCCACGACGGCTTTATGTCCGCCATCGACGACAGCGTCACGGTTCTCGACTCCAAGGACGTTGCGCAGTGGGCGACCGAGGACGCCATGGCGATCATGGAGGACTTCATCTCCCTGTACGGCGATGAGATCCAGGCTGTCTTCTGCCACTGGGATACCGGCGCTACCGGCGTTATCCAGGCACTGAAGAATGCCGGGATCGAAGGTGTTTACGTCATCGGCATCGACGGCTGCTCCGTTGGCTACGACCAGGTCCGCGAAGGCACGCAGGCTCTGTGCATCGGTCAGTCCTTCTCCCAGATGACGCAGGACGCGTTTACCTGCATCACCAAGCTCATGAACGGCGAGACGCTGGAGAGCGACGTTGTCTGGACCGAGCCCGACATCGTCAACGCCGAGACCATCGACAACTTCCCCTACCCCGAGTGGTAATTAAACGGTCATCTTTTAGATTGCATATATAAACGATTTCTTTGCCCCGGCTTCGACCGGGGCAAAGCTGATTCTCAGTAAAATCCAAGGAGGAGCCGCAGAATTGGAAAAGCGCGATAACATTTTGGTCGTCAAGGATGTCTGCAAATACTTCCCCGGCGTTGTTGCTCTGGATCATGTTTCTCTGGAGATCCCGCGGGGCGTCGTGTACGGCATCGTTGGCGAAAACGGGGCGGGCAAGTCCACGCTCATGAAGATCCTCTCCGGCGTCTATGAAAAGGATGGGGGCACCGTTATCTTTAACGGTGAGACGATTGAAAAAACAACGCCGATCCAGGCGCTGCGCCGCGGCTTGAGCATCATCTATCAGGAATTTAATCTGGTCAACAAAATGACTGTCGGCGAAAACATCTTTTTGGGACGCTTCGGCGAAACAAAAGGCATGAAGGGTACGCACCAGAGGGCACGCGCGCTGCTTGATTCCATCGGCAGCACCATCGATACCCACACCATCGTGGGCGACCTGAGTGCATCGGAGATGCAGATGGTCGAGATCACCAAGGCATTGTCCTTTGACTCCAAGCTGATCATTATGGACGAGCCGTCCAGCTCCCTGACCGCAGAGGAGCTGAAAAAACTCGGCGGCATCATCAAGGATCTGCGCAGCCGCGGCATCTCCATTATCTATATCAGCCACAAGCTGGACGAGATCTTTGATTACTGCGACATCGTGACCATCATGCGTGACGGTCATGTGATCGACACCAAGCCCATCGGCGAGCTGACCCGCTCCGAGATGATCGCAAAAATGGTCGGCCGCACGATCGATAATGAGTATCCCCTCAGAGCGAGCTTCGTCGGTGAGCCGCTGCTGGAGGTCAAAAATCTGAATACGAACAAGCTCCACGACATCAGCTTTACGCTGCACAAGGGCGAGATCCTGGGACTGGTCGGTCTGGTCGGTGCGGGCGTACAGAGATCGTCCGTGCGATCTACGGCGCGGATAAGGTTCGCGGGCACGAGATGACGCTGAACGGCGAAAAGCTCCGCATCCGCACGCCCCATGACGCCAAGCAGGCGGGCATGGCGCTGGTGCCGGAGGATCGTAAGCGTGAGGGGCTGGTTTTGCCGTTTTCCGTGGAGAGCAACATCGCCATGGCGTCCTACGAATATATGACCAGGCTCGGCTTCCTGAACGCCTCCAAGGAAGCGGAGATCGCAGACCGGCAGATCAAGGCGCTGTCTGTCAAAACGCCCACCGCGGCAACGAAGGTCGTGTCACTCTCTGGCGGTAATCAGCAGAAGTGCATCGTCGGCCGCTGGCTGGAGCGCAAGCCCAAGATCCTGATCCTGGATGAGCCGACCCGCGGCATTGACGTGGGCGCAAAATATGAGATCTATGTTCTGATGAACAAGATCGTGGCAGAGGGCGGCGCGATCATCATGATCTCGTCGGAGCTGCCTGAGGTTTTGAATATGAGCAACCGTGTCCTGACGATCTGTGAAGGTCGGATCACCGGGGAGTTTGACCCGTCGGTGGCATCCGCGGCGGAGATCATGGACAAGGCGATCGGCTAAGATCGGAGGGAAATGACGTGAAAAAGAAAACAGTGAATCCCGCCGTGAAGTTTTTGCAGGAAAACCTCGTCTCCATCGGCATCATTCTCCTGATGGTGGTCACCGCCGTCATCAATCCAACCTTTATCAGTGCATCAAATCTGACCAACGTCCTGCGTCAGTTGGGTGCGCTGCCGTTTGTCGCGCTTGGCATGACCTTTGTCATCATCGGCGGCTTCATCGACCTCTCCGTTCCCGGTATCCTCTCGCTGACCGCTGTTGTGGCTGTTACGCTCGTTGACCCGCTGGGTCAGGTCGGCGCCATCGTAGTCGCGCTGCTGCTCGGTGCGGCGCTGGGTTATCTCAACGGCGTGGTCCTCACCGGCAGCGGCGCCATGACACAGGCGGAGGTCCTGTTCATCACCTACGGTATGAGCTCCGTCTTTATGGCGATCGGTCTGCTGTTTACCAACGCGGAGACGCTTCGCCTGATGCGCTCCACCAAGCCCATCACCATTTTTGAGACGCTTTCTTCCACCGTGGGGATCGTGCCGGTGATCGTGATCGTGTTTGTTGTGCTGCTGGTCGTCATGCACATCTTCCTCAATAAGACGCTCGCCGGCCGAAGCGTCACACTGCTGGGCGGCAACAAGGATGCAGCATACCTATGCGGCTTTAACACCAAGCGCGCCATGCGGATGATCTATTCCATCAACGGCTTGTTTGCCGCCATGGGCGCGATCGCACTGGTGTCTCGTGTCACCACTGCCACCGCGACCTGCGGCACCGGCTATGAGACCAACGCGATCCTCTGCGTTGTCGTCGGCGGTACGTCCCTGAAGGGCGGAAAAGGCAGTGTCCTGCGCACGATGCTGGGCGTTATTCTGATCACCCTGCTCGGCAACTGCATGAACCTGCTGGGTCTATCCACCTATATGCAGTCGATCATGCGTGGCGCGGTGCTGGTCATTGCCATCTGGCTGGACAACCGCCGTGAGCTGTAAAAGGAGGACGACACCGTGAAAGCTAGTTCTATTGGAAAGAAAACCCTAAGAGTCATCACCAGGCAGAAGGCTGTCGTCGCCATCATCGTTATGATGCTCATGATGCTCTTCTTTGATACAAAATTCTACACATCTTACAGTATACTGGAGATGCTCCGTTCTGCGGCTATTCTCGAGATCGTGGCTTTTGGCGTCACGGTCGCGGTTATCTGCGGCGGCTGTGACCTGTCCGTCGGCGGGACGCTGTGTCTGGGCGGTATCCTGGCAATTATGGTCATGAATGCAGGTCTTCCCATCTGGTTGGCGTTTGTGGTCGCACTGGCAGCCGGTGCAGCTGTTGGCTTTATCAACGGCTTCCTCGTGGTTCAGCAGAAATGCGAGCCGTTTATCATTACACTTGGCATGGGTATCCTCTTAAAGGGTATTTGTCAGCAGATCACCAATGCCCATCCGCTCGGCTGCAAGAACCCCAGCTTTATGGACATCTCCAATGCAAAGCTCTTTGGCGCTGTTCCGTCTCTTGTTGTGTATATGCTGCTTTTGGGCGCTGCGTTTTACTATCTGATGCGCTATACCAGCTATGGTCGCAACTGCTACGCGATCGGCGGCAACTACGACGTCGCGAAATACTCCGGCATCAAGGTCATCCCGATCAAATGGACAGCCTTTGTTATCAGCGGCATGACTGCCACGCTGGCAGGCGTTTTGCTGTCCTCGCGTATGAACACCGGCAACTCTGTTTACGGCGATACCACCGGTATGCTGGTCAACTGCGGCGTCGTCATCGGCGGCACGTCCTTCGCTGGCGGCGAGGGCGGCATTTTGCAGAGCTTCATCGGTCTGATGGCGGTGCAGATGCTCTCCACCTGTATGTCCGCGCTGTCTGTTGACGGCTTCTGGCAGAAGCTGATCGAGGGTCTGATGATCGTCGCCATCATTGCGGCAGACTGCTATTCCAGAAAACGCAAACGCGAAAACGTCTGATGCAGAGCGAGGGAGCAGCATGAAGGAACAGAATTATCTGGATCATCTGGTCGGCGTGTTTGGTCAGCCCGTAGCGGAGAATCCCGGCGTCGTCATTCAGGATGCCGCCTTCCGGGCGCTCGGTCTGGAGCGGTGGCGGTATCTGACGCTGGATGTGGATAAGGACAAGCTGGGCGATGCCATCCGCGGGCTGAAGGCGCTTAAAATGCGCGGTGTCAACTGCACCATCCCCCACAAGATCGCGGTCATGGAGTATTTGGACGAGCTCTCCGAGAGCGCCCGTCTGATCGGCGCGGTCAATACGATCGTAAACGACAACGGCAGGCTTTACGGCGACAACACCGACGGCAAGGGCTTTATGATGTCCTTGCAGTCCAACGGTGTAGACGTCAGGGGAAAGCGCGCCGTGGTATTCGGCGCCGGCGGCGCGGCCCGCGCCATCTGCGTGGAGATGGCGCTCGCAGGCGCGGTGGACATCACCATCGTCTGCCGCCCGAGGGGGCGCGCCCTTGGCGAGGCGCTTGTGGAGATCGTGCAGAAGAACACCCAAACGGCGGTACGCTGCGAGGACTGGGTCGGCGAGCACAGCATCCCCGCTGGCACGGACATTGTTGTTAACGCAACGCCGGTCGGTCTGTACCCCAATGTGGGAGAGCTGCCCAAGATCGCGCTGGACTCCATCACGCCGGATATGTTTGTGCAGGACATCATCCCGAATCCCACGGAAACTGCACTCGTCAAGGAGATGCGCCGCCGCGGCATCCCCTGCGCCACCGGCGCCGGGATGCTCATCGAACAAGCTGCGCTGAACATTGAGATGTGGACTGGGCAGAAGCCCGACCGTTCGGTGATGCTCAAGGCGCTGGAGGAGGCGCTGGCGTAAGAGATGAAAGTGCAAACGCGCGTGAGCGAAAAGCTGCGGGACTTCCCTATGTGTATAACGACGAGACCATTCTGAGAGAACAGTACGCCTATCAGGATGCGTTGGCAAAATACAATCGGACGCTTCCGTCTGAACACGAAACGCGCGCCAGAATGCTGCTGTCGCTGATGGCGGAGGTGGGTGAAAGCTGCACCATTGACACGCCGGTCCATGCCAATTGGGGACTGCGTCACGTTCATTTTGGCAGAAACATCTACTGTAACGCAGTGGTGTCCTTTGTCGATGATGCAGACATTTATATCGGAGACGACTGCATGATCGGTCCCGGCATGGTGTTTGCCACAGCCGGGCATCCAGTCAACCCCCGCCTGCGGGAGCTGCGGTATGTGTATAATCTGCCCATCTGCGTGGGGCGAAATGTTTGGATCGGCTCCGGCGTGCAGATCATGCCCGGCATCACCATCGGCGACAACAGCGTGATCGGCGCAGGCTCCGTGGTCACCAAGAATATCCCCTCTAACGTGGTGGCAGTTGGAAATCCATGTCGTGTTCTTCGTGAGATCGGCACCCATGACAGAAAATATTTCTACAAAAATTTCGAGCTGGATTTTGACCCGGAATTGGAGCATCTTCCTCTGTAAAAATCCTTGCCGGATCGCCGTTTGGCTCATACTGCAAGCGCCTTCCGATCCTTCGGAAGGCGCTTGTTTTTTAAAAACGCTTTGATGCAAATGACCTTTTAGGGCATGAAAATTAAAGAGGCCACAGAAACACGCAGCTTCGAGCAAATTCCGGCTGCTGCGCGTCACTACACAGAAGCATAAAACAATGTGTAAGATGGCATCGCGCTTACCCTGCATTGCCAGCACCGTCAACAGCATGAGCGTGACTACTGTTTGACTACTATCCTCAGCAAAACAGGAAAAGCCGGTTCACCTAGTGTTTTCAATAGTTTCAGGAAAGTTCAAAGGAATCGGATGTTTTCGCCGAAAACCATACAGCCGTTGAAAATACAGCATTTTATCAGGATGCGCCTGAAAACTCCGACCGTCGACATTGCTCCTGTCAAGCTCTATCCTTATGTAAAAAGCAAGACGCAAACTCATGCATTTGAGTTTGCGTCTTGCTTTTGCCCGTACCGACTGTACCCCATGACACATTGTGTACCTATGGGGCGAAACAGATGGGAAGCCGGGCGCTCTTTTTCAGAGGAAGATCACGGTTTGACCGTCAGATCATGAATATCAGTTTTCTTACCGGTATGTGTGCCGCTGCCGGTGTAATTGGGAAGGCCCCGATCCGGGAAAACTGTTTTAATGTCGCCAACAATCAAACCGTTGTTGGTCGAGTGTGCAAACACCATTATTGCGATCATTGTTAATGACAATGTTGCATTCAACCGTCATGTCTTGCCCAATCGTCAGATCTCCGACCATAAAGAATCCATTCGTGTTGCTACTATTCTCCTTTATAGCCCCTGATTCAAGCGTGATGGAACCCGTATGCATAGTGCCGCTCGTACCAAGAATATGCCCTGTTACCTGGTTGTCCTCTATCGTCAGATTTTCTGCATACAGGGCATCTCATTCCAGATAGTAATCAAATTGTTGTCTCCATGATTACCTGTGATAGAGACATTTTCATCGTGGCTTTCATGACACCGGTCAGCAAAAACAGGCAGCTGAAGTCATCCTTCGTTTTTAACTCGTTATTTCTGATCGTTACATCGGTCAGGCTGACTTCTTTACTACACCATGCACGAATGATTCTTTTCCGCCTTAAAGTTCTGAATCACAACGTTCTTAAGAATCAGAGAGCCCTTCGCTTCACTATTGAGCACGCCTTTATGGCCCGAGTAGTTTTCGCTTTCTCCGTCCAATTCAAAGATTTTCCAGCGTCAGCGTATGGCTGCCCGCGTCAAACATTCTCTGCGTTGTATTGCTTTCTGCAAGTGTCAGCGTATGACCATCACCATGGATTATCGTGTCATTCAAGGTCACAAGTTCGGCTTCCATCTCGATATCATCCGTAATGAAAATCTCTTTCTGGCCATCCTGAATGGCCTGCACCAGATCCCCATAATTCTTCACCCCATGATCCGTAGTGAAGCCGCAGGTGGGGCAGGTCACGGTGCCGGTTTCCTTGGGGAAGCCGCAGTATTCCGTTTTGGTCTCGCCGCAGGCGCAGGTAGGAGGTGTTGTGCCGTTGCCGTTCGGCTTGGCTTCGCCCCAGACATGGGTATGCTCCGGGTTTTCCGCAAAATAGATCGCGGAGGCGATGGCGGCGGTGTTATCGGCGGGCAGCAGGTCCCACTTCTCGCACAGGCGGTACAGGATCTGGGCGACCTGCGCGCGCGTGGCATTGCCCTGCGGGCAGAGCTTGCCGCCCATGCCGGTCAGGATGCCGTTGGCGACGGCCCACTGCATGGCCTCATCGGCATACGCGCTGACGCTCGCCGCGTCGGCAAAGCCGCTGAGATCGGCATAGGACGCGGCGCGGACCAGCCCCTTGCGTTGGGCGTAGCGATAGAGCATGGCGGCCAGCTGCTCGCGGGTGATGGGCGCTTCGGGCACGGTGCCGTCGGAAATATCATGCTGGATGGCCCAAAGCTGCGCGGCGGCGTACCAGTCGTTCGCGTTTTGTCCGTCCACGCGGGACAGAACTGCCCAGAGCATGGCGCGGCTGGTGGTCTGCTGCGGGGCAAAGCCGCTGCCCGTTCCGTTCATCAGGCCGTTGTCCGTGACATAGCAGACTGCGTCGTAGAACCAGTCCGACTCCTGCACATCCGCGAAGGTCTGCGCACCCCGCTGCCTTCCCCTATGAGGGGAAGGTGGCACGGCGAAGCCGTGACGGATGAGGTGGGGCACTCGCATTTACGCGACGCCGTCCACCTCATCAGTCGCCTCCGCGACAGCTTCCCCTCATAGGGGAAGCCATCCGCTGCGGCGGGGCTTCAGCCCTCACGCGCGGCGGCCGAGCTGGTAGAAGGCGACGGCGCTGGCGGCGGCGACGTTGAGGGAGTCGACGCCGTGGTGCATGGGGATGCGGACGGTAAAGTCGCAGGCGGCGATCGTCGCGTCCGCGAGCCCGTCGCCCTCCGTGCCCATGACGACGGCAAGCTTCTCCGCCTGCATCAGGCGCGGATCGTCGAGACGGACAGAGTCGTCCCGCAGCGCCATGGCCGCCGTCCGGAAGCCCTGCGCGCGCAGCAGCGCCGGCCAATCCTCCGGCACATACGCCCACGGCACCTGAAAGACCGTGCCCATGCTCACGCGGATGGCGCGGCGGTACAGGGGATCGCTCCCCGCGCTTTCGTCAGCAGTACTGCATCCATGCCAAGCGCCGCCGCTGAACGGAAGATCGCGCCGAGGTTCGTGGGGTTCATCACGTTTTCCAGCACGGCCACGCGCGCCGCGGTCTGCAGCAGCGCCGCCGGGTCGCGCGGCTGCGGCCGCCGCATCGCGCAGAGCATCCGCGCGTGAGATGAAAGCCCGTCAGCTGCGTCAGAACGTCCAGCTCCGCCGCATAGACCGGTATGCCGGGCACCGCGCAAGCAGCGCCGCGCCCTTGCCGGTCACGTGCTTCGTCTCCATCAGAAACGACACCGGCGCGCATCCGTCCAGCGCCCGTCCAATGACCAGCGGGCTTTCCGCCACGAGCAGGGCGTTCTGCGTTCGACTGGAGTTGAGCAACTGATTTTCCATCAGGCGGGCGTACCGACGTCACGCTCCGGCGCGTCAAAGTCGGTGATCCTTTTTTTTCTTCCTTTTGTCTGTTTTTCAGCAGTATTATAACATTGACAAGTGCCGGCCGCAACTTTATAATCGCGGGTAGAAACGCAGAAAAGTGAGGAAATAGACACCATGTATCGGCTTACGATCTTTGATCTCGACGGCGCTCCTCGACACGCTGGCCGACCTGCGGCAGGGCATCAACTACGCGCTCGGCACGGGGCTTCGCCAACAATGCCACCTCCTTTTTCTTTATTGTATCAATTCC
>VOFK01001270.1_pt1 | contig 29878 bp, 38 predicted proteins | sample 5384121 | NCBI WGS metagenome assembly VOFK01 (sample SAMN12384730, study PRJNA508395) | human gut metagenome | isolation source: healthy gut J | host: Homo sapiens | reverse complement strand
AAATCGCGGCGCTATGCCGACGACGTCTCCGCCTGCCGCGTTCACTCCGCGCGCGCACGCGCCCATGAGTCCCTCCGCGCCGCCGCCGAAAACGATGCTGTCGCCGTTTTCGCCGATCAGCGGCCTACGGCCTCGGCCTCGGCGTAGTAGCGTGCGTCCAGCTCACGGCCGGACGCGCCGAAAAATGCAGATCCTCATCAGTCGTCCAGATCTCAAAGCGTCAAGGCCGCGCTTGGCCTCGGGCTTGTTGTCGCCGTGCTTTTACGAAGATCATCGTCACGAAGCTGAGCGCGACGAACAGCGCGGCATAGGGGGAACAGCACCGTGTAGCTTATATGGCGCATCAGCGAGCCTGCGACGATCGGGGTCACGACCTGCGCGACCATCGAGAAGGTGTAGTAAAATAGCCGGTGAATTTGCCGATATCCGAGCCGCGGCACACCTCAACGACCATGGGCAGGGAGTTTACGTTTATCGCCGCCCACGCAAGGCCGACGAGCGCGAACACGATGAACATGATAACGTTGATCTCGCTGTAGGCCGTCGTCAGGAAGTAGCCCAGGCCGAAGCAGACCGCCAGCAGGATGATGTCGGCCATGATCGTGCGCTTTCTGCCGACCTTGGACGCGATAACGCCGATGGGGATATAGCTGATAACGGCGCCGCCGGTCGCGATCAGCAGGCAGGTCGATGCGCCGCCAAGCGCCTGACCCATGACCTGGCTGACGTAGGTCGTGAACCACGTTTCGACCGCGTTATAGCCGAGAAACCACAGGCTGATCGACGAAAGGAGGAATATCAGGCTCTTTTTACGGGCTTGGGCAGGGTCTCGCTGCCGCTGCCGTCGTCCTCGGCGAGGTTCCACTCGGGATGCTGCGCCTCGAGCTTCTGCTGCTCGGCGACGAGCTTCGGCTCCTTGATCGTGAGAAACAGCACGGCGATGGCGACGAACATGATCGCGGAAACGACCATGAAAAGCGGCTGATAGTTGACGTGCGCAAGGCCCTCGACCTTGCTGTTGGGGTACATGACCGCGGCTACGCCGAGGTAGATAACGCCGCCGAGCGCGCCCATGAGGTTTATGATCGCGTTGCCCTTGCTGCGCAGGGGCTTGGGCGTAATATCCGGCATGAGCGCAACCGCCGGGGAACGGTAGGTGCCCATTGCAACGAGCAGCAGGCCGAGAACGACCACGAACGAAACGGTCTTGAAGGTGGTCGGCGCGGCGGCATAGCTGTTGTCGATAAGCGGCAGCAGGTTCATGAGTATGATCGCAAGGCCGGTGCCGAAAAGGATAAACGGCATGCGCTTGCCAATCTTCGTGTGCGTTTTTTGTCCGAGATCGCGCCGAACAGCGGCAGCAGAAACAGCGCAAGCACGTTGTCGGCCGCCATTATCGCGCCGGAATACGTCTCGTTGAGGTGGAATGTGTTGGTCAGTATAAGTGGAACGATGCTGTTGTACATCTGCGAGAACGCGCAGATGGACAGGAACGCAAAGCCCGTCAATATGGTGCGTTTGTTGTCAAGCTTCATTTTCTCCGCTCACCCTCCGGGTTGGTTTTGCCACGATTATACCACACGCCTCCATATTTTGCACCTGTTTTTTCAGTAGCGAATTGACGCAGTCACGGATACGTATATCTCTGGTATCCCGGTGTCGAGGGTGCATGCAAAACCGTCACGTTTCGCGTAACATGAATGCGATGCTGAATTTTGCACCGCAACCAATTGGCTCACCTGTCAAGGGGAGCAGGCAGCTTTGCTGCCGAGGGGTTGACAGCTATTAACTATCAGCTGTTAGCTCTCCGCTGCGGCCAACAGCCGCTCGTAGGGAACGGATTTATCCGTTCCGCATGTTATGGTTTAGCTGGCAGTTTCCGGTCGTGACACCGCAATAAATGTATCGGTACAATGTAAAAACGCCTCTAAAAAAACGCCTCCGAAAAAACGGATTCATCCGTTCCGTTTGCCACGGTTTTGCCGGAACCCACCGGTCGGGCAACCGCAAAAACCGACACTGCACTAACGTAGTGCGAGAATTTCACGGTTTCGTCGGTACTTTCGACACCGGGCAACCGGCAATAAATGTATAAGGAGTGCGCTAATTCGCCACTAAAACCCCACCGAGTCATCCGCTGCGCGGCTGACCCACCTCCCCTTGACAGGAGAGCCAATTGGTTGCGGTGCAAAACTCAGCTGCGCACTACCGGGTTGCGTAGCAGTCGCGGTTTCCTCCATTGTTCCGAACCGGGCAACCGCAAAAACCGTATCGGTAGGTGCGTCAATTCGCCTCTGAACAAACGGAGCGGATGTTTTTTTCAAATTTACTGCGCGGACCCATGACCTCGTGGCCGCAGCCGAGGCAGCGGAGCTTGAAGTCTGCGCCGACGCGCAGCACCTGCCAGCGCTTCTCGCCGCAGGGGTGCGCTTTTTTCATTGTCAGCACGTCGCCGACATGGATATCCATTGGCATGGTCAAAACCTCACTTTTTGATCTCGTCCCAGTATTTTTTCGCGGCCTGCTCGATCTTGTTGTCACCGAAATCGTAGTAGTGCGTGCCCTTGAGCGCATCGGGCAGATACTGCTGCCGCACCCAGTGGTTGGGGTAGCTGTGCGGATATTTATAGCCCTGCTCGCGCTCAAAGCCCGTGCCGTCGGCGTGGACATTTTGCAGCTCGCGCGGCGGCGGACCGCTTTTGCCGGCACGGACATCGGCGATGGCAGCGTCGATCGCCATAAGGCCGCTGTTGGATTTCGGCGCGGTGGCGAGGAAGATGACCGCCTCGGCCAGCGGCAGGCGCGCCTCCGGCAGTCCGAGCTGAAGCGCCGAGTCCACGCAGGCCTTGACTATAGGCACCGCCTGCGGATACGCAAGGCCGATATCCTCGCTCGCCGAGCACAGGATCCGGCGGCACGCGCCGACGAGGTCGCCTGCCTCGAGCAGCCGCGCAAGATAGTGCAGCGCCGCGTCCGCGTCCGAGCCGCGCAGCGACTCATCAGCGCCGACAGCGCGTCATAGTGCTCGTCGCCGTCGCGGTCATAGCGCATCGCGCTGCGCTGGGTGACGGTTTTCGCATCGTCGAGGCTTATGACAAGCTTATCGCCGTCCGTTCGGGCTGCCGAAAACAGCAGCTCGACCGCGTTGAGCGCCTTGCGCACGTCGCCGCCGCAGGACCGGCTTATCCGCTGCACGACGCCCGGCTCAAGCTCCGGCGTTTTGCCCTCGCGCTCGGCGAGGATGGAAAACGCGCGCATAACGGCAGGCTCGGCCTCTTTCGGCGTGACGGGCTTGAACTCGAACACCGTCGAGCGGCTGAGGATAGCGCCGAACACGCAGAAATACGGGTTTTCCGTCGTCGAGGCGATGAGCGTGATGCGCCCGTCCTCGATAAACTCCAGCAGCGATTGCTGCTGCTTTTTATTGAAATACTGGATCTCGTCAAGATACAGCAGCACGCCGCCGGGAGTCAGCAGCGTGTCAAGCTCGGCGATGATCTCTTTTATGTCGGCAAGCCCGGCGGTCGTTGCGTTCAGCTTGCGCAGGGTGCGGTTGGTTTTTTCCGCGATGATGCGCGCAACGGTGGTCTTGCCCGTGCCCGAGGGGCCGTAGAAGATCATGTTCGGGATGCTGCCGCTTTCAACGATGCGGCGCAGCAGGCCGCGTTGGCCGAGGATGTGCTTTTGGCCGACAACATCGTCAAGGCTGTGGGGGCGTATTTCGTCTGCAAGGGGTTTGTACATGTGCTGTACCTCCGAAAAAACCGTTCGCACCGCAAATGCGATAGCGCCGCGGACAGGGTTGTGGTAAAATAGGTGCGAGGTGATATGTATGCGCACAAAAGCTCAGGTTCTGGAGATAGTCCGCCGATTGGAGGAGGCCTATCCTCTGGCCGAATGTACGCTTGATTATAAAAAGGATTATGAGCTGCTGTTTTCCGTGCGGCTTGCCGCGCAGTGCACCGACGCGCGCGTAAACGAGATAACGCCGGCGCTGTTTGCGCGCTTTTCTACGCTGCAAAGCTTTGCCGAGGCTGACGTTGCGGAGGTCGAGGAGTATGTCCGATCCTGCGGCTTTTACCGCGCCAAGGCTCGCGACATCGTCGGCGCGGCGCAGATGATCCTGCGCGATTTCGGCGGCCGCGTGCCGGATAATATGGACGATCTGCTCAAGCTGCCCGGAGTCGGGCGCAAAACGGCAAATCTCATTCTCGGCGACGTTTATCACGTCCCCGGCTCGACCGTTGTGGACACGCACTGCATCCGCATTTCAAACCGCCTGGGTCTGGTCGATGACCTCAAGGACCCCGTGAAGATCGAGGCCGAGCTGCGCAGGTGCCTGCCGCCGGAGAAAAGCTCCGACTTCTGCCACCGCATCGTGCTGCACGGCCGCGCCGTCTGCACCGCGCGCAGGCCCGACTGCGCAGGCTGCACCCTGCGCTCGGTGTGCCAATTTGCCGAGCAGCAGGTGTAATACATAATTATACCCAATATCCCACCCCAACGCAACTTTTTTAGAGGCGATTTGGCGCAGTCACGGATACGGTGATTTCCGGTAGCCCGGTTCGGGACATTGGTGGAAACCGTAACTGCTACGCAACCCAGTAGTGCGTTGCTGAGTTTTGCGGTTGCCCGGTTCGGGACTGCGTAGGAAACCGCGTTTGCCTCGCGTAACACAAGTGCGCTGCTGAATTTTGTGGCGCACACCTGTAGGGAACGGATTCATCCGTTCCGTTTGCTATGGTTTCGTCGGCACCCACCGGTCGGGCAACCGTAATATGCGTATCGGCACAATGTGAATGCGCCTCTAAAATGCCTTCCCCTTGCGGAGCTTGAGGGGAAGGTGTCACCTTGGTGACGGATGAGGTGTTATTTAAATCATTTGCCGTCAAGGCAAACACATTTTTTTAGAGGCGCTTTTTTAGTAGCGCCTTTACGCCGGTACCGATACGGTTTTTGCGGTTGCCCGACCGGGAGCAGCTGACAAAACCGGTATATGCGGAACGGATGAATCCGTTCCCTACGACTATATGTTTTTGTGCAGACCTAACTTCAGCAAACGGAACAGGCAAGCCCGTTCCCTACAAGGTGCGGCGCAAAACGCAGCAGCGCACTTGTGTTACGCGAGGCAACCATGGTTTCTGCCAATGTCCCGAACCGGGCTGCCGCAAAGCTCAGCAACGCACCTGTGTTACGCGAAATGTCATGGTTTCTGCCAATGCCTCGAACCGGGCTACCAGAGATAACCGTATCGGTAGGTGCGCCAATTCGCCTCTAAAAATGTGACGGGAATGTAAGGAGCGGAGAGTGAAATGTAAGCAAAATCGATGGTTTCCGGGCAAAAAGCGCGGTAGAATAAGCGTGTAAATACGATGGAGGTAAAAACGATGAGCATTTTAACTGTTGAAAATCTCAGAAAAGTATACAGCACGCGCTTTGGGGGAAACCAGGTCGAGGCGCTTAAAAACGTAAACTTCAGCGTCGATGAGGGCGAGTACGTCGCCATAATGGGCGAGTCCGGCTCGGGCAAAACGACGCTTTTGAATCTTCTTGCGGCGCTGGACAAGCCGACCGGCGGCACGGTCGTGCTCGACGGCAAGGAGCTTGGCAGGATAAAGGAGAGCGACGTTGCGACCTTCCGGCGCGACAATCTCGGCTTTGTGTTTCAGGAGTTTAACCTGCTGGACACGTTCACGATACAGGACAACATCCTGCTGCCGCTGGTGCTGGCCGGGAAGAGCTACGACGAGATGACCTCGCGCCTGCTGCCGATAGCGAAGGACCTGGGCCTGACTCCGCTGCTGAAGAAGTATCCCTATGAGGTCTCCGGCGGCCAGAAGCAGCGCGCGGCGGTCGCGAGGGCACTCATAACAAATCCGCGCATCATCCTTGCCGACGAGCCGACGGGCGCGCTCGACTCAAAGAGCACCGACGAGCTGCTCGGCCTGTTCGAGCAGATAAACAAAAAGGGTCAGACCATCCTCATGGTCACGCACTCTGTGAAGGCCGCCTCGCGCGCAGCGCATATTCTTCATAAAGACGGCGAGGTGTTCCACCAGCTCTACCGCGGCGACGCCACGAACGAGCTCTTCTACCAGCGCATCTCGAAACGCTCACGATGCTCGCGGGAGGCGGTGAGGCGCGATGAAAACCGCTCTCTATCCGCGTCTCGCGTGGGACGGCCTGCGCAAGAACAAGCGGCTTTTTACCCCGTATCTGCTCACCTGCGTGTGCATGGTGATGATGTTCTATATCCTCTCGTTCCTCGGCTCGCCGGAGACGTGCGCGGCTGCCGCGCGGCTTCCAACAGCACCGGATTGATCCCTCAATCTCGGCAGCTTTGTGATCTTTGTGTTCTCCGCGATCTTTCTCTACTATACCAATTCGTTCCTTTGTCCGCCGCCGCGAGCGGGGAATTCGGACTCTATAACGTCCTCGGCATGAATAAGCGCAATCTTGCGCGCATCGTTACCTGGGAGAGCCTCATTACCGCCGTGCTCTCGCTCGTGCTCGGTCTCGCGCTCGGCATCGTCCTCTCGGAGCTCGCGGAGCTTGGACTGGTCAATATGCTCGGCGGCGATATCAATTACCGCATCCGCATTGACGCTGATTCCCTGACGCGCGCGCTGGGACTGTACGCCGTCATCTTCGCGGTCATCTGGCTCTCCACGGTCGTCCGCGTCGGCGCAAAGCAGCGTGGCGCTGCCGCAGCTGAGTCCGTCGGCGAAAAGCCGCCGAAGGCAAACTGGCTGCTCGGCCTTGCGGGCGTCGTGATCCTCGCCGCGGCGTATTACCTTGCCGTGAGCATCACCAACCCGCTTGATGCGATCGTATGGTTCTTCGTGGCTGTGATCCTCGTCATCATCGGCACATATCTTCTGCTCGTCGCAGGCAGCGTGCTGCTCTGCCGTGTGCTGCAGAAAAATAAGAAATACTACTACCGGCCGGAGCATTTCGTGTCCGTGTCCTCCATGGCGTACCGCATGAAGCGCAACGGCGCGGGCCTTGCGGGCGTGTGCATCATCGCCACAATGATCCTCGTGATGATCTCCTCTTCCTCGTGCCTTTATTTCGGCGCGGAGGACGCCGCGAATATGCGCTACCCGAGAGATATAAACATCACTCTCGCGGGGGAGACGCCGGAGCAGATCACGGACGGCAATATCGAGCGCTACCGCCGTGCCATCGCCGATTATACGTCAGAGCGGGGCGTTCCGCCGAAGGACGTGCAGAACTACCGCTATATCAATACCAGCGGTCTTTTCTCCGGCGACACGGTGCAGTGCTGGTATTCGCGGGGAGGGCGTCTCGGCCTCATATTCGGAGCTTCGTGACATCTATATCGTTTCTACTGCGGACTATGCTGCCCGAACCGAGAGAATGTTTCGCTTGCGCCAGACGACAAAGGTGTCGCTGACCTACAAATGCTCCGAGCGTCCTACGCTGACGCTTGCTATGGACGACGTCTCCCACACGTGGCGCGTTGCCGATGTGCGAAACGGTTATTTTCTCCCGCCGACGGTCGGTGGATTTATCGCGCAATGACCCTCATCGAACGACACGGCCTCCGCCGTTCAGATTTCCGCACATATAACGGGCATGTGGTTACGATGCAGTATAAATGGGTCCAATTTCAATACCGACCTCGGCGATGAGGAGTGCGTGGCTCTCACACAGGGGCGTCATGCGCACCCCGGCGAGGGGAGCCGGAGCAGGGCTAAGGGCGTATCCTCCTAGCTGAGTGCCGTGGGACGGAAGCGCCGATTTCTACGGCAGCAACGGCGCGCTCTTCTTCATCGGCATTATGCTCTCACGCTTGTGTTCATGCTCGCGGCGGTGCTGATCCTCTACTATAAGCAGATCTCCGAGGGCTACGACCAGAAACGCTTTGAGATCATGCAGAAGGTCGGCATGACGAAAAAGGAGATCCGCCGCAAAGATCGATTCCCCAGCTGCTGACCGTGTTCTTCCTGCCGCTGCTGCTGGCGGGCGTGCACCTTGCTGTTCGCATTCCCGATGATCCGGCGGCTGCTCGAGCTGTTCTCGCTTTACAATGTCGGCCTCTTCGTCACCACGACGCTCGTGAGCTTCGGCGCTTTTGCGGCTGCCTATACGATCGTCTACCGTCTGACGGCGAAGGCGTACTACAACATCGTGAGCGCATGATTTTTCCAAAGAAGGCGGGGAGACTCCGCCTTCTCCTTTAAACAAATCTTAAAGACCCTTTGATGGATTTTGCTCTGCGGTGCGTGATATCGCTTGGCATCACAGGGAAAGGAGAAAGCGCCATGCAAACCGTGAAAATGATAAACTTCATCCTGATGTGCCTGTTTTTTGCCTGCTATATGTATCAGTTTCTGTACATACCCGTTTCGTGGCTGCCGCGGAAGCGGCGGGCGCGGGAAGCGCCGCTGCACCGCTTCGCGGTCCTCATCGCCGCGTGCAACGAGGAGACCGTCATCGGCAATCTTCTTGACAGCATCAAGGCGCAGAGCTACCCCGAGCGCTTTCTCGAGGTTTTCGTCGTGGCCGACAACTGCCGCGATAAAACGGCGGAAACGGCGCGCGCCCACGGCGCGGAGGTCTATGAGCGGCACAACGCTTCGCTCCGCGGCAAGGGCTATGCGTGCTCGACTTCCTCCTGCGCGAAATGGAGCGCCATGCGCACAACGAGTTTGACGGCTACATCGTCCTCGACGCCGACAACGTGCTCGAGCGCGATTTCGTCTCCCGCATGAACGAGACGTTTTCCGAGGGCAAGGACATCGTCACCTGCTACCGCGACTCGAAAAACTACGGCGACAACTGGATCTCCGCGGGCTACGGTCTCTGGTTTCTCCGCGAATCGCGCTATCTGAACGGCGCGAGATCCCGTATCGGGGCGAGCTGCGGCGTTTCCGGCACGGGCTTTCTCTTTTCGCGCGCCGTGCTCGAAGGGGCAGGGCGGCGGCTGGCCGTTCCACCTGCTGACCGAGGATATCGAGTTTACCATCGAAAACGTGACGGCGGGACGGCGCGTCGGCTACTGCCCGGAGGCCGTGCTCTACGATGAGCGCCCGTCCGTTTTAAGCAGTCCTGGGCGCAGCGTCTGCGCTGGTCGCGCGGGTATCTGCAGGTATTCCGCAAATACGGCGGGAAAGCTCCTCTCCGGCATGTTCCGCGGCTGCTTCTCCTGCTACGATATGGCGATGAGCATCATGCCCGCGGCGGTGCTCACGGGGCTGAGCATCGTGGTAAATCTCGGCGCGGCGGCGGTCAACGTGTTCCATTACCATGAGTGGGACGTGCTTGCCATATCGGCGCTGCAGACGGTGATGAATCTTTATCTCACGCTCTTCGTCCTCGGCGCGGTCACGACCGCGACGGAGTGGCGCAGCATCCACTGCGCGGCCTGGAAGAAGATCGCCTATGTGTTCACGTTCCCGGTGTTCATGCTCACATATGTGCCGATCGTGGTGCAGTCGCTCTTCGTAACGCCCGAGTGGACGCACATCGACCATACCCGGGCCGTCACGGTGCAGCAGATCTGCGCGGCGGATTACCGCGACGCCGTGTAAAACGCTTTAACGCTTTTTCATCCGATATACGAAAACAGCATCGTCCGAAAGAATATCGGACGATGCTGTTTTCGTCAGGAGATGAAAGCAGGAATCCTCTTGCTTATACGCTTTTCGGCGGCTTTACTATGGCTCTTGCGGACAGCGTTCCCGGTTTGCCCGGCGGAACGGCCGCGTTCTGCTTGGCTTCCGTGACCGGCTCGCGCCTTGCTCGACGCGCTCGTCCACGGCACGCGGGACGCAAAAAAAAGCGCGAATTATTTTCCGGCGGTGTGGACAAAAAAGAGCTTTTGCGCTAAAATACGCTCCGCAGGAGGATGAACTGAAAACGAAAAAAAAGGCTCCGCGCTCTGACGGGAGCCATAACGGATATCGTCCTGGCCGCGGTGATTCTGCTTGTGTTTGCTTATTTCCACCACGGGAGGATGTATCTTCTGGGACGGGGGCTTCGTGGAAGCGCCCGCCGCGACAGCGCAGCCCACGGCCGCCGCACGCCCTGACGCCCGAAACGGAAGCGCCGGACGAAACGCTGGTCGCCAACGGCCCGTTTACCGACGGACGATAGAACAGACGGAAAACTCCTACCGCAGCGCCAATGTCAGCGTGAGCTGGACGCGGCACGAGGACCGCTCGAACGACGGCTCGTCGTATACTATGTCGCGGATATCTGGCTGCGCTCGAGCGAGTATCTGCGCACGGCGTATGTGACGAACGGCTACCGGAGCGTACACGATATGGCCGCAGAATCCAACGCCATTCTCGCCATCGACGGAGACTATGCCTTCTCGCGGGAATACGGGCCGATCGTGCGCAACGGAGCGTTCCTCCGCGACACGGGATTTGACGACATACTTGTATACTATACGGACGGCTCCATGCGGATCTTCCGCGGCAATGCCTTTGACATGGATGCGGAGATGGAAAAGGGCGCGGTGCAGGTGTGGTCGTTCGGCCCCGCCCTGCTGGACGCCGAGGGGAAGAGCATCGACAAATTCAACACGAACATCGCCGGACTGAATCCGCGCGCGGCGCTCGGGTACTATGAGCCGGGACATTACTGCTTTGTGGTCGGGACGGCCGCGAGAACGGCTCGCGCGGGTATAAGCTCGAGGAGCTCTCCCGCCTTTTTGAAAGTCTCGGGCTGCACGCTCGCCTACCAACTTCGACGGCGGCAAATCCGCCGTTATGGTCTGGGACGGCGATACGACCGTGAACACGCCGGCCGGCGGCGGCCGGAACGTGACGGATATCCTGTACATAGCAAAGGAGTGACCGCCGGTGAAATTCCGAAATCTGCTCTCGCACCTGACGGCGGCGCTTGCGCTCGCCGTGGTCGTGATCCTCGTGATCGATCTGTTTTTCAACAGCGCCATGTATCTCGCCGCGGGACGCGAATTCAAAGTATCTCTGCATGGCGCTCAGCGTGTGTGCGGATCGTGTGCGCCGTCATGCAAAGGAGAGAAACAAAATGAAGCTCTGTTTCAAAAGCAGCGGTTTTTCTCGTGGTTTGACAGCTACGACATTTACGACGCCTCTACCGGCGCAACGGCTTTCACTGTGGAAGGAAAGCTCGCCTGGGGACACTGCCTGCACACTCTCGACGCGCAGGGGAGGCACATCGCCACGGTGAAGGAGCGCGTGCTGACGTTCCTGCCGAAGTTTGATCTCTACATCGGCGAGCGGGCATCGGCACGATCCGCAAGGAGTTCACGCTCTTTCGCCCGCGTTCGTGCTGGACTTCAACGGCTGGCGCGTGCAGGGCAGCTTTCTGGAGTGGGACTATACGATCGAAGACGCGGCGGGCCGCACCGTCGCGCGCATAGCCAAGGAGCTCCTCCGCTGGACGGATACTTACACCATCGACGTACCGGACGCGAGGGACGCGCTGTGCGCACTCATGGTGGTCCTCGCCATTGACGCCGAAAAAATGCTCGCGCGGCAGCAATTGAAGCTATATTAACGCCATACGCCCGCGGAGAAACTCTCCGCGGGCGTGAAGCTTGTCAAAAAAGTATTTTTGACAAGCTCTCAAACGAGACCCACTTCGTTGGGCTCTCGTTTGAAAAGGCTGCGGCTCGCCGCAGCGCACTCGCTTACGCTCGCACGTTTGCGAGCCGAGAAGTATTTTTGCCGACGTACACGCCGCCGGCAAAAATGTTTTCCGACGCATGTCATCGGCATTTGCGCCTGCGGGCGCAAATCTGCGGCATTTTCGACAGATTGAACGCCCGCGGAGAAACTCTCCGCGGGCGTATTTTGTCGTATGCGGCGGTCATTCCGCCAGAACCTTTTTCACCATGACGATTTGGTTCGTCCGGTATTCGACCGAGAAACCGCAGCGGAGGAAAAGTGCAACGGACGGATTGTCCGCGGCGATGTCATCGTATAAAAACGCCGACGCCGTTTTCCTTTTGCCGCCGCGCACAAAAGCGCAAGCCCCGCCGCACCGTAGCCCCGGCGGCGGTAAGGGGCGTACACGATCACGTCGGCGAGATATTTTTCCCCGTCAAAGTGATAGGCGATCTCCCCGACGAACTCGCCGGAAGAGCTCTCGCGGAGATAGCGGTAATACCGTCCCTCCGGGTGCGCGACCCAGCGGCCCGTACCAGTCCGGCCAGCGTTCCTCCGGAAAAATCCACCGTGCCGCCGTAAGCGCGGTTATAGGCCATCGTCGCTTCGTCGGCAAGCATTTTCCGCCGGAACCACAGCTCATCGGGACGGGGGGAGATATCGCTTCGATCATTCTTTCGTTTCAAAAACTCCTTCGCTACATCCTCCACGCAGCTTGCGGATGGGCAGATCTTTGCGGGCAGACGTGCTTTCGCATTTGCCGCACTGACGCAGTCGAGACGCCTTGCGCCGTCCATGGTGTGATATCATAGTAGCGTAACCGGCGTTCCAGTCATGGTAGAGCTGCCGGGTGTTCATCGTGGCGAACAGGTCGGGAATGGCGATGTGCTTCGGGCAGCCGTCCGTGCAGTAGCGGCAGGAGGTGCAGGGGATGAGATGCTTGCCGCGGAAAATGGCCTGCACGCGCGCGATGGCGGCGAGCTCGGTATCGTTGAGCGGCCGGAAGTCCGCCATGAACGAGAGATTGTCGCGCATCTGCTCCATGCTTGCTCATGCCGGAGAGCACCATCATCATGCCGGGAAACCCTGCGGCAAACCGGAGCGTAGCTGGCCGGGCTGCCGCCGTGCAGTTCATCGAGAACAGCCTTTGCTTCCTCCGGGAGATCGGCGAGATTGCCGCCCTTGACCGGCTCCATCACGATGACTGGCTTGCCGCGCTTCCGGCAGACCTCGTAGCACCTACGGCTCTGCACGGCGGGATCGTCGTAGTCCAAGTAGTTGAACTGAATCTGCACGACCTCGATCTCCGGATACTCAGTCAGGGATCTGCTCGAGCACCTCGGCGCGGTCGTGGAACGAAATGCCGACGTGACGCACCTTCCTCGGCCTTGAGCGCGAATGCGGTCTCATACGCGCGGCACGCCTTGAAGTGCGGATAATTGAGCGCACTGCGAGTGCATCAGATAGAAATCAAAAATACCCACGCCGCAGGCGGCGAGCTGCTTCTTCCAATACGGGACGAATGTCCGCCTCGGTCTTAAAAATAATTTTTCGGTCAGCTTGTCCGCGAGAACGTAGCTCTCGCGCGGATAGCAGCTCGTAAGACACTCGCGCAGCGCAATCTCGCTCTTCTCCTTGTGATAGCCGTGGGCGGTGTCAAAATAATGAATCCGGCGTCCAGAAACGCATCCACCATGCGCCTGGTCTCCTCGGTGTCGATCTCGCCGTCCTTCATCGGCAGACGCATAAAGCCAAAAAGCCGAAGTTCTTTTTGATCTTCTCCATGTCTGCTCCCCTTTTTTGATCCTTTGCGGAATATATCCATTGTAGCATCCGGACAGGACGGACAAATCAAGAGACTCGTCTCTGTGCCAAGCTCTCCGGCGTGGTATTCTGAATCCGGAAAGGTATATACACGCAAATTACCGCAAGCGCGGCAATACGGGCTTTGATACGGTGATCACCCGTCTCCGGATGCAGACCTATATCACCATCGGGGGACTTTGTCTATTCGCAGGATAAATTCGGGCCCTACGGCTGGGGCATAGCGGAGTATACGACGCCCGGAGATGCAGCTCGGCCCGGACTTCGTCACCTCGGCGTACCAAAAAGCCGGAGGGATCGAGAGAGCGCATTCTCGCTCATCTGCGCGGTGCCCTGCCGGAAGTTCCGGAGAAACGGCTTTTAAAGCTGATTTGATGCGAGCGCCTGGGCGGACAGAAGAAGAAATGGAAGCGGCGCTGCGGCGTGAAAGGAGAGAATACCATGTCGGTCTCGGTGGAAAAGAAGCCTTTTGGTGTAACGAAGGACGGGGAAGCTGTCAGCGCCTATTGCATCAAAAAAATGAAGCGCTGGCCGTGGAGATCATGGGTACGGCGCGGCGATCCGCTCGCTTCGGGTGCATCATGGCGGCGCGTGGACGGACGCAGTCCTTGGCTATGATACGCTTCGGGATACGAGGAAAACGACGGCTATCTCGGCGCGTGCATTGGACGCGTCGGCAACCGTATCGGCGGCGCGGCGCTTCACGCTGAACAGGGAAAGACTACCGGCTCGCCGAAACGACAGGGGAGAACCATCTGCACGGCGGCGTGCGCGGCTTTGATAAATATGTATGGTCTGCGGAAATGCTGCAGGACGGCGTACGGCTTTCACGCGCCGCGGATGGGGGAAGAGGGGTATCCCGGCACGATGTGCGCCGCCGTGAGCTATCGCCTGTGCGGGGGATACGCGCTGACGATGGAGTATGAAGCGTCCGCCGATCGGGATACCCTTTTGCAATCTGACGAATCACAGCTATTTTAATCTTAACGGCAGCGGTTCCGTGCTCGGCCACGCTGCAGATCGGCGCCGAAGAGTTTCTGAAAAACAGCGCGGCGACGCCGCCTGACCGGGAAGCGGCCGCTGGTCGCCGGAACGCCCTTTGACTTCCGTGCACCGAAGCGCGTCGGGCAGGATATCGGCGCGGACGATATCCAACTGCGAAACGGCGGCGGGTACGACCACAACTTGCCTGACCGGAGAAAACGGCGGCGGTACTGCGCGGCGACGCGTCCGGCATCACCATGACGGTACGGACGACACTGCCGGGCGTGCAGCTCTACACCGCAAATTCTGACCGAACGCCGCGGCAAGCAGGGCGCAATATATGCGCGCGCTGCGCGCTGTGCCTGGAAACGCAGTACTTTCCGAATGCCATGGCCTGCGATGGCTTTGAAAAGCCCATCCTGCGCGCCGGGGATCTCTGGCGGCACTGCACAACGCTGATTTTTTCGGGAAAAAGATGAAGGCCCGTGCTTAAAACCACGGGCCTTCAGGGAACAGAGCGGAATATTATGACTTATGGATGCTTTTCCCGGTGTTCGCGCGGACTGCTGCTGTCGGAGAAATGCCTGCGGAAAAGAAGGCGGTCGTATGTTCTAAGAGGAACGAGCAACGGATCACGGCAGACCGAGAGGCTGAAGCTGCGCCTGGTGAGATCGAATTGTGTAGGAAGAGATTATCTCGATAAACTGCGAGGAAGTGGGTTCAGATTCCAATGGATAACCGGCCATCTGACAGAGCAAGATCCGGGATTGACAGACCATGCGCGGGAAACGGCAGTCCGGATATTTCGTTCGACTGCCGTCCAATTGCATTCAAAGTGAGCTGCCGTCTCCATGTAGATCTCTTTTGTGATCGCCTCCAGACGGATTCGTCCTGAATGGCCAGACAGATGGCATACTCGGTATGTTTAAAGCCTTTTGTAGCATCTTGTGATGCCAAGAGATCGCAGGATGTCTTGCACGGCTGTCATTGGTATATCCTCCCAAATCCAGACTTAAGAAGATGGAGCATAGGACCAAGACAGAGAAAACGGTTTTGTCGCTATACTTCGATATTATTCGGACACATTCTGCTTATGGAGGCGTCAAATGCCAAGGCTTATCCCGCTGCCGCGCCTGGGCGGCAAGTGCTATGCTTCAAGGGAAAAACCTGTGTTTTTATATACAGAGTAAGTATTCGAAAAGAATTCGAGACTGATACATGCTATTGCGGAGAATGCTTCATAAAACACATCATGTTGATCATGTAATCCCGCGGTCGTTTATAAAATCAGACCATCTATGGAATTTCGTGTTGGCCTGCCCATCGTGTAATACCCGGAAAAAAGATCAATTACCAAACCGGCAGAAACTCGCGGCTGTAGTAACTCGAAACAAATCTATGTCTAATTCGGATAGCTCTATTGTCCGCTTGGAGTTTAAGGGCTATAACGAAAACCTTCTGTGGCAGCTACGTTTTCCCATGCCCATCAGCCGACGGGGTGGGCATGGGTTAATCCCCAGCTGATGATTCTAGACAAAGTTGTTCAAACTTACTGTATCACTGAGGGCGAAGGGATAACACAAGCAAAAAAATGGCAAAAGCCCGTTTTCGATTCACGCGAAAACGGGCTTTGTGCCTGCTTATATCAGATTTTTTTCTTCCACGGTTTTGCTGTCGTGGTATTTGATGAGAGCGTCGTACAGCTTCTCAATGAGTTTCATGTCCGCGTTTGTCATATAGGCAAGAAACAGCAGACCGAAGAGGGCTGCAACAACAATCAGAACAATCCAGTACCAGGCCATTTTTTCACCATCCTTTACCAGCTAAGTGCGTCTTCATAATCCAACAGGGTGGGGGTCCAGGGGTTTTTCTCGCAAAACGGTAATCATGTATTGGTTGAAGGCTTCCCGCATCTCACGGCGGAAACGGTACGGGGATCCATTACATCGTGGGGAATCCAGATAAGGTGAATGCCCCGCTCCCTGGCCTGATCCTCAAACAGGCCGTGCAGGCCGCCCACATTCCTTTTTGCAGGATACATGGTCGTACATAATGACAATGTTCACATTGAACTTTTCGCACATCTTCCAGCACTCATCCAGCAGATTCACATAGCCGCCGTTGGTGTGGGAACCCATCATCATTTTTTCATAGCAGCGAACCAGATCTTCAAGGGCCTGTTCCTTGTCCCCGATGGTAATGGCTGGTAGCTGAGCATGGCCTCCATGTCGTTGACGCAGGTGACACCCCAGCAGTGCGTCCAATAGGTGAAGTTGGTATAATAATGGGCGGCCGGCCCAGACAATGCGCTGGTATTTGGGCTTGTTGGCATCTGCCGCCTTGTCCTGCTCATAGCCTTTCTCAGCATCATTTGGTGACCTTGCGGTCGGTCTTGAGCATGAATTCGTCCATACAGGCGGCGGCCATGAACTCGTATTCCCGCTGAAGAGCCAGCGGCGCCGCAGACCTGGGGATAGTTGGTGCAGTTCACATCCCACTTTTCAATCATATAGCGGGAGCTTTCGTTGTACATTTCGGCGTTCTTCCAGAAAGCATCCCAGTCCCACTTGACGTTGAATTGCTGCTCCAGAAAGGCAATGCCTTTTTCAGATTCTTCACCGCGTAGGTTTGCACTTCCGGCTCATTCACCCGCTGGGGCGGGTGATCTGGAAGGAGGGAAGGTCTTTGAAGTGGCGTGTCATGATGTTGGTCTGGGAAATGGCGCCGTCGCAGGGCATGGAACCGGTGAAGTAGCATTTGCCCACCCGGGGATAGTCATCCACAACGGCGCAGCCGCTTTCGGCAGCCGGTTCCGGGGCAGACATCGGCCGGCAGACCCAGGTGCTCCATAGCGTCGATGTAGTACATGCTGGCATTCTGATCCACTTCCGAGGGCAGACCGATGGCAAACATGGCAATGTCAATCCACTTGACCGTGGGAAAGCCCATCATGATCAGATGGGGGTCATCTCGTCAAACATCACGAAGGTATTCTCCCGCAGCTTCGCGGCCCGCTTGCTGTGGGGCGCAGGTTCTCGTCCCGACGATAATGTCACGCACGCCGAGAACCGAGTTGTGCAGAACCGAGAAGAACTGGTTGTGGGCGTAGCGCTCCTTGCCCCGCAGTCCCATGGTATGCCGGTCCACCATGTGGGCGGCGGTGAGATAGGATACCATCCAGCGGTAGCGCAGCATGGCTTTTACCATGAGGATGGGGTGGCAGCCCAGCTTTTTACAGCCATAAAGCCGTAGAGATAGAGCCAGCGGAAAAAAGTCATAAAAGGTGTCCCGGAAGCCTCTCCATTCGCGGGCTCGGAAAGCACGGTGATTGGCATCGTAGAACTGGCCCAATCCCTTGCCGGTTTTGGGATCATACGCCATGTTAGTTCTCCTCCTTCTGTGCTGCACGAAGCTTCTTCATCTCAATGCTCTCCACGAAAGCCTGCACTCTGGTGCGCAGCTGGCCGCTCTGCCCCACAATGTAAGGCCTGTCGATGGAGAGAATCTGAATCCCATAATCTCTGGGCATGATCTGGTTTGCAATGACCCGCTCATAGGACCAGTAGGTGCAGAACTTCATCTGCTCATAAATTGCGCCGTCCGCCTTGAACTCCCTGACCAACTGGGCCACATGGTCATTGCGGTATTTGACACGGTGCAGCGCACTCGACGGGGACACTCTGTGTTTTGCAGATACCAGCGGCAGACTTGCGTGAGGGCGTCCTCCTGCTGGGTCAGCGCAATCTCCTGCCTGGGAAAGCGCCGTAGCAGAAGCGATCCGCAACCACCAGAGCGCCGCAGCTCTCGACCAACTTGATCAGATTGGGGTCATCAATTTCGGAGCCGACCACTGCCACGAACCCGGTAATTTTTTCAGGATCAACCTGGCGGGTCGAATTTCTTCCAGCGTTTCCCGCAGCAGAGGCAGAATCAGCCGCTTGGGGACAGGTATAGCTCACCAGAACCAGGACAGCAAACTCACTTAGCCGGTGATGGGCGGAATGTCCAGCTTGCGCAATTCCCCAATCTCCGTGAGGATACTTCACGTTATGTTTGGGACTGCCGCACGGATGGTGGCATCCCCTGAGGTTCCACCCATAGTTTTCCGCAAAGGGAGAATTTTCGGGGGGAGACCTGTCTGAATATGCTCAACGCAGTCCTCATCGTCGGAGTAGGGGATGTCCAGATTGCAGTAAGAAGAACTTCTCCTTGTCCTCTCCCTGCATATGCATGATTTCCATATTCTCAATGGCCCGGTTGTTGGCTTCGCAGAACGTCCACACCGGCCATGGCATGAAGAAAGCTGTAGTTGCCCTCCAGCGCCCGCTCCAGCAGCGCCCGGGAGAACTTCACAGCTGTTGTTGGCCATGTAATAGGTGGCCAGCTCCATAGAGTTGGTATGGTATGCGGGGCGCGGGCCGAACCGAAACAGTTTCCCAGGTTCAGCAGCACCTCCGGCGCATGGAAACAGGTGTAACCGATGGCCAGGTCTCCCTCTGCCTCTACCCTACGCACAAGCTCGTTGTTCGCATCTTCCAGAAGACTCTCAAAGTAGATCAAATGCTTCAGGTCTTTCATTGCTTTGCCCTTCTTTCTCTTTTTGTTATTTACCGCCCCCTTATGTCAGTAGAACTGCGACATAAGGGGGATACACAAAATCCCGATGCCTCGGGATTTGAAATGTATGGAATTATTTGGCGCTCAAGGCCCGAACGAACATCTGACTTAGATGAAGCATCCGGCTGTCGTAGTCCAATTCTCTGGCACTGGGAGTACCGCCGATGGAGAGGCGTCATGATTCCCAGGATCGCGTTGTAGTAAATTCCCGTAATCTCCTCAATATCTGGACTGATGGAGCCGTCTGCAAGCCCCTTTCGGATGGCCTTGGCCATGGGGCCGTTGGAGGTTTCAAAGGACTCCGGGGGGCTGGTTCTTGATCTCGTGGAGCCTTCCTGCATTGTTTGCAGGTAAGCTCTGCATCAAGGGTGTAAAAAGCGCATCCCTTTGGGGGTCCAGCCGGTAGAGCCTGGAATAGCAGACAAGAATCTTTGCCGCATCCTCCAAGCCGGTTGTGCTGATTTCGGGACTGTCCTCCCTGAAACATCTGGGTCAATGCGTTCCAACACCCGGTTCCAGTACAGCAGGGAAGCGGCCAGAACCAGATCCGCCTTGGTTTCAAAATACCGGAACACCGACCGCTCGGCAAGCCCGCACTGCCGTGCAATGTCTGCAATCTTTGTTTTCTCGATTCCGTTTTCCAGAAAACAGTCCAGAGCCTTCTCTGTAACCAACTGGATATTTTTCTCCCGTTGCTCCTCGTGCGGCAAGTGCTGCGCCCTCCTTCTCACGAATCTGTCAGTCATACTGACAGATACAGTATAAACACTGAAAAATGGAAATCAAGCCCCTTTTTGTTCTACGGTTTTTGTCACCTTGCGCCGGAAACCGTCTCTCCTGGCCAGCTGTTAATGCCACCGAATTCCACAATTTCCTGATGGTGTCAAAATACCCGCTTCAACCCTGGTTTTCTGTGATGAAATCACCTTGCTGATGACAGTGTTCCGGTACAACAGATTTCGTTCCAGGAGCTGTGTAAGCTGTATCGCCATGTACTTAAATACATGGGGGCATCTGGCTCTCCATCCTCACCGTTTACGAGATCTTCATCTAAAGAAAAATCAATATCATCTGGTTCGTAAGGGCTATCTGCCTATAAGCTGGGAACAAATACAAAAAGGCTTTATACGATGAAATCAAGCAGTTTACCATTGTCGTTATTAACTCACGAAATGGTAGAATGGATGTCCTTGGAGACGATCGCAAGAAAAAGCGGTTTGATTATGAAGACTACGCTGACGTCGGAGCACGTGCCATAGCAATCGGCAGCATGGTTCTTTCTCGTGGCTTGACTCTTGAAGGTCTTATGACCAGCTATTACAGCCGTAATGCGGGTACATATGACACGCTGTTACAGATTGCAGATGGTTTGGCTATCGCCCAGGATATGAGGACTTATGCCGAGTTTATCTAACGCAGGAAAATATAGATAGATGATTATGCACACGGCACCATCAGAGTGACATTGGGAATGAATAACAACCTGATGATCTTTGAAAACCCGGAGTTCGGTGAACTGCGCTCCCTGCGCATGAACGGCGAACCGTGGTTCGTGGGCAGAACGTTGCGATGGCGTTGGGCTATGGCAAGAAGTCTCTGAATAATGCTGTTTCAAGCACGTTGACGATGAGGACAAAGGGTCACTGAAATGATGACCCCCCCGGCGGAAAGCAGCGAATGTTATTATCATCAACGAATCCGGCCTTTACAGTCTCATCCTCTCCAGCAAGCTGGAGCGCGCAAAGAAGTTCAAGCGCTGGGTGACGGCCGAGGTGCTGCCCTCCATCCGCAAGCACGGCGCGTATATGACGGATGCACTCCTCACGGATGGATGAGCACCCCGAGCTGATCTCGGAGGTATATCGGCAAGCTCCGTGCGGAAAACGCACGAACGCCGCGCGGGAGGCGCTGAAAAAAGGCGGAAGCCGAGAACGCGCGGCTGGCTCCGAAGGCCAGCTACTACGATTCCTTTGTGGGCGTTGAGAGCCTGACCTGTCTCCGCTATACCGCCAAGGAGCTGGGCGTTCCGCAGAAGAAATTTATCGGCTACCTGCTGGAAAAGGGGTATGTGTTCAGAGACCGTCACCGCAGCGACCGTGTATTTGTCAGAGCCGGCAAAACGACCCGCTGTTTGTGACCAGAGATTTTTTACCTTCCCAACGGAGCAAAAAGCGAATACACCCTCGTCACACCTGCCGGAAAGGCGCATTTTCTGAAAATCGCGGAGAAAATCAGCGTCTGGGAGCCCCGTGAGGTTGCAGAGGGCAAAGACGCCAGCGAACAGGCTGTCTTTGCCGCGTGCGTATGACGATCCAATCCCCACAGAATCGAGGTGATGAATATGGCAAAACGCTCGCCAAGGCTGATTTTCACCGAGGAAGAACGCGCACTGCCGGAGCTGGAGCGCGTCGTCCGCAAGGCGGATAGGGCGGCGGTTAAGCTGGAAAAGGCCGAAGCGAAAATTCCCAAGAAAACCGTTAAGGTCAAAAAGCGCGTTGTGGACAGTGAGAGCGGCAAGGTCACGACGCGCCTTTTCTTTGAGGAGGCGGACAAAAAGCGTCCGCCCTCCAAGCTGGCGCACGCCGCAAGGAAAGCGCCGCTGGATACCGTCCGCAGCGCAGTCCACCGCAAGCTCCGGGAGGAGGGCGGCGACAACTCCGGCACGGAGGCGGCGAACACCCTGACCGAGACGGCGGAGCGCACCTGGCGCATTGCGGAATCGGCGCACCGCTCCCATGCGGAAAAGCCCTACCGCAGGGCGGACAAGGCGGAAGCCGCCGCAGACAAAGCCAATCTCAAGGCGCTGAACAAACAATACGAGCAGGAATACGGCAGGGCTTCCAATCCCTATTCCCGTTGGCAGCAGAAGCAGGCCATTAAAAAGGAATACGCCGCCGCAAAAGCGGGGAACGGCGCGAGGAACACCGTCAAAGCGTCCGAGACCACCGCGAAGGCGGCAAAGCGCGCCGCCGAGGGAAGCAAAAAGGCCGGCAGCTTTTTTGTCCGGCACAAGAAGGGCTTCCTCATCGCGGGCGGTATCGCCGCCGCGATACTGCTGCTCATGACCTGCATTTCCTCCTGCTCCACGCTGTTTCAGGGCGGGGTGTCCGGCATTGCGGCCTCCACCTATCCGCTGGAGGATGCGGATATGCTGGCGGCGGAAGCCGCCTACTGCGCCATGGAGGACGAGCTGCGGGAATACCTGAACAGCTACGAAAGCACCCACGATTACGACGAGTACCACTTCGACCTGGACGAGATTGAGCACGACCCCTATGTGCTCATTTCCATGATTACCGCCCTCAAGGGCGGAGAATGGACGATTGACGAAATAGGCGGGATTCTGGAGACGCTGTTTGAAAAGCAGTATATCTTAACGGAAACCGTCGCCACAGAAACCAGATACCGCACCGAAACGCATATCGGCTATTACACCGACGAAAACGGCAATCTGCAAAGCTACGAGTACGAGGCGGAGGTTCCCTACACCTGGTATATCTGCCATGTGGAGCTGGAAAACTTCAACCTCTCCCATGTGCCGGTGCATATCATGTCCCACGATCAGCTCTCCATGTACGCCGTGTATATGAGCGTGCTGGGCAACCGCCCCGACCTGTTCCCCGGCTCCCCGTATGTGAACCGGTACTACCACACCCAGTATGAGAAGTACGAGATACCCCCGGAGGCGCTGGCGGACGAGCAGTTCGCCGCAGTTATAAAGGAAGCGGAAAAGTATCTGGGCTACCCTTACGTCTGGGGCGGCAGCTCGCCGGACCTCCTTCGACTGCTCCGGCTTCGTTTCGTATGTCTACAACAACTGCGGCCTGCATTGGAGCTTCGGCAGGCTGGGCGCGGAGGGGCTGCGGGGCATGTGCGCCTACGTTTCCCCGGAAAGCGCCCGTCCGGGCGACCTTATATTCTTTGAAAAAACCTACGACACCGCAGGCGCGTCCCATGTGGGCATCTATGTGGGCAATAACAGGATGCTCCACTGCGGCGACCCCATTCACTACGCTTCCATCGACACGAGCTACTGGCGAAGCCATTTTCTCCAGTTCGGCAGATTACCTTAACAACAACCATATCAACGCAAAAAGGAGGATGTTATGAACCCGCGACTTGAAAAGCTGCGTCAGGAGCGCGAGAAGCTGGCGGAAAAGCTCACATCGTTGACCGCACGGCTCAAAGCCCTGGACGAGCAGATTCTGAAGCTGGAAAACACGGATATTGTGGGCATCGTCCGCGAGAACGGGCTGACCATCGAGCAGCTCGCGGCGCTGATGGCGATGCTGGAAAAGCGTCCCACGGCGGCGCTGCCCGACGAATACAGAAAAACGGAGGAATTTGTGGATGAAGAATAAATGGAGTTTTTGCCGTGATATTGGCCGTCGTGCTCTGCATGACGGTCTTTTCCGTTACGGCCTATGCAGGCGGCGATATGGTCGATTCGACAATGGGCGACCCGACCATGGAAACCCCAACTGCAACTACACAGCCGGAGAATACGAATACCGGTGAGCAGACCCCAAACGGACAGATCCTGACCGTGCTTGTGACCGAAAATGCGGACGGAAGCCATACCGTGACCATCGGGGATCGGAGCTGGACGCTTCCCGCCAAACGGGAACAGGCCGGAAAGGTGGTCAACGTCCGCACCTATTTGAACCTGCGCACCGGCCCCGGCACGGACTACACCGTGGTCGGGCGTCTGCTCAACGGCGCGGAGGTGAAGGTGCTGGAGGAAAGCAACGGCTGGTACAAGGTGGTCGTGCCGGAGCAGACCGGCTATGTATACGGCAAATACCTTGACGTCATGAACGCGCCGACAGAAAACAGCGGAAACGATACGGATATGGCGGGGCTGCCGGAGCTGCTGCTGCAATATTACGCCGCTGCCGGAGGCTCCGCGCCCCTTACCCCGGACGGCAACCTGACGCTCATGGACGACATCGGCTCCGCTTTCGGCGCAGGCAAGCAGTTCATCACCGTGACGACCAAGGGCGGCAACACCTTTTATCTCATCATCGACCGGGACGATAAGGGCAATGAGAACGTCCATTTCCTGAATCTTGTGGACGAGGCCGACCTGCTGGCGCTGACCAAGGACGGCGAGAGCATCGTCCCCGCCTGCACCTGCACGGACAAATGCGCTGTGGGCAAAATCAACACGGGCTGCAAGGTGTGCAGAACCAATATGAGCGAGTGCGCGGGTAAGGAAGTTACGGAACCCACGCAACAGCCCGCCGAGCCTGCGGAGACCGCGCCCGAAAAGAGTACCGGTGGCGCGGGGCTCATAGTGATCGTCCTCCTGCTCCTGCTGGGCGGCGGCGGTGCGCTGTACTGGTTCAAGCTCCGCAATCCCAAGGCCGACACCCGTGGGTCAGACGACCTGGACGATTACGACTACGGCGAGGACGAGGAAGATGAGGACTACGAGTTTGAAGCCGAGGACGAGACGGACGCCGGGGAGGATGCGGAAGAATGAGAATTTTGAATATCGCGGGCATGAGCCTGATCGCCCTGACCCATCTGCTTTTCCTCTGCTTCATCGTTCAGGAGTTCTGCCGGACGCTCAGAGGAAAGAAGCACAGGGCGGATGCGCCTGTATTCGAGGGCTTTGACGCTGCGGAGGAGGACGAGCCGTATATCCCGAAGCTCAGCGCCGATGCGCTGCAAAAGCTGAAGCCCGGACGGGAAGCCTGTTTCGTGGAGCAGGAGATATTTCCCGCCGTTCCGAGGATGCTGTCCTTTATGACCATGGAGGAGCGGGGCTGGGCGCGCATGGCGTTGAGTGCGTTTATCGGATTCATTCTGGAAATCAGCGTGGAGCAGGAGAAGGATTTTACCACGGTGCTGGCGCTGCTGGAAAATGCGGCAATCCCGGAGGCTGCGGACGAGGACTGGAAATCCGTTGCGGATCTGGTTATGGAGGATCACAAAGGATTGTCATGCTATTCGATTTTTGCGTTCTTCCGGGAGCACTGCCCCGACAGGCAGCGCATCTATTCCTTCTGCATCCAGATTGTGAAAACGCTCTGCGTAAATCTGTACGGGTTCGTCCCCCTGGCATTTACCGGCAACCCGTTGAGAACGGTTGTGAAAGGAGAAAGCGAAGCATGACACAGACTGTCAGCACAGAATCGCCCATGGAGCTGTCTTCCCGCGAGCGGCTTATTCAGATCATGAAGCGCGAGCAGGCGCTTTTCATCCGGCAGACGCTCTCCCAAAAGCCCGGATACCGGGGCGGCAAGAAAGCCTTTGAATACTTCATCCGGCAGAAGATCGTAAAAGCCGTGGAAGCGGGCTGCGGGGATGCGGAAGCGCTGCTCCGCACCCCCAAGCCCGTCAAATCCATCTACTGCGACTTCAAATACTATTTCGACGAATACAGCTACGCAAACTGCGACCTGTATGTGGAGAAGGCCATCGAGGACTGCGGGAACAACACCCTGCGCAAGGAGTTCCTGCGGGCAAAGGGCTGGGACGCGCCGGATGATTTCGATATCAACGATGAGGAGGAATAAAGGAATATGAACGAATACCGATTGGTTGTGTGTGAAAAGCCCTCCGTGGCAAGGAGCATCGCCGCCGTTCTTGGCGCAGGCAGGCGCGAGGACGGTTTTCTTTCGGGCGGCGGCTATCTCGTTTCCTGGTGCTTCGGGCATCTTGCGGAGCTTTCGGATGCGGACGCCTACGACGAAAAGTACGGCAAATGGCGAAGGGAGGACTTGCCCATTCTGCCGGAAAGCTGGCAGTACACCGTGGCGCGGGACAAGCAGAAGCAGATGAACACCCTGCGCACCCTCATGCACAGAGAGGACGTTTGCGAGGTCGTCAACGCCTGCGACGCCGGGCGCGAGGGCGAGCTTATCTTCCGCACAGCGTATAATCTCAACAGCTGCCGCAAGCGCGTAAAGCGGCTCTGGATCTCCTCCATGGAGGATACGGCGATTCTTCAGGGCTTTGACAATCTCCGCGACGGCGCGGAGTACGACAACCTCTACGCCTCCGCCCTCTGCCGCAGCAAGGCGGACTGGCTGGTGGGCATCAACGCCACCCGCCTGTTTTCCGTGATGTACCACCGCACCCTGAACGTGGGGCGCGTGGTGTCGCCCACGCTTGCGCTGCTGGTGCAGCGGGAAGCGGAGATCAACGCCTTTCAGCCGGAGAGCTTCTACACCGTCCATCTGGACTTTGACGGCTTCTCCGCCGCAGGCGGGCGCATGAAGGAGCAGGCAGAGGCGGAGCGGCTTGCCGGGGACTGCAACAGCAAAACCGCCGCTGTTACCTCCGTCGTGCAGACGGAAAAAGGCAGAGAAAAAGCCCCGGCGCTCTACGACCTGACCACGCCCAGCGGGATGCGAACCGCTTGCTCGGTACACGGCGCAGCAGACGCTGGACTATCTGCAAGCCCTCTATGAAAAAGAAGCTTGCACCTAGCCCCGCACGGACAGCCGCTTCCTCACCGACGATATGGGAGGGCGGCGTAAACGCGCTGGCGCTGTGCTGCGCGGCTGTCTGCGGCACGGAGCCGCCCGCAGCCGTCTGTTCGGGGGCAGGTGCAGCAGCAAAATGTCATGACCACCACGCCGCCGTTCCCACGATGGCGGCGGGCTGAAACGGACTTGGAAACCTTGCCCGTAGGCGAACGGGGAGATCCGCGCCTTGTTTCCCGTCAGGTGCTTATGGCGGTCAGCGCACCCTTCGTCTATCTGGAGACCGAGGCAAGGCTGGACTGCGGCGGAAATGCCTTTGCCGCCAAAGGGAAACAATCCTTCATAAGGGTTGGAGGGCACCACGGAAAAGGGCAAGTGACAGCACCCCCCGGAGCTTTCGAGGGACAGTTGCTTTCCGTTTCCTCCTGCGGTCAAAGAGGGCAGAACGACCCCGCCCAAACACTTCACTGAGGACACGCTGCTCTCCGCCATGGAGACGGCGGGGCAAGGAGGATATGCCGGAAGATGCCGAGAAAGGGATTAGGGAACTCCCCGCGACAAGGGGCGGCGGTCATTGAAAAGCTGGTGGCCACGGGCTTTGCGAGCGCAGAAAGGCGAAAAATCTGTACGCCTCGTTCCCACCGAAGGGCGTGTCCCTCATTACCGTGCTGCCCGAACAGCCCAGTCCCCCGCTGTTGACCGCCGAATGGGAACACCGCCTCGGGAGAGGATCGAATGCGGCGAGCTGGGCGCGGACGAGTTCCCTTGCCGGCATCTGCGATATGGTCGCAGCGCACTGGTTCAAGGGACGCTGCGCCTGTGGACGGCGCGGAGAATTCCTCCGGCAGACCCGTTGTGGGCAAATACCCCCGCTGCGGCACCGAGATGCGAGCAAAAACGGCTATTTCTGCGAACGGGCCTGGTTCGGGGCTGTGGCGGGACAACCGCTTCCTTACCCGCCAAAGATCCAGCCTGACGAAAAGAAGATGAAAGCTTTCCTCGCTCTGACGCAGAGACGCGCGCCTACGCCAGCAGTATCTACTCCGAAAACCGGCCACTGAACCTGCGGCATTCATCGTGCTGGAGGACAGCGGCGCTTGCGTTCTCTCCTTAAGCTGGACTTCACCAAGTGACACTCACAGGCTCCCACCGCGGGTTTCGTTCCCCTGCGGGAGCCGCTGTTCAAAGGAAAGGTATGCACGAAATGGCTGAAAAGCAGACCAACAAGGAACGGCTCAAGGACATCACCGACAGCATCGAGACGGGCATGAGGCTTGTTTGAAACAAACACAGGCAGCCTTGCCACCATGAGCCGCTTTCACAAGTACAGCGTCCAGCAACACCATGTCAGCCCAGCGCCACCGGGCTTCAGCTAAATGGCGCGACCAGTTTGGAGAAACACGATCAAGGGCGAAAAAAGGGCATTAAAATCATCCGCCCCCACGCCCTTCAAAAGAAGAAAAATCGAGAACGCGGCGGGGAGTTAGACCCCCGACACCAAGAAACCCTGCGGGACGAGGGCAACGATATTATCACAGGAGGGAAAAGACAGTTGCAAGATCCCCACGTGGCACAAGCCCGTGGTGGTATTCGATGTGCAACAGACCGCAAGGCAAGCCTCCAGGTTGAGGCGGCGACAGGGACGATGCAAATTACAGGGGTGTTTATGGAAAGCTCTGCGCCGCAGCGCCGGCGTCCTATCGCCTTTGAGAAGCTGGCGGGAGAATATGGACGCTACTTTCTCCCGATGGACAAACGGCGCATTGTCCTCAGAGAGCATGAGCGAGGTGCCGCCACTTCGTCCATGAAATCGCCCACTCAGGCTCCACAATGGGACAGGATCGGGGAAAATATCAAAGGGAGGTGGGAGCTGTTCAGCAAGCCTGCGCTGTTTTCAGGCAGGCTCGACCCAGGAATAAGCCTGCCGGAGGGCTTGCTTATGCGTATGACCTGCACCCAGCTCAGATTACAATCGGCGTATGCCGGTAACAGCAACCGTCGAAATCACGCCGCCTCTGTCATCACAGCAGCGCCAGATTGAGCTGCGGGCAGGGCTTTTTGTGTCTGGGCGAGGCGGGCTGAACTTCTGGGCAGACAGCTGAACCGTAAAGAAAGAAAAAGTTACGAAGCCGGAAAAGGCAAAGCTCCCGCGCCGCCGAGGAGATTCAGGCGGAGAGCATCTCCTTCGCCGTCTGCGCCTATTACGGCATTGGACAAACTGACTAAGCTTCGGGTATCCTGGCGACTTGGGCAAAAGGACAGGGGAACCACCAAGACCGCCATCAGGGACGCCGCCGACGTGTGCCCGATCTCCGGGAGACAACAGGGGCTGGAGTCGGCTTCAACAACAAGGCTGATGGACGCCCTCAAGGCCGCCGCGGACCGGGTGCCTGGAGCTGACCACCGGCGTCTCCCCTGCGTGATCCCTGCCCACCAAGGGCGACGAGAACTTTCTGTATGGTGCTGCCCACAGTTCGGCTGAGGCGGGAGACTGATGGAACAAGGAGCTGCCGCGAAAAGTTCAGTTCTATGAGACGGACGGCAGCGGGCATCGTCTACCATAAGAATTATATCCATTATTGGATGGAGGAGGCCCGCACCGATTTTATGGAGCAACTGGGCTGCGGCTGTGGGAACTGGTGGACGCGGGCATCGACATCACGACCGACGTCAGCTGCGCCGTACCGCTCCATGACCCGCTTTGGGGAGCATGTGGATGTTTTCTGAGCATTACCGCCTTTCCCCGGCAGGCTGGCTGGCCCCGGATGGTGGACGTTGAGACGGGGACACTGCGGTGCGAGGGAGGCCGCCACTGCGACCGGAAGAAGGACCAGCCGCGCTTGCTCAAGCAGCTGCGGCCGAAACTGTATCAATTCGGGGGGCGCAGTAAAGGAGGGCACATGGAAAGAGCGAGATGTGAAGATCATCACCGAGTTTAATGCGTCTGGACGCGCTGCTGAAGTTCGAGGAGCTCACCGAGACCGGCAGGGAGGCCAGGAGGCAGTCCAGGCCGGCGGCGTGCTGGTCCAACGAGGAGGATTATGATCGTAAGCCATCTCTGGATTTTTCGCAATTACCTGCACCTGGGCCGGGTTCCCACCCAGGCGTCAACGATCTACAGGGAGAATGCCCAAGGAGAGACCAATCTGCTGGAAGCAGTGGCGTATTGTCCACCGCGATCTTCCACCGGGCCCGGCCTTGACCGGGAATTGATCCAATTCGGGGTGGACCACGCTAACTGTGCGGAAGGCGCTTCGGGTCGAAGCGCCCGGCAGCGGATTTACGCTGGAGGCCGCTACTCTCAGGGCGGGCGGCGGCAGCTGTTCTCCAACGGCGTGCGCCTCAAGTCCGCCAGGGGGAGCTGGCGGGGGAACTGAACACCGGCGCTGC
>VOFK01003068.1_pt1 | contig 29889 bp, 39 predicted proteins | sample 5384121 | NCBI WGS metagenome assembly VOFK01 (sample SAMN12384730, study PRJNA508395) | human gut metagenome | isolation source: healthy gut J | host: Homo sapiens | reverse complement strand
TCAGTGGCACTTCGTTCAGAAGTTACGTATTGCTCCGCCCATACGCTGCGCACCGTTGCCAAGCAGAACTAATAACATACGGTGACTCCAGATACGGTATATTGCAATTTGGCCATGGAGCGATACGCTGGCTACAACTTTGAAGGAAGCAGGGAAAGATCACGGGCTGGTGCAGAAGCAGGTATTATCAAAGTGGGAAGGCGCTGTGAAGCTGACTGTAACCGAAGCTCCGAAACCGTCAAAAGAAGAAAAAGCGTTTTTTTTTGTTCTCCGTGTTCCTGACTGGTGCGAGAAGGCAACTTTGAAGGTAAATGGCGAACCGGTGCGAGGAACCTGGAAAGCGAATACATACGCCGAGGTAAACCGCATCTGGAAAAAGGAGGGACTGTGGAATGGTGTGATGGATATGCCTGTAAATTGCTGGAAGCCAATCCGTTGGCCGAAAAATCCGTAACAGCAATACGTAATATTACGTATTGCTGTTGTTTTCCCGTCCTCGGCGCGGTCAATGATGATGTAAAAATAGTTGCCGTTTTTCGTAACGACGGTAATAAACTGCTTATCGCCGGACGCTTCGCCCGTTATGTCGTCCACAAGGCTCATGTTGCCCTCCGGCGTTAAGGGCTGCGGCTCATAGCCGCCCGTCGTTTCTTCCGGCTCGGTTTCGGTTACGGGGGTAGGCGGCTCGTCGCTCACATCACCGCCGCCCGCAAAAGCGGTAACAGAAAAGCCGCCCATGAGTACAAGGGCGGCAAGCAAAGCGGTAACGCTGCGGAACAGTTTTTTATGCTTCATCTTCGGTTTCCTCCTGTTCGTCGGTATAGTCTGTGTCCGGCTGCGGCAAGAAGATTTCGCCGTTGGCATAGGCGGAGAGGAACGCGGCAAGCTGCGCCCCGTCAAGGTGTACCGCTTTCACCATTTGAACGATCTGCGCGTTTTCTTCCTCGATTTTCTGCGCTTCAAGGTCTTTCAGCTTTTTTGGTATTCAAGGACTTTTGCCCTCGTTTTCTCAATATCCCTTTCGATACGGTCAAGTTTCGTGTTTGCCATAGAAATAAACTCCTTTCAAAGTCAGTTGTAATGTAGCCGCCCATAGGCGTAAAAATGGGATTGCCAATAGCTTGTATCAAGTTTTGTGTATTGTATCGGGTCGCCACAATGCAGCATGATGGGGCTTCCGTCCCCGTCCTCGCCAACGTAGATACCCACATGAGATACCCCCGGTGTGTCATATGTACCCGTAAAGAAAACCAAATCCCCCGGCTGCGGGTTGGAAACGCGGGTTGAGATGTTGTAAAGCCCCTGCGCCCCAAGTCTGCCCGTATTGTATAAGCCGCTGTTCGTCAGCACATAGCTAACAAAACCGCTGCAATCAAAAGAGGTTTCCGGGCTGCTGCCGCCCCACACATAAGGAAAACCGACATACTTTTCTGCTTCCTCAATGAGCCGCGCAAACTGTTCATCTTCCAGATAGGCGGGCGGGATTTCATAATCCGCTGGCGGGTTTTCATAGTATTTTGAAATATAGCCGGATTGCGGGAAAAGATCGGGTCTGTTTCCAAGCGACGACATATACATAGCGTACATGGATAGCTGTTCCTCGCCCATAATGTAAACGGGAACATGGGAGAGGTTGAAGTTTTCCAAATCCACATTGAGAATGTAATAGTTATAGGCTACTTCAACGTCGTATTCGTTGCCCTCGCTGTCCGTCCGCGTTTCGGTGCGGTAGCGTACCTCGACTTCCTCCGTAACCGTCAAGATATACTGTTTATCAAAGAGCATTTCAAGGGTGCTTTGCGCTTCATCGAGAGTAAACACGCCCTCATGCCAAGCGGAGAGGATAGAGATTAGCACATACGGGTCATGCTCGATCTCGTCAGCCGTTACCCGGTATTCGTCATAGCCGGGGTATTCGCTTTCGATGTTATCCAGCATATCCTGTAACTCGGCTTCCATAGCGACACGCGCTTTCTGCGCCTGTAATATCCGCGTCCTCGGAGAGATAGGACGACGCAATCAAGCCGCTGCCGCTGTTGCCGCCGAACAGGGAACAAGAGGACAAGCCGCCGAAAAACAGAAGCACAATAAAGGCAATCCCGCCCACAATCAAACAGCCTTTCCAATGCCGGACGACAAAGAACGTCGCCCGTTTGGTTTCCTGCGCCGTTTTCTTCGCCGCCTTTGCGGTGGCTTCGGCGGTCTTTTTCACCTTGCCGCCCATTTTCAACGCCTTTGCATACTGCTTTTTAATGCGCTGTTTTTGCCAAAAACGGGAAATCGGGTTGGAGTGCGCAAGGGCGGGGTTATCATGCAGCGCCTTTTGATAGAGAAAATCGGCGTTTGCCTTTGCTGCCTTTTTCTCGGCTGCTGCCGCTGCCCGGTAGGGTTTCAGCTTATGGCTGCGTATGCCGCGTTTTACTGCCCGCGTCGTCATGCCGCCCGCTTTCTCGCCCACAAGTTCTATCCTGTGTCCGCTTTCCACACCGACGTTTTCTTTCTCCACCTCATAGATTTTTCCATGTACGGCGGCGTCCAATTCCTGCGCCGGACGGGATAACGGGTTATGACGCAACTTGCCGTTTGGGGGCTTATCCGTTTTTCAAAAGCAAGGCGCGTCTTTGCTTTGCCTTTGGCTTCGTCAAAAACGCGCTCTTTTGTGATTTTGGTCTGTTTGGGGATAGCTGCCCGCGCTTTGTCTAAACGGTCAGCCGCCGTATCGGATTTTTTGATTGCCTTTTGCAGGTCCGGCGTTGCCCGTTCCGCTTCGGAAAACTGCAAGCGGGACGTATGGGTTTTAGCTGTGCTGCGTCAAGGGTCTTTTTCTCCGCGCCCTTTTCAAAGTGGCGGCTAACCTCTGTGCCGATACGTTGGGTTGCTTTTTCCGCTGCTCCCGCTACGGGAGGCTGAATAGTTTTCCTCCGGCGGTCTTTCGCTGATACTCGTTGTTTCGCCCGTCGTGAGGTTTTCCGCAACCGCACCGTCGCGGGTCATTTTCTGCGTTACCTTGTCGGGGGCTTTTAATTCCTTGCTCAATCTTCATCACCTCCAATCCGCTGTTTTGCAAGGGTGCAGTATTCGGGGTTTAACTCAATGCCGATATAGCGGCGGGAAAGGTGCTTTGCCGCCGCTGCGGTGGTGCCGCTGCCTAAAAACGGGTCAAGGACAATCCCGCCCACGGGACAGCCCGCCAAAATGCACGTTTCCGCAAGTTTGGGCGGGAACGCTGCAAAATGCCCGCCGCGATAGGAAGCTGTGTTGATCTGCCAAACGTTGCGGCGGCTGCGGACGGGGGAAATCATTTCGTCGGTATAGCTGCCTTTCTCGCGGGGACGGTTGATTTTCTGCGGCTGGTTCTGCCCCGGAACGGTAGCGGCATATTTGTTGCCTTTCCCAACTCCGCTTTTCAGCCGTACCGCCGTTGTGGGGGCTATCGGCTCGGCTACTGCTTGCCAATCGTAGTAATATTTCTTCGACTTGGTAAGCAGAAACACATACTCATAGCAGCGGGTCGGGCGGTCTTTGCAGCTTTCCGGCATGGGGTTTCCTTGTGCCAAATGATGGAGCTGCGCAAATACCACCCGTCGCCCCGCAAGGCAAGGGCTACAAGCCACGGAATACCGATTAGGTCTTTCGGCTTGCAGCCGGGGGCGCGGTGGTTTACTGCCACTTGCTGCCCGTTCCTGCCTTTGGGGTATTTCGGGTCTTGGTGGTCGGCTTTGCTGCCTGTGCCGCAATAAGTGTCCGCGATATTCAGCCAACAAGTACCCTCCGGCGTAAGCACCCGCTTTACCTCATGGAAAACCGCCGTAATGCGGGAAACATATTCCTCCGGCGTTGCTTCCCGCCCGATCTGCCCGTCTGTGCCGTAATCGCGCAAAGCATAGTAGGGCGGGGACGTTACGCAACAATCCAAACAGTTATCCGGCAAGGTTTGAAGCACCTGCAAGCTGTCGCCGCAATAGATTTTATCCGTTTCTATCCTCATGCCGACACCTCGCCGGGCTTGGTCGTCATTACGCGGTAGAGTTCCGTATCTTTCGGGAAACGGTCAATAAAGGGCAAAATCACGTTGCCATAGAAGATAAGTCCCTCGCCCGCTTCGGAATGGGTTACATAGGTCATTTGCTGCTGCGAAATGTTAAGCTGCTTGGCAAGGATTTCCCGGTCGCCCTGGGCTTGGTTGAGCATATAGACAAAATCGCTGTTTTCAAAAACGTTTGAAACTTCTCTGCTCGTCAAAAGGTCTTTGACGTTCTGCGTGATACCTGTCGGAATACCGCCCCACTTTCTAAAACGCTTCCAAATCTCAACGCTGTATGCTGCGGTCTGTTCCTCTTTCAAGAGCAAATGAAACTCGTCGATGTAATACCGCGTCGCCTTGCCCTCGCTGCGGTTTACCGTTACTCTGTTCCATACTTGGTCTTGGACGATAAGCATACCGACTTTTTTAAGCTGCGTACCGAGTTCCTTAATATCAAAGCAGACAAGGCGATTATGAATGTCAACGTTTGTCCTGTGGTTAAAAATGTTCAAGCTGCCGTTTACATAGAGTTCCAATGCCGCCGCGATACGCTGCGCTTCCTTTTCCGGCTGCTTCTTGATTTCGTCGTAGAGGTCGCCCAAAATCGGCATATTTTCAGGCTTCGGGTCGGCAAGGTAGCTGCGGTACACGCTGATAACAGCGCGGTCAATCAAGGTCTTTTCAACAGCTTCCAGCCCGTTTTTACCGCCCATAATCAACTCACAAAAGGAAAGGATAAAATCGCTCTTTAAGGCTATGGGCGTGTCGCCCTCGCTGTAATTGAGGTTAATATCCATAGGGTTAATGTACTGCGTGCTGTTCTGCGAAACCTTGATAACCTGTCCTTTCAAACGTCCGACAAGGGGGTAATATTCGGCTTCGGGGTCGCAAATGATAATATCATCTGCCGTAATAAGAAAAGCGTTTGTGATTTCGCGTTTTGCAGAAAAACTTTTGCCGCTGCCCGGTGTGCCGAGTATCAAGCCGTTGGGGTTTTTCAGCTTCTTTCGGTCGCACAAAATCATGTTGTTGGAAAGGGCGTTTAAGCCGTAATACAATGCTTCGCCGCTTTGGAACAGCTCTTGCACCGTAAAGGGAACGAAAACGGCGGTGCTGCTGGTCGTCAAGCCGCGCTGGATATGGATAAGGTTTTCCCCCAACGGGATAGAGGACATAAGCCCCTGTTCCTGCCGGTAGTCAAGGCGGGTCAAAATGCAGTTGTATTTCTGTGCGATTGCCGCCGCCCCAAATACTTCGTTATCCAATTTCTGCTTGGTATCTGCAAGGTTTAAGACAAGCAGCGTAAGCAGAAACATTCTTTCGTTGCGGCTCTGCAAATCGCGGAGTAGGTTTTTTGCTTCCCCGCCGTAGGTGGCAAGGTCGGACGGAATAATATCCATGTCATAACCGCTGCGGATTGCTTTCTTTTGTTCTTCAATCTTCATGCGGTCAAGGTCGGTGATCTTGCGCTTAATCGTCTTGATTGCTTCGTTGTGGTCGATACTCTGAATGTGCAGATTGACGATAATCCCGTTTTCCGCGTCCATGAAGTCGGCAAGCATACGGTCGGAAAGTTCCGGCGCGACGATCTGCAAAAAGGAAACCGCACCAAACTTGCCGCCCATTTGAAACATTCGCCCGTCGCCAAATCGGAAAGAGGACGGGGCGATAAAGTCCTTGACGGAAAGCCCGCTTGCGGGTAGCCATTCCCACGCAAAGTTAAAGCGTTCCCCGTCCGGGTGAAAAATCCCATGCAGCACTTCAAGACGCTGTTTCCCGTCCAATACCCGCGCCGCCGCGCCGATCACCTTAAAATGGTTGAGGGTGTCCGTTTCAATGCGGGCAAGACGCGCCCGCGCCGATCTAATGTCCTTGCTTCAACGGTAAAGGTGAGAAACTTGGTCTTGATAAGCCCGTTGTTTCCGCGTTCAAGCTGCGTCCTAAGCATTTCGGTGTATTCTGCTCTGATACTGTCGAAGTCGTCATTCTGCGGCGCAATCGTGATACTGTTCTTGAAATCGTCCTTGTTCGCATGGCGGCTGATTAGGGAAAGCTGCACGCTGATAGAAGCGTCGAACGAGTTATACATATCGCAAAGGGCTTCAAAAATGGCGGTTTTGTCGTCCGGCTGCGCAAGCTGATAATTTATATCCTCAAACTCAATGCACTTGGAATACCGCCCGTTTGCAAGGCGGCAAATCCCGTCCTTATACATTCGCTCAAACGGTATGCTGTCCTGCGCCGTATGGGGCTTCCCGTCGCCCTTTGCCTGTCGGATAAGGGTATCTATCTGTTTTCTTTCCTGTCGGGAAAGTTTACGCTTTTCGTTTTGGGTGTTTTTCTTTTCCTTTGACAATCGCCCGTACCTCCTTATCTAATTGCTCTTGCCGCGCAAGGGCGGCATAAAAATTGTTGGTCTGATAAGGTCGCTCTTTGGGGCGAAGAAACTTCACTTCCACAAATTGCCGAATAATCACTTCCAGCGGTTGCCCGTTTTTCTCGTACATGGCAAGCAAAAACATAGGCAGCATGGCAAGCACCATGCACAATGCCGCTGCGCTCGTTCCAACGCTGCCTTTTACCAAAAAGAACAGCGGCAGTCCGATTGCTACCGCCGCGCTGAAACAAATTAGCTGTCGTTTCGTAAGGTTGAACATTACCTTGCTTTTGATTTTTGTTAAGTCCTTTGGGACGGTTACATACGCCATTTCAAACCTCCTTTCTGCCCGGAATGTAATCTTCAAAGCGGGGACAGCATAGAAAAGCCGCTTGTTATTTACCCATCGCTGCAAATGGCGGGTAACGGGTGGGGCGGTTGGACGCTCGTAAATCATCACATAAGGGTCAAAGCCCATAGCCCGCAAGGTGTTCACGCGGTATAAATCCTGTTCATGAGTGCTGCCATAGTTGGTAAGAACATATACGCGCCGCTGGCGGCTGCTCTTAATGGCGGTCAAGTCCAAAAAACCTCTGGAAATACCCGGTCAAGTCCTCGTCGGGATTATCCCATGCAAAATGTACCGCTTTTATCCGTACCCGATTTAACAGGCTGACATTATCCCTGTTCACAAGGCGATATCCAGCCCTTGCGAAAAATCCACCCATACGCGGCTCTGTATAAGCTGCTCAATGAGTTTTTCATGGTCGGGACAGGCAAGCAGATTAGCGTCCATTAGCTTGATTTCCGGCTGCCATTTCCAAAACTCGGATAAATCCGCAACCTTGACGCTTTTGCGTCCCTCCTTGCCGCTGACAATGCAAAAACCGCAATTCCTCGGACAACCCCGGCTCAAAAAGCCGTAGGCAATCCCGAAAAACTGCGGGTAGATTGAATAATCCGGGTAGCTGTGTTCCACCTCCGGCGGCAAGCGGTTTTTCGTGTCGTAGCCCGTACCGCCGAAAATAACCTGTTCCGCGTTGGTAACGGTTATCGTGTCTTTGGAGTAGGTGTCTGTAAAGACGCGGCTTTTATATACAAGGTCGTACCGCCCCTTTGCGTTCCACCATTCCACTTTATGCCCCTTTGCTTTGTGATACGCGGACAGCTTCATCAAGCAGAGGTTGGGGAAATTATGGCTATCCACGTCGATTAAGCCGATTTTCAAATCATAACTCACCCCCTTAATGTGCCGAAAAGACGCTCTTTGCAAGGCTCCCTGTTTTGAAAAGGGTAAAGCACAAGAGGACGGTATAGCCCATGCAAGCCCAGATCGCGCCGGATATGTCGTCGGTCGCTGCGATTGTCTGTATCAATACCGCATAAATGCCGACACACACCAAAATCAAAAACGCTTGAAAACCAAGCGCAAGCAAAGATTTTAAGTAATTCTGTCCCATGCTGCCCCATTCGTGATTTACCATTGTTGCCATCGGGATAGGGGCAACGCTCGTTACAAGATATATTTCAATCATGCGCCCATACACCACAAGCATAATGCAGATTGACAGGGCTTTCATGGTAAGCCCTACAAAGAGGGATTGAAACCATAACCCCAAAAGACCGCCCACGCTCATAGCGTCGAGTTTTGCTTCAATGTCGGTAATGACGGTGGTAACGTCTATGCTTGTATCGGATATGATAACCCCCGCGCTCTGATTGACGACGCTCTGCGTAACGTCGAAAACTCCCATGACGATGTTCCAAGTGTTTGTTACCAGCAGCACCGCAACAAAGGTCTTAAAAATCCATTTGAAGAAAATCCAAGTGTCGAGATCGTGCAGATTGTTTTTTTCAATTACAAGCTGGATTAGTTCGTAGCACATGACAAAGGTAATGATAACGCCCGCAATCGGTACAATGACATTTTCCGAAAGGCTGCGTATCATGTTGAATATGCCCGCGTTCCACCCGGCGGGGGTCGTGCCGACTTGCGTTGCGATTTCTCCAACCTCTGTATTTACGCTGTCAAACAAGCCGGAGAGGTTCGATAAAATCCCGTCTGTCAAAATGCCGCGAAACCAATCTTCAATCATCTGCCATATCAAAAGTTAATCCCTCCTTTCCCGCGCCCTCCCGTTTCCGAGAGGGCGCGGCGGGTGGTATTTGTTTTAGGCATTATCCAAAAAGTTTGGAAAGAAGCGGAACAAGGGTGCCGCCGATCAAAGCGACGCCGCCGCCCGCCATGAGTTGTTTCATACCCTGGCTTTTTGCTGATGTGTGATAAAGAAGTAGTAGAAGTGTAAAAAATTTTGCCGTTCCTATCCGGCGTTTGCGCATTGCGCCGGATAGGTCGGGCGGTCATTCGGGCAGGTCTACCTTGCCAACGAAAGAGTAATAAATATCAATGTCCTGTCTGCGTGTGCCGTTCTCGTCATAGCTGCACTCATGCACAACGATTTTCTCCACAAACTCACGCAAAAGGGTAGGGGTAAGTTCTTCAAAGCTGGTGTACTTGCGGACAACATTCATAAACTTTTCTGCGTTTACCGTGGCTTCCTGCGCTTTGGAAAGCTCTGCCCGGATAGCGGCGGCTCTCTCTTTCAGTTCTTTCTGCTCGGCTTCATAGTCTGCCGACAGCTCCGTGAAACGCTCGTCTGAAATGCGCCCGGTCACGCTGTCCTCATACAGCCGCTTGAAGATAGCGGATAACTCGCTGATACGCTTCTCGGCGGCTTCCAGCTCCTTTTTCCTTGCGGCGTTCCTGCGCTTGCCCCCGTCCTCGTTCTGCTCGATCAGCAGCTTCATAAACCGGGCTTCGTGCTTCGCTGCATAGCTGGTGACTTTCCGCAGATTGTCGGTCACTCCGGCGGTCAACAGGTCGGTGCGGATAAAGTGCGCCGTACAGTCACGGGTACGCTTCTTGTAGCTCCCGCAGATATAACAATCCTGCTTGCGGGTGGCGTTCTGGTAACGCTGCTGGTAAAGGACGCTGCCGCAGTCGGCACAAAAGAGTATGCCGGAGAATAAGCCCACTTCATCATAGCGGTTCGGGCGTTTGCGCTGCTTGCGTAACTCCTGCACACGCTCCACATCTGGGTGTCAATGATAGGCTCATGGTGGTTCTCGAAAATCGCCTGTTTCTCAATGGGGTTCTCTACGCTGTGCTTGGTCTTGTAGGACGGCTTCTCCGTCTTGAAGTTTACCAGACAGCCCGTGTACTCCCTGTTTTCAAGGATATGTACCACGGTATTGGTCGCCCACTTGCACTCATAGCCGGGGTGGTAGCGGCGGGTGCTTCCCGTCCGACGGTATTCCAGCGTTCCCGGCGTGGGGATCTCCTGCTCTGTGAGCATACGGGCTATCTTGGTCGGCCCGTTCCCGGCAAGGCACAAGCTGTAAATCTGCCGCACAACAGGGGCGGCTTCCCCGTCAATGATAAAATTTTCGTCCTCGTCCATAAAGTAGCCGTATACGGGTTTGCTCGTGACGGGCTTCCCGCTCATACCCTTAGACCGTTTTACTGCTTTGATTTTCTTGCTCGTATCTCTCACCAGCCATTCGTTAAAAATGTTCCGCAGAGGGGCAAAATCATTGTCGCCCTGTGCGCTGTCCACTCCGTCATTGATAGCGATAAAGCGGACGCCTTTCTGTGGGAAAATCATTTCCGTATACATTCCCACTTGCAGATAGTTTCGCCCTAACCGTGACATATCCTTGACGATAACGGTGCCGACTTTTCCGGCTTCAATGTCCGCAAGCATGGCTTGAAAACCGGGTCTTTGGAAGTTCGCCCCAGAATAACCGTCATCTGTGTACCATTGCAGATTGGAAAAGCCGTTCTGCTTCGCATAGGTTTCAAGAATACGCTTCTGGTTTGAAATAGAATTGCTCTCACCTTGCAGCTCGTCCTCGTGGGATAATCTCGGATAAAGGGCGGTAATAAGGTTTCGGGTGGTCTGTCTTAACATAGTGTCCTCCATTTCCGACAGCCAGCCCCACTATTCCGTATGACTATCATACCACACGCCGGGGCTGGCTGTACAGTCCTTTCTGCTTCTTTACGTCCCGTCAAATTGCCGATTTTTGTGTAGCAGCTTCCGCTTCCAGCACTTTCAGCATTTTATCGGCGGCGGTGGCGGTGGTGTCCTGCTTGAAATAGCCGGAAACGACAAGGACAGAATTACCTATGCGGATTTCCGTCACGCAATCCGGGCGGCGGGTGCTGCGGTCATTCTTTGGGGTGTTGGTCATAGGCGGCTCTCCTTTCTGTTCATCAGCTTTTTCAGTTGTCCCATTTTCTCCTGCGCCGTGGCTTTTCGGAAGTTGCTCCCGGTAAAGCGGACAGGAGAACACATTTCAATCAGACGGTCATAAATGCGGGCGTGGGCGGTGTCCTCCGGGTGCTGCAAGTCCTCCAGCGTGAGATTAGTCGTGACGATCAGCGGCCTGCCGCTGCGGTAACGGCTGTCAATCACGTTGTAGACCTGCTCTAAGCCGTATTCCGTTCCCCGTTCCATTCCAAAATCGTCAAGGATAAGCAGCGGGAAGCTGCAAAGTCGGGAGATATATTCATTCCTGCCCTCAAAGCTGGCGGCAAGGTCACCCAATATCAATGCAAAGTTTGTCATGCACACGGGGATTTCACGCTCCATAAGGGCATTTGCGATACAGCCCGCAAAATAGCTCTTGCCTGTGCCAACGCCGCCCCATAGCAGATAGCCAATGTTGCGCTCTTTCATGGTTTCCCAGTTCTCCACATAGAAATGGGCGTGTTCCATTTGCGGGCACTTGCCGTTGTCGTTCTCAAACGTCCAGCCCTGCATAGCCGGGTCTGTAAAGCCCCGCCGCTTCAACCGCTCGACAGTTTCAAGGTGACTGCGCTGTTTCTCTGCGGCTTCCCGTTCCTCACGCTCTGCCCGCTGGCAGTCACATTCTGCCGGGTGGCGGTCACGCCCCAGCCATGCGGCGGTTTCTTTGGGGAAATAGCCCTCTTTGGGCTTGTGGCACTTCCCGCAGTATAAAAGCCCGTCCTCGCCGGTGTAGTCCTCCGGCTCCGGCGTGGTGTCGGTCATATTCAAAATCATTTCATCAAATCCATTCGTCATAAGCTCTCGCCCTCCTTACAGGTATAATCGGGTATGCCCTTTTTCGGGGCTTTCTTGGCTGCGTCCTCCTGCGCCCACTTGAAAATCGTGGCTGCATGGCTCTTGTATTTCCTCCCGCTGGAAGCGATATGGCAGGATAGGCGGTCAATGTAATACTCCCACTTGCCGGGAAGCTCTGTTTTCAGCCCGTCAAGCTCCGTATCGGAAAGAATGACATTGTGGTATCTGCCATAGGCGGCGGGGGCGGGGTGTCCCGTTTCTAACTCTCTCTCTTTTTCTATTTCTATATCTATCTCTTTCTCTATCTCTATCTCTGGTGGACAAATGTCCGCTCGATATGGTGGACATTTGTCCGCCCCTGTCTGCGGCAGGGCTTTTTGTTCCTGCAAAGCCAGCCGCGCCCTGCGCTTGCGCTCCCCCTCGGTAGAGGACTGGCCGATTAAAAGCTCAATGTTGCTCATGTAGAGTGCGCCGCTTGGCAAAGGCTCCACAAGCCCCAGCTTCATAAAGATTTTCAAAGCTCTCTCTACGGTACCTACCTGCTGGCGGGTAATGGTCGCAATCATCTGGGCGGTGTAGGATATTCTCGTCAAGCTGCAATTTCCCGCCGTTTTTCAGCGATTTCAAGTACAGCTTCAAGAGAATGTTGGAATAGATAACGCCGTCCTGCATACTTTCCAGCAGAACGATTGCATCATCGTCAAAATAGCTCTCTTTCAGCTTGAGGTAGTAATATTTGCGGTTATCTGCCATAGGCTGCGTCCTCCTTTTTCCAGCGTTTGGAATAATAGCGAGGGCATAGTATGATAACCGCCCGGAAGCTCTGTTTGCAGTCACGGGTGCAGCCCCGGCATAGGTCGTTGTAAGTGATACGGTTGCGGTGGTTGAGGAAGAAAGACCATTCCAGCCGCCGCTTCTTGCTCATTCTCGGCAATGGTAAGCTCCTTTCTGCCGTTCCTATCGGTGTAGCGGGATAGGGGGCATTTTCTGTATGTTCTCGGTATCATTTTCGGGCTTTTTCTGCCCTGTAAGCCCCGTTTGGAAGTCGGGGAGTATTGCGGTAAGGGTTCATATCATACCTGTATTTTTGTAGGGTTTCGGTATCATTTCGGGGCGGTCTTTAACGCTCCTGTTCACGCTTTTTCTGCTGGCTCGGTGCGCCCCTTAATCTGGTCGATATTGCGTCTGACTGTCTGAAGCTCCTGCGCCCGCTGGCGTTTCTCCCGGTAGTCGTTATATCCGGCGTTCTTCTGGACGGTAAGCTGCTCAATCTCCCTTTGCAGGGCTTTGCTGGCTGGCAGCTTGGTTATTCCATGCTCCCGGAAATAACGGGCGGCTGTGTCCGCTATGATAAAATCGCTTTCGTGCTGTTCCCGGTAGGCTCTCCGGGCTTTCTCCGATTTCTGCGCTTTCAGACCGTCACGGGCGGGCTTCGTGCCGATATAGCCCAAAAGGTTGCGCTGCAATTCCTTTTTCTCCCGGATAGCGGCTTCCAGCCCTTTCAGTCCGGCAAGGCTCTCCTGCGTGGCGGTGTTGGCTGCGGAAATGGCAGCGTCCAGCTCGTCCGGGGAAGAAAAGCCATACTGCTGGTAGAGCATGAGGGTAGCCGACATCTGTTTGAGGTTGTGCATGGTCGCCCACTTCTCATAGCCCCGTCCTTTCCCCTCGGCTCGCTTGGCGGCTATGTCTACCATGCGCTGTACAGCGTCATTGTTCGGGGCGTTTTTCGCTTCTTTTTTCGTCCGTAAGCGGTCTTTGATACTGCCGGGGTATTCCGCTATGGCTGCGGGTTTTTCGGCGGCTCTGGCGGCGTTCTGCTCCAAAACGGAGAGGACAGCAGCCCGGTCAAAATCGTCCCCCAGCTTCCGGGCGGTAATTGGCTTCGTCCTGTCCGGCGTGAGGTAACTTAGCCGCCCCCGGCTCTCCTTGACGGTCACACCATGCCGGAGAAGCAGGGCGGCAAACTCATCAAAGCCGGAAGCAGCGGCAAGGGCTTCCCGGATAGTCCGGCGCAGCTTCGCCTTATCCGTTTCAAACTTGGTCTGCCGGGGCGCGATACCGTCCGCAGCAATAGGGGCGTTGGCTCTGTCAAGGGCAGCCTGTCCTTTCTTCTGCGCCCAATACTCACGCTCGGTAATGCGTTCTTTGCTGCCGTTCAAAAGGTCTATCTGGTAAAGCCCCTCGCTGTGGCACATCTCCATGACTTCGGCTTTCAGATAGTTCATAGCTGCGTCCGTACAGCGGTGCTTGCAGCCTGCTTTCCTGTCCGCTGGCCTGTCCATGTGGGGCAGCATGGGAACCTCCGCAATCCGCAGACTGTTAATGACGATATGCACATGGATATTTTCGGTGTGGCTGTGTCCGTCCGGGTGGGTGCAGACAAGGGCCTGGTGTCCGGGGAAATGCTCGGCGCAGAACTTCTCGCCCAGCTCCTGCGCCCGATCAACGGTCAAGCCGTTGTCCGGGCCGTCCCGTGGGTCAAAGCTGATGATGTAGTGGTGGCTCTTTACGTCCTCCCGTTTCTGGTTCTTGCCGTAGCGGAGATTGGAGCGCATACAGGCAACGGCAAAATCCTCCCCGCCACAATTCAGAGAGGATATGCGGTAGTCTACCCTCGGTATGAGCCGCCCGTCTGCGTCAAGTGGGCTTCATGGTAAACTCGTCATGCTCGAATGTGAGGTATTTTTCAGCGTCCCCGTAGTTGGCATTTTTAGAGCTGATATGTTTGAGTATCGCCAACGGCTTCACCTACTTTCTGCAAGACTTCAAACTTCAAGGCGGCAAGGTCGGCGGCGGCTCCCCGCACTTCCTTTTCCAGCCCCCGGTAGGGGCTTCCGTATTCGTTCAGGCTCCGGGCAATCTGGTTTAAGTTGCCGCCGATTTTCCCGTACTCTGCCGTGAGCTTGGAGAGGGCGGCAAGCAGCCCGTCATTGACCGGGGAAACGGTGACAATGGGGCGTATGGTCGCTTTCCGTATGGCTTGCCGGATAAACTCGGACTGGCTGATTTCATAAGCCGCCAGCCGCCCGGTGAAGTCGGCGTATTCTTCATCGGTCATGCGGGTCTTTACCACATGACGGCGGTGGGGCGTATTGTATTTCTTTCGCATGGTCTGTGACCTCCTTTCTCGCCCGACAGGGCGCATAGCAGGGTTTGGGGAAGGCACTCCCCAACAAGATTCCCGCAGGGGCAAAAATAAGCGGAGAGCGAATTTTGGCACCTCGGTAGAATCTTGCTCTGAAAAACTCCGGCGTTCCCCGGCTCCCGTCCTTTCCGCTAACAAAACGTTTCAAAAGGGCTTTGCTACCCGCTATTCCGGCTTATCTTGAAAATTTTCCTTTCACTACCTACAACACCACGCAAAGCAAAATGGACGGAGATTTTTAGAATTTCCCCTCTATTCCCTACAACACCACGCAAGCCGGAATAGGCGGACAATGGCAGTATTTTTTTCTTTGATACCCTCTACGGATAAGTAAGGGATTTTGCCAACTGCGGCGGCTATTTTCCCTTTTGTTTTTTCATACTGGGGATTTTCAAAAATGCCAAACAGGAACGAAAAAAAGCAGCAAATCTGTTGAATAGATTTACTGCTTTCTGGTTGCCGGCGAAGCGGCGGTTATTCAGTTGTAGGCGGTAGGGCTATCTCCCAAAGCGGAACTTGAAAATAGCTGTGAGAAGCGTCTGGGTGATGTAGTCCTCTGTATCTTGGTCTACCCGTCCATTCACACGGGCGGCACATTGTATGCGGCGGCGGTAATACTGCAATACAGTTCCCACCGCTTCCGGCTCCCCGCTGGCGGCTTGGACGATTGTTTCATAGGGGAGAAGCCTATTATTTCTCATATGCCATTCCCTCCATTTCCGCTTGGAGCTGCCGTAGGGCTTTTCGGATATGGTAGCCCGCTGTGCTGCGGCTGCGCCCGTACTGTGTCTGCCAATTTCGTGCTGTGGAATACGCTTGAAAAAGGACAGGTAAATCATTTCCCGCTCCCGTTCGTCCAGCCGTGACAGGGCTTCCGCAAGTAAACCGCTGCTGAAAATGACCGTATCGCCGCAAAGGGTAAGTATGTATTCCTCGTCCGGCTCCGGGGCTTGGAAATATTCATCTGTCGTGCCTAAAGGGTAGTGCTTTTCGTCTGTGAGGTATTCAAGGGATATTTCTCTTTTTTGTGCTTCCTGCTCCGTGTCCTCGCTGCGTTGATCGTTGCATTTCGGATAACGACTTTGCAAAAGGCATGGAAAGTGTACTCGATATGTTCCCGATATTCTTCTGTACAGGTCATGGAAAATCCCCCTTTCCTCCCAAAAAGGGCTGTGGCTGGTTAGTAGTTGCTTTTTATGATAGTAAGGGGCGGCAGCACTTTAGGCTGTCGCTCCTTGACTGCCTAACTGCAAAACCGGGCGGGGCTGTCAACGGCGGGCGAAGCCCGTTCATCTTGACCGTTGACTGGCTCGGCCGGGTTTGCTATTTATCCGGCAAACTTGAATTTATTTTAAGCTATCACGTTTTACCTTTTTAAGCCTTACTATCATTACCATAGGAATTTCTTTATTGTTTTTGAAACATTCTTCATAAAATCCATCAATGACAAATCCAGCTCTGAAACAAAGGTTAAAAATATCTTGTATGGAACGATGATAATAAATCTGCTCCTCCGGCTGCCCTTCGATCGCTATATCATAGTAACTGTGCGGTGTCATATATTTTTCAGTCAATGTGATAAAACAAGGGTGCTGCGTTGCAAAGACAAAAATCCCGTTTTCCTCCAATAGTTCATAAACAGCCATAAAAAGCGGTTCAATATCCGTAATATCCATAATTGCCATATTAGAAACTGCTTTCGTAAAGGCTCGATTTCTTTTTAATCCTAATAAGCTTTCTCTATTGGTCGCATCCGCTACGCAAAACTCAATTTGTTTTGCATATTGTGATCGCCGTCTTTTAGCCAATTCTATCATTTTTTTGCTGTAATCAAAAGCGACGACCGAAGCGCCTCTCTGTGCAAGATACGAAGAATAATTTCCATTGCCGCACGCAATATCCAAAATGTAATCCGAAGGATCAGGAGAGAGAAGTTCCGTTACTTTGGGACGTACTACCTCTCTGTGAAATTCATTGGATTCGTCACCCATTGCATCATCCCAAAATTGTGCGTTTTTCTCCCAGATCTTTTTGCTTTCCTCTGTTCCCATGTTCTCTCCCACTCCCAAAATTTGCCTTTTTGCTTCCATTAAATCTTCCTTACTATATTCCATTGTTACCCTCCATAACTTCTGATTGTTGCCGTCTTGACTATTATGTATCTTTTCTTTCCAAAATGGTATAGGCTTTTATTTTTATAATGCTGCAAAACTTTTCTTCTGTAAGGTATTCAAAGGATATTTCCCTTTGCCGCCGCTATTGGAAAGCCAAAAGCAGCGGCTTTTTTACGCGATATGACCGAAAAGACTAGAAAGCAGGATATGTCATCATTTGTCATTTCTTCTCAATGTAATAACTGCATGGCATATCAAGCCAAATACAAGAGAAAAACAGCCACCGCCAAATAGTGATGCTCCCCACCCTGCACCCGACATTGTCATAAAACCGCCAACAAAGAAAATACCAATGCCAAGAAATATCCCGACACCATAAAAAAGTCCAATTGCCATATCATACTTATTAAATTGTCGTTTCTCTTTTTTTCAACATGTTTCCATTTTTGTTATTACCTCCTTCGCAAAATCGTCCATGTGGACTCCAAAAAGAAAACAAATTTTTTTCAACGTATTTAAATCGGGTTCATTAACATCTCTCTCCCAATTCGATAGCGCCTGCCGGGTAACATTCAATTTCCCAGCCAGTTCTTCCTGTGTCATTCCCGATTGTGTTCGCAGATGACGTATTTGCTTTCCTGTTGTAATATCCGTCTGTTTCTGGTTCAAAATGGTTCCTCCTCTCTGATGCTGATTTTATCAATGATATTTCGCAATAGCCAGCAATGAACGTTTGCATTGCGCAAGATGTTACATTATCTTCTGAAACATATGCCGGATCTTGTCTAAACGGCTGTTCGGGCGGCGTGGCTGAAACACAGGCTCGCCGGAAGTTTCCTGATACCCTTTTAATTCTGTAATGCAGACACTTCTTCCATTTGTATAAAAAATTCAGATCATTCCTATATTCACCGATACAACGGGCAGGGATTTCCCCCTTAAAAATAACTTCATCTTTTTCAAGTCTGGTTGATTCAATGATTGCGCAATACTTTGGTGCATCATTATAAGCCCGTGAAAGATATTCCTGCGGTGCAAAAAGGGTAAAGGAAAGGTATGGTTCCAACAGTTGTGTCCCTGCTTTTTTCAATGCCTGCTCCAACACGACAGGCGCAAGAAAACGAAAATCAGCGGGGGTGCTGACCGGGCTGTAATAAACTCCATAATCAAAACAAATTTGGCAGTCTGTCACTCCCCAGCCATATAAGCCCTGCTCCATTCCATAACGCACACCCTCCATGACGGCATTTTGAAAACTTTGGTTTAAATAGCCGAGAGATACCTCGCTTTTATATTGTGTTCCGCTTCCAACAGGAAGCGGTGTTACAGTCAAACCAATAGATGCCCAAAACGGATTCGGCGGCACTTCAATATGAATCGTGTAGCTCGCTTTTTTTTGCGGTCTTTCCAGATAAATAACCGAAGGCTCTTTCATAGCCACGCCCACATGATATTTTTCTTCTAATAGCGAACAAATAACTTCTAACTGTACTTTTCCCAAAAAAGATAACATAATCTCATGGGTAACAGTATCAATGTCAAAATGCAAAAGAGGGTCTGTATCAGCAATCTCTGTGAGGGCATTTAACAGGGCTTCCCTTTGCTCCGGCTTTTGCGGCTCTACCGTTGTCCGAAGTAATGGCATGGGATTATCAATCCGTGTTTTGTGAGGCAGGAGTTTTTCATTTCCCAGAATATCGTTCAGTTTCAAAGTATCATCAGCTAAAATAACAATTTCTCCCGGACAGGCATGGTCAGCCGGGACGATTTCACCATTTGACGGAATACACATTTCTGTAATCTTTATTTTTTCCTTTTTTGACAGCAGCAGGGTATCCCGTAAATGGAGCGTCCCATGATACAGGCGTAAATAAGAAAGCCGTTTTTTCCGCTCTGTATACTCAACCTTAAAAACATATCCACATAATTCAGACTGAATATCGTCTGTTTCTGTAATGAAAGTTTCTGTAATCGCTTCAATCAGTTTTTCTGTTCCTAAATTGTCTTTTGCACTCCCATGATAAACAGGAAACAAAGAGCAGCATCTGGTTCTTTTGCACTTTTCATATTGTAATTCCTGTATATCCAAAGAATCCTCTGCAACATATCGTTCTAATAGTTCATCGCTTCCGGAAATAATCATATCCCATTTGTCCAAATCAGAAATATCGGTCATGGTTATCTTTGGCGACAGGGAAACCTCCTGCATGACAATCATATCACTGGTAAGTTTATCTTTAATGCTTTGGTAAACACGCCGCAGGTCGATCCCATTTTGGTCTATCTTATTTATAAAGATAATTGTCGGAATGTCCATTTTCTGAAGCGCATGGAATAATATACGGGTTTGTGCCTGTACGCCGTCTTTTGCTGAAATGACTAAAACAGCTCCGTCAAGGACAGATAAAAAGAGCGGTATGCTTCGGTTAAAAAATCCATATGACCGGGAGTGTCCACGATATTGATTTTATAATCATTCCAATAAAAAGAAGTAACCGCTGTCTGAATGGTAATTCCCCGTTGCCGTTCCAAAATCATAGTGTCTGTTCTTGTGGTCCCTTTATCCACGTTTCCCTGTTCCGCAATCGCTCCACTGGTGTACAGCAGGCTTTCCGTCAATGTTGTTTTTCCTGCGTCTACATGGGCGAGAATTCCAATATTGATTATTTTCATGTGATTGTCCTCCTTTTACAGCCCCAAAAGGGCATAAAAATCCCCAGCAGTAAAATACTTTTACCACTGGGGATTATAATTTGCGGACATACACATATACAGCATACACCTGTTTGTGAGTGCTGTTTTTGGGGATATGTCAAAATTGATAAGGCAAAAGTATTCTTAAATTGGGTACAAAAAACTAAGCCCCTACAAAAGGGACTATCATAATCCTTTGTTCCCACTATTTGATTATAGTTTTATTTAAGAATACCTTGCCGCATATTTTTTACTCCTTTTCTTGGAATTGAATTATTATATCACATCAGTTTTAGGAAAGCAAGTATCTAAAAGAAATTTTTCTTCCCCTTATATGTAACAATCATACCGGCTTCCTAACGTTCAGAATGGTTTCTACTGTCTGCTGCGGTGTTTGGTTGGAATTGTCCAGCCAAAAGCCGATCCGTGGTGTTGTCTGCATAAATGTATCGTATAAGGTTTCAACCGTAAAGCCGGAATAGCCTGTTTTCTCCCTGTATCGTTCCCTTCCTTTTATTGTTTCCACATCTGGACAAAGAACGACAACCTCAACAGGGTATTTATGCGGCACAAAAAATATGTACATGTAACTAATTCAACACATTTATAATTTGAATAGGGACATTATAGCATTTACTAAATACAAATTCAATGTATACAGAAAGAAATATATAAGGAGTGGGAGGGATTCCGCCGTAGTCGGCATTGTAGGAAAATCCAAAAGTTTAGATTTTCTCAAAATGCTTATCTTTTGGTCTTTGGTTCGGAATAGTGTAGTGCTGGCGGTCTATCTATTGTTTTCGGTTGCTTGCTTCTTTACCGTACATGAGCATTTGCACCCGGGTTATCATTACCATAACCTTCAAGCAGATTTACAACGCCAAGAACTGCAAGACCACCGCCTACTGCAATGATAACGACCTTGAGTGCTGATACACCGCTTGTAAGGAACGATGTATAGTCAAGCAGGATAAGCAGGTTTGCAAGCAGCTTGTGTGAAGCAAAAAATGACGCAACACTTGAAAGTAAGTTAGAGCCTGACATGGCAGTCATGGCATAATTCATAAGTAAATTCATAATAAATAATCTCCTTTTTAATCTCTTATTTTTCGACCCTCCGTGATATAATAAGAGCGGTCTATTGTGGTGATAGATCAGGAGCAGCGGCAAATACACACATGAAGGATTCTCCCCTCATTTATTCTTTTTACTGTAAAGCCGCTGCTTCGTTTTGCTCTGCTTTCTTCATCATCCCGGCTTCCTCTATGGCAAAGTTCACCAGATCATCCGGATCCTTCACTCCGGTAAGGTCAAGTTCTATGAACTTATCCTTCTTGGAAAACTTCGGTCTGCCATATTCGGAAACATATTTCTCAATATCAAATTGATTTTTCTTGTCAAAATCCGAAAGCTCTTTGTACATCTCGTGTGCGGTTATATCATCCTTATCTTCAAGAAAAGAACGGTCTTACTCCACGCACCTGCAATATACATTTGCCGCCATCCATAAGAGCCAGGCGGTCTTGGCTCATCAGCTCTCGTCCAAGTTTCTGATAGTTCAGACCATAGGACTGAGATGTTCCTCTGGTATCAGATGTGTTGTATGTGTCAATAGTTTCCTTACCCAGCACTTCCGACAGATCTTTTAATGTTGACTTTTCCTTGCCACCTAAAAACAGAAATGTATCGCAGTTACCCTCGATCGTCTCTGCGTTATCCTTATAAATTGACTTTAACTGTGCCTTAGACTGTAGGATAATGGAAGCCGATATCTCTCTGCTTCGTATGGTTGCAATCAGCTTGTCAAACTTCGGAATCTGTCCGATGTTTGTGAACTCGTCTAAGATACACCTAACATGTACCGGGAGCTTTCCATGGTATTCATCGTCTGCAATCGTACAGAGCAGATTGAAAAGCTGTGTGTACATGATTGATACCAAAAAAAATTAAGGGAATCATCTGTATCCGAAATAATGACAAACAATGCTGTCTTTCTTCTACCGATGTCCCCTAAGTCGAGTTCATCATATGCTGTTATCTCCCTGACTTCCTTGATGTCAAATGGTGCAAGTCTCGCACCACAGGAAACCAGAATACTCTTGGCTGTCTTACCTGAAACAAAATGTCAAAGACTTTTTTTTAGTACCCATACATTTCATTGCATGAAAAAAAAGCCACTGTAGATTTCTCCACAATGGCTATAAAGTCATTTTTATTCACTTTTGATTTTCGGCAACCTCATGCCCAAACTGGAATAGGTTTGACACTTTATTCGGGACTGAACTCCTTATCGGTAATGACATAATGAAATTCATCTGCACCAAAGGTATCTTTGTCCAGATCTGTAATAGTAAATGTAGTTCCATCAAATTTCATATAGCCGCTGGTGCCGTCAACAACAACGCCATCTTTTACAATGTCCAGATAAACAATTCTATCGATGCTATTCAACTCATAGGCCTGCCAACCGTCCACACCCTGAAAATAGGCTGTAACATTGGCAAACGGTTCATCGTTTTCCTTCTTGCAGACAAGATAACTGGCACTGTCCTCCGATACCCAGGTGGCAGTCATTCCCCAAGGACCTTCCGTTGATACATATCTCCCAAATTTATGGTCGTTGGTACGGTTAATTATGAGTCCTACAAAAGAACCAACAACGAGTACAAGAATAAGCACAACGACACCAACAATGATTTTTACATTCTTCCTCATGATAAATTCCCCCTTCCATAAATTCATCTGTTAAGAATATTCTTATTTTTCGCTCTTATTGAACATACTAATTATACCACAATATATGCAAGTTTTCCATATGCTTTTCTACCTATGCCGTATGCTGATTTGCCCCTAACATCATTCTCAATCAGCCTCTTTATCTTGTCCTTCATGCTTTCTTCGGCATCCTCATTGAAATGCACTCTCACAACATACATTGTGCCACCTATCTGCTGTTCTGAGTGCCACCGGTGTGTGTGATTTTCTATTCTCCATTTGTGTTCTCCTTTATGTCTGCCTGGTAAGGAAGAGCCTCTTTCAGCTGACAACCGGAAGCTGACAACCGACCTCTAAAAACTCTCAATTCCTTTTATTTATAGTTACTTTTCCTAAATTTACTTTTTCTCAAATATTCCGTTGCTTTCGTTGTCAGAACTATATATATCCCTTAAAAACATAGTAAATATAAGGTTTTATAGAACATAGAACCGACAACGGGGTTGGCAACGGGATAGACAACCAGCCGACAACCTATCAGGCATTTATCTCTCCATCCACTCCGGTGGCAATGATAACTGCTCCATCTGCTCCTGGTTATCGGTTGAAAATCCTGACCTCTGTTGTCAGGCTTCTCCCATCCTTTCTGCCTGCGGTATGGTTCAGGAAAATGTCTTGGATTACTAAAGGCAATCCAATTACTGCAGTTATTCATAATGTCATTAATCTCACGAATTTCCCATTGTGCCGGATTTCCGTCATTTCCCAATGCCTCAGAATATAACTGCCTTGAACATACCATGCTTCCCTCGTAATGCTCCAAATAGTCAAGAATCAGCTCTTTCTTGGTATCTTCCTGCATAAACTGCTTCTGATACTCACAAAGCTCTTTTTCCATCTCTTTCGGAAGCCTCAGCTGGCATTTGCCACTCCTGTAGATTTCCATAGCCTCTGCCCACATCTGGTCGATATATTCCCTTGATGTCTTTTCATCATCGAGTATATGAGTTTCCGCCTCTTCCATATTGCAAAGAATAGGCAGAAATCTTCGGTTTCCCGACCTGTCCATAGGCAGGAAATCCAGCGAATTTGATGAACCGGCAAACACGCACTGCCTCTTGTGGTCTTTGGGATGCCTGTCGTATGGGGTCTTGTAAGTGTCTTTCTGTCTGCTCATAAAGGACTTGGTATCTTCCACATTCTTGGCATTGAGAATTGCCACCATTTCAGGGAACTCTATAATCAGATGCCCCTGTATTTTTCGGTATACATTATCATCATCCATTTTCTTCAAGTCATCCGTAAACCAGTCATCTTCCATGGCAAGGAAACGCAGAAAAGTGGATTTACCGGCTCCCTGACCACCTACCAGGCAGAGCATTACTTCAAACTTGATGCCCGGGCATGAAATTCTTGCTATCGTCCCTATCATAAAAAGCTTCATTACCTCATAGGTGTACTCACTGACCTCTGCCCCTAAGAAATGATGCAGTGCATAGCGTATCCTCTCCCTGCCATCCCATGTTATGGAATTGATGCGGTCAAGAACCGGATGGTATCTGTTTTCATTTGCCACGACCTTTATCACATCCTCAATCCGCTTTTCGTTGGATAATCCATAATGCTTTTCAAGGTAGACAACAAGGAATTTCAAATCAACATCCGTCAGGCTGTCGCTTTCACGATACCATCCCAAATCCCTTGTAATGTCGATTTTATCCGTAAACATGTTCAGACGGAATGCACCCTGCAGATTAGGGTCATTCATCAAAATCAGACGATAGTTACCGACTGTTTTCCTGACTTCTCCCTTTTCTGTGCTCTCCAGCATCGCCCTGACTTCTCCGATACTCTTCAATTCTTCCTGCAATCGACTTCACCCCCTTTCCAATGTCAGAAACAACAGAAGCTCTGTCAGGGATATCCTTTTCAAGGAGAGTATCAAGCTGATATTCCACTTTACTGATATTCTGCAGAGCTTCTACAAAGCAGGGATGCCATTCCTCATCCATGCTCTTCAGTGCATATTCTGTTTTCCATTTCCTTAACAGATGATAATAGTCTGACAGAACACAAAAACACTGCTTCTGCTCTTCATCCAGTATCTGCTCCGGTGTTTTCTTTGGTGCCATCTTTTTCGGTGGTGCCCGGTTGGTTGCGTCATAATTCAGTCCAAAGTCAGATGCAATCTTCATTGCAGCTTCCTTTGGTGCAAGCCCGAAAATATTTTGCCACAAAATCTATCGCATCTCCGGTATCTCCACAGCCGAAACAATAGTATCTCTTATCAATCTTCATGCTGGGAGTCTTGTCTTTATGAAACGGACAACAAGCCAGCCCACTCCGGTTGATTTTGATGCCATACTGCATAGCCACCTGCCTTGCAGTGACATTTTCTTTCACTACTGCAAATACATTCATGCTTATCCCAATTCCTCTCCCCTTGCTTTTTTTGTGCTTTCTGTCATGTGTGGGTGGTCTTACCCACGGAATACCATTTTTGCTATACATCAGGTGTCCTCCTTCATTTTTATTTGAACTTCTGGACAACTTGTCCAAAAGCTGCTTTCCTGTTCTTTATCCATAAATGCACAAAAAGAGCATTCATGCTTTTTACACATAAATGCTCTGACGCTGTTTTATTATAAAATTGTCTTATCTGTTGTTCCCTACAAACTGGAATTTGACTAATTATTGTGTTTTAATGATTCTATAAACTACCCCCAATTGAGCAGGGTATGTTTCTTGAATCATTCCATTAAACCATATTGTAACGATATCTCCCACCTGAACATTTTCCGCTAAATTTTCTGCCGATACATAATACTCTCCATCATTCATCTGACAAAAGCCTTCAGCTGTACTCACATGCGTTACAAGAAGTTCTCCATCATCGGTAATTTCTTTTACTTTTGCATTAAAATTGATAACCTCTATTGGAATAGACGTATCATCTTTTTCAATATCTCTAAATATGATTCGTTCGTCATCAATGACTACTATGAGCTGACCTTCAGAACTCCTTTGATAATGATATCCGCTTCCGAAATTTGATTGATTATTTTCAGATGGTAACTCTGTCCCTGCCACTGTTGACACAATTTCTCCATCCATTGTTCCGCAACCAGGCATTGACGCTACATATCCTGTGTCTTTATATATAACACCATCAACCATAACACATGGAGGATATGAGCCAGTATCTGCTATTTGCTCATTTTGTACACTACATCATCATTTTCTTTATTCTCTGTTTCTACGGACACATTTCCAGACACAGGTTCTTTATTTTCTTGATTCGTTCCACATCCAGCCATTCCCAGCACCATACATAATACAAGCAGATAGATTACTTTTTTCATAATACATGCCTCCTTAACTTATATTTTTTAACTCTATATACCGGAATTGTATATTAATTTTTTCTTATTTAGTCTAATATGGAAATCGTTGGCTTTAGAACATTCTTCATATGTAAGATTAGTTTCATTCATTAAAAAACCAACGGCTTCCTCCTTTGTATTGTAATTAGATTTTTCTTTCATATATCTTAACAAATTGGTCATATATATTTTTTTCCGTACTTCTTCTGACAAACCGGCGTATTTTGTATCCAACACCTTTTTTACGGCTTCGTACTTCCTATTTTTATCTTCTATATCCGGACCACGGTCATAATTAAACCTCACATCATAAAAAAATGTGTTTCATATCGTTACTTTAAAGCTTGTAACACTCGAAATCCTTTCATAGAAAACTTTCCTTCTTTTATACCATTCTCCACACAGGGCTGTATCGCCCAATCCATCATAAACCAATTCTCCATTGGCATATTTACACCATATCCGGAATCTGACAAAAAGTCATTTATCTCATTCCAATTTATCTGTAACGGCAAATCGTTTTCTTTCGCAAATAAATAGTCATCACGCTGTAATTCCTGTTTTTTTCGCTTTCTTGTATTTCTTTCATAAACAATCCAGTATATTACCATTGCTGCTATAATACACACGCTAAATATCTTTGTAATCATGGTATTTCCTTTATAAATAATCAAGTATACTACGGTTACTACCGCAATACTTATGCTGAGTACCTTTATAATCAAACCATTCATTGTGTATCTCCCTATCACTAAAAATTGGAAATTAACAAGTCGACAAATTCAAATAAACGCGTGCTTTTATAGCTCGCCTCTCAAACGTGCTTCTATATCAACGATGCCGTGTATAACACATCCGTTACAATGACCCTTTTCGTCACGGATTGTGTAAAATACTGAATAATTATCGACGAGCATTCTACGCAACTCCATTCTCTTTTCCGGCTCAGAATCCATAATCCTAAATCGTTCCGGGAAAGTGTCTAATGTAAGTATTTCATCAGCAATGCGATTATATTGTCCCATTGCATTATCCGGAGCAAGCAAATCTATAGCAATATAATTGTATATATCTTCCATATCCTGCAAAGCTTCTTTTTTTGTAATCTCTACCTTATAGTTGCTTCATTAATGCCTCTCTCTAAATGCCACAAACGCACTAGCTGCATCCTCAACATTTCCTTTCTCTATATCGGCATATCCTTTTTTCTAACTTTTTTGATGAATCTGTGTAACAGACATCATATCTGCATTCACTGAATTAGCCGCTTTTGGTAATACAACAGAAAAAAGGAATTCCTCCTACTAATGATATTTGTTTTAAATACATATCTATAGCAGTAGCCATTGGTATCCCTAATTGTGCCAATACACTTTCTGCATTTTCTTTTACATCTGGATTTACTCTTATATTTAATGTTGCTGTTTTTCCCATAGAATACACCTCCATCTTTCTTTTATTGTAACGTCTTTTGCGTTACAAATCAATCTATGAAATATATTTTCGATGCGATAGCTTCACATTGTTTTGATTAACCATTGCATATCTGAGCGTTGTATCTATTTGCTCATGTCCCAGAATTTTCTGTACCTGTTCAATCGGCATACCTTTCTCAATTGCTCTGGTGGCCATAGTCCTTCTGAACTTATGTGGGTGTACCTTTTCTACACCTAACTTCTTCCCCATTTCTCGTAATCGTAACTCCACACCGCTTTCAGTAAGTCTACTGTATGGTTTGTTTAACGACACAAATAACGCTATATTATTAGCTGTCCTTGATTCAATATAATTCAACAAATGAATTTTGGTCTTAGCATCAAAATATGCTTTCCTCTCTTTGTCTCCTTTGCCATCTGCGATGCATTTAATACTTCCGCCATGTCATTGATGATGTCATAAATTTCTCTACCCATAAGAGCACACTCCTTTTTTTTTGAGGAAGGAGTATATCGTAGAAAAAATCAGCGTATCAACAGAGCGTATTACTGGAATTTAACTTCTGTTCATATAAAATATATCAATGGCCTTACCTGCAAACTCTGCTGTGCCAGCTCCTCCGACATCATCAATATTTTCCGTAAGTTCTCCTCCACCAGCATACATTCTTCCAAGACCGCATAAAATCTTATCAGAACATGTATAAAAATGATCTGTAATGTAATCTTGAAGTTTCCTTACCTGTAACTGCACCTGTTCATCTGCTGGATCCATTTCTTTCATCTGTCCGAATTCAACAAATAATTGCATAAACTCATTTGCAACAGTAGCTTCATCGTCTTTCGTCCAGTTCTTTGTTTTCTCTTCAAACTCCTTGTACTCAGAGGTTTGTCCCCATTGTTCTTTTGCTCGTTTAGAATACTCATCAATCTTTGTTGTATCAAATACTTTAAAATCCATATATTTCACTCCTATTCCTTTTATTCCTCGAGCGAAACTAATAAGATTTTCAAGATGCTCCTTTTTCATAATTAGCAATTCAATCTGCTGCTCTAATGCTTTGTTCCTGTCAAAGTTAGGGGCATCAATTATCTTTTTAATCTCCTTAAGCGGAAATTCCAATTCTTTAAACAGTAAAATTTGTTGCAGCCTTTCCAAGGATGTATCGTCATACAACCTATAACCTGACTCTGTATATTCAATAGGTTTTAAGAGACCAATGGTATCATAATACTGCAGAGTGCGTATACTCACTCCTGTTAATTTACTTACTTCATTCACCGTCATCATTGTCATTTCCTCCTCTCGATAAACATATTCTAAACTATTACGTTGCGTAGGAGTCAATAGATTTTCAAAGAAATTTTCAAAATTAACAGCTTGATAAATTCCAGTTTTTTGAAACTGAGAAATCGGAATTTAACGGAGGAATCATTATGTGTGGAATGACAACTGATTTATAAAGAAAAATAAATCGGAGGTTTATATGAATTATTCAATAAGAGAATTAAAACAAGATGAAATAAGGTATTAGATACTTTTTTGTACGAGGCGATTTTTATTCCCGAAGGAGTTTCTGCACCGCCCCAAGATATTATTAACCAACCAGATTTGCAAGTATATGTAAAAGACTTTGGTAAGAATAAGGGAGACTTATGTTTGGTTGCTCAAGTTAGGGATAAAATTGTTGGCGCCGTGTGGGTTCGGATTATGAATGATTATGGTCATATAGATAATGAAACACCGTCTTTTGCAATTTCACTTTTAAAAGAGTATAGAAACTATGGTATCGGAACAGAATTAATGAAACAGATGCTAACAAAACTAAAACTAGAAGGATATAAACAAGCATCATTATCAGTTCAAAAGATGAATTATGCTGTCCGTATGTATAGGAAGATAGGATTTGAAATTGTTGATGAAAATGATGAAGAATATATTATGATTTGTAAATTATAGACACTTTGCAAATTCAAATTTGCTTATTTTTAACCAAATCGGACCGACAATAAATATTCCCCAAAAAGAGAACTGTAATAATGACTAAGGCTTCAGATACAGACCAGTAAATGATTTTATATTTTTTTACCGTAAGAGGATATATAAAATATATCAGTACAACTAATAGCTGTAAAATGATAAATAGTATTGTTTCCTCAACCGTTGCAGATATGAAAAAGTCAGCAGCGCCCTTTGCTACACCCCTTACCTATAAGCCAGATATTGACTGCCAAAAAAGAAACGATTGAAAGAATTAGCTTTTACACCAAATCTATTCATGTTATTCCCCTCCAAATTCCGATTGAGATTTCACCTATTCTAAGGAATTTAATAACTGTTATATTTTTTGTTACTAAATTTCTCACGAGCCATTGAAAACACTAAGTTTGTGGTAGGTGAACTTTCCCTTAGACTTTCCCTTTGTGTTATATCTTCCCACAGGTTTTTACGAACTCTGATAAGGGAAAAGCAGTAAGGGAAAGAAAATCTTAAAAAAATCAGTATAACACAAAATAAAACTGACATGGTGAACTGATTGAAATGCTTCAATATTTTTTGATTTTAAGGAGACACAACATGAATACCATTTACGCAGAATACAATATGTATCACAACAGCATTGATATCTACATCTGCCGGATATATGTTACGCATTGACTGTAATAAGGCAGAGGATGGACTAAAAACTACTCCCTGCTCACAATGTTAGTTAAATGCTCTTGCGATTGATGAGCCACTAGAGTATGTTAAGCTATATCTTGATGGAACTATGCAGATGTGGGTAGATGCAGAAGACGCATAAGAATAACACTCTGCATATACCACCATATATACAGAGGGGATAGCCAGCATTTCTTTTCGTGCTAACTATCCCCTTTACTGAATATATAT
>VOFK01002791.1_pt1 | contig 29941 bp, 30 predicted proteins | sample 5384121 | NCBI WGS metagenome assembly VOFK01 (sample SAMN12384730, study PRJNA508395) | human gut metagenome | isolation source: healthy gut J | host: Homo sapiens | reverse complement strand
GCAAAAAGACCATCAAGTCCATTGACGAGGTCCTGAGCGAGCGCGAGCGCGAGGAGTTCAGCCGCCTGAAGGTTATCAAGGCACAAAAAGAAAAAGAGGAAGCGTAAGGCTTCCGTTTTGACCCGGCCCGGTGCCGGGTCTTTTTTAGTGGAATTTTCACAAAGTGACCGCTACTTTTCTAAATGGCGCTGATAAAAAAATAACGGTATAATTAAGACAGGCTATGAAATCATCGGCCATTACGGCCGATACAATAAAAGGAGAGAAATTCTATGGCAAGTCGCATTGTACTGAACACGATCTCTTATCACGGCCACGGTGCTATCGAGAACATCGTTCCCGAGCTGACCGCCCGCGGCTACACGCAGGCTTTTGTCTGCTCTGACCCCGACCTGATTAAGTTCGGCGTCACCAAGAAGGTTACCGACCTGCTGGATGCTGCCAACTTTGCTTACAGCGTCTACAGCGAGATTAAGCCCAACCCCACCATCCAGAACGTTCAGGACGGCGTTGCTGCCTTCAAGGCTGCCGGTGCAGACTGCATCGTCACCATCGGCGGCGGCTCCTCTATGGATACCGCTAAGGCCATCGGCATCATCATCAACAACCCCGAGTTTGCGGACGTCCGCAGCCTGGAGGGTGTGGCCCCCACCAAGAAGCACGCTGTCTTTACCATCGCAGTGCCCACCACCGCCGGCACCGCGGCTGAAGTCACCATCAACTACGTTATCACCGATGTTGAGAAGAAGCGCAAGTTCGTCTGCGTTGACACCAACGACATCCCCGAGATTGCCGTTGTTGACCCCGATATGATGTCCAGTATGCCCAAGGGCCTGACCGCCGCTACCGGTATGGACGCCCTGACCCACGCCATTGAGGGCTACATCACCAAGGGCCACTGCACCATCTCCGATATGTTCCATCTGGAGGCCATCAAGCTGATTTCCGAGAACCTGCGCGGCGCCGTGCAGAACACCCCGGAGGGCCGCGAGGGTATGGCTCTGGGCCAGTACATCGCTGGTATGGGCTTCTCCAACGTGGGCTTAGGCATTGTCCACAGCATGGCACACGGCCTGTCCGCCCTGTATGACACCCCCCACGGCGTGGCCTGCGCCATCATCCTGCCCACCGGCCTGGAGTACAACAAGACCGTTGCAGGCGAGCGTTACCGCGCAGTCGGCAAGGCTATGGGCGTTACCGGCATTGACGAGATGAACGATGCCGAGGCCGCCGATGCAACGATTGCCGCCGTCAAGAAGCTCTCTGCCGATGTTGGCATCCCCGCCGACCTGAAGGGCATCCTGAAGGAGGAGGACGTCCAGTTCCTGGCCGAGTCCGCCTTTGCAGACGCCTGCTGCCCCGGCAACCCCCGCGACACCAACGTGGAGGAAATCAAGGAGCTGTACCGCAGCCTGCTGTAATTGATAATCGCATAAAGTAAGAGGGAAGCTGCCCGCAAGAGCAGCCTCCCTCTTTTTGTTTGTGCAGGACTGCATAAAAACAGCCCCGGAGGCACAGCCTCCGGGGCAATCTTTGTGGTGCAGATACTCATAAGAGATTTAGTAAAGTTTCATCGGCAGACGCAATCGTATTCAAATTTTGAACATTCGTACTTGTTGTAGTTATGGCATTCCTTATGGTGATTCCCGCCCTTGCATAAGAGAAGAGCGCTCTGAACGAACAAAACTGAAAAGAGGGGCCACACAAAACGGTGGCTCCTCTTTCCCATTATAAGTTTTACATGGTCTAACCTAACGAATACAGGAAATTCAGGTACGGCAGGAAAGGGAAAACTTTAGAATTTTAAAATCGGGTAAAGCAAACGGTGAGTAATGAACAAATTCGCTGTACTACACAGTAAACCACGTTATACATTGGTGGAAGAAATCGGTGACGAAATCTCAACTGTTGGGAAACCCATTCCTTTGATTTCGCTTTGCAAAGTATCCCAGTCAGAACGACTAAACAGCGAAGATGGAATATAAATACTATCGCTAAAAGAAAGATTGCTTTTTTATATAAATTTTGCAGAATATCAAAATTTGAAAACGTAGCGGTAATCTTTTTAGGATTTTTAAGTGCAAGGATCATTATAAAATCACTGGCAATAAAAAGGCATAGAAGTTTTTCTTTGGAAAGAACATTGAGCGGCTGATCATTAAATGGTCTGTACAAGTGGTTGTGAAGTATAGAATTGTCGCTTCGGAATTCAACATACTGTCTGCAGTATGAGTCAGCAGCAGAAAAGCGACGGAAATTTCTTTTTAGAATAAATTTATACCATAAGGTATTTGTCCATATAAAAGTAAAATCGTGAATTGTATAATAAGAATATGGATAAAAAGAAGAACGCAGACGATAAAAAAGATAAACGCATATTGTGAGCCATATTCAGGCGATGCGAAAAGAATTGGAATTTCGGTACTATAGGATATGAACAGAAATCCAATTATAGCAGAAATAATAAACGATAAAAAGCGAGGAAAAGTTGACCATTTCGATAATAGGATGGTTTGAAGAGACGGCTCTACAATGGTCGAAAGATACATATGCGGTGGCATTTCGGAAATGCATTTAATACCATCAAGACTACGAATAATTTGACCGCTGCTTGTCATAAAAGAACAACTCCTTTTTATAAGTAATAATAAAAAATAACAAAATAAAGATACAATTCTCTTTATTTAGTGAACGTTCAAAAAGCACCTGACGAGGTGTAAGAACAACACAAAGAATCTTGATTTAATGCTATCATTTGTACCATTTCAATGTCAAGATTTTTAACAGGTCTTAGGGTGACCTTAAATTGCCGTTTGTATGATGTGGATATAAAAATGGTCTGCTTGCCGTTACAATGTATTTACGGTAGACACACGCAAAGGGCGCATCTGTGAAATATATTACAAAATCTGTATAAACAAAAAAAGCGAGGGACATCCCTAGCCGTACATCAAATTATATAGAAAAACAAAAATCGAGTGTCCATAGGTCAAATACCTTATGAACACTCGATATAATCGAGGTGACAGGACTCGAACCTGCGGCCTCGTGGTCCCAAACCACGCGCGCTACCAACTGCGCAACACCTCGTTCTTATAACTTACCTATTATAATACACGTGCGGCGTGCGCGTCAAGCCCCGGCGTGTGCTTTTTTATAGCACTTTTTTATAGCACTTTGTGGGGCACAGGCTGCAAAAAAGCCTCCCGGTGAAGGGAGGCCGGAGGTTACTTCATATTTTTCCCGCAGGGTGGCCAGCAGGGTGTCCACGCTGATGGGTTTGGCAATGTGGTCATTCATACCGGCCTCAAAGGCGCGCTGCTTGTCCTCCTCAAAGGCGTTGGCGGTCATGGCGATGATGGGCAGTCCGGCGCGGTCATCCGGCATGGCGCGGATGGCGCGGGCGGCGGCATAGCCGTCCATATTGGGCATCTGAATATCCATCAGCACGGCGGCGTAATACCCGGCGGGCTTGCTCTGCAGCAGTTCCAGACATTGCAGGCCGTCCGCGGCGCGGTCAACCAATATTCCGTTCTCCTGCAGGAAGGTAATTGTAATCTCGGCGTTGAGGTCATTGTCCTCGGCCAGAAAGAAGAAGGTGCTTGCCCGCCAGCTCGGCGGCGGGGTTGGCGGCCTGTGCCCGGCGGCGGGGCAGCTGCTCCTCGGTGGCGATGGGGAAGGGGAGAATGACCGTGAAGGTGGAACCGACGCCCGACTTGCTCGTTACATCAATCGTGCCGTGCATGAGCTGCACAAGCGATTTCACGATCGGCAGGCCAAGGCCGGTGCCCACAACGTGGCTCTCGGTGCTGGTGTGCTCACGGGAAAATTCCTCAAAGATGTGGGGCAGATATTCCTCACTCATACCGATGCCGTCATCCTGCACAACAACCTTGTAGCGCAGGGTGCCGGGCTCCTCGCCGGGGAGCTCGGTCATGGAAAAGCTGACGTGGCCGCCCTCGGGGGTATACTTGATGGAGTTGCTGATGATATTCAGGAAAACTTCGCGCACCTTCGTGCGGTCGCTGAGCACATAGGGGGTGCTCAATATGTACGGTGGACTTTGTCTCGATGTGCTTTTCCGCGGCCAGCGGGTCAAAGACGGCCGACAGGGATTCCACCAGCTCCCGCACGTCCGAGGGCTCCGGTTTCAGCGTGGCCTTGCCGCTTTCAATGCGGGCCATTTCCAGCACATAGTTGATAAGGGAAAGCAAAAAATCGCTGGAGGAGCGTATCTTTCCCAGATAATCGCGGGCGCGCTCCGGCTCGTCCAGATGGTCCTCCAGCAGCTGGGCGTAGCCGATGATGGCGTTCATCGGGGTGCGGATGTCGTGGCTCATATTGAACAGAAACCGCGTTTTGGCTGCGTTGGCGGCCTGCGCCTCGCGGGCGGATTTCTCCAGCTCGGCAGCGTGCACGGTGTCTTTATAGCGGCGCAGCGCGGTCTGCCAGTAGCCCAGCGCAATCAACGCGGGCAGCACAAACAGGATGATAACCTCAAACGCCAGTATCGTGGGGGTAATCCACCCGGCCTTGGGGCGTATCTCAAAATACCACGTGTCATTGGGCACCGCGCAGGCAACCTCATAGCAGTCACCGCCCACAGGGGTGTCACCCTGCGCAATGACCACGTGCTCGCCCTCGTGGCCGGCTTTCCAAATCAGGTATTCATAGGAGGCGTTCTGCAGCTTGTCAATCTGGATTTTGTCAAGAAAGCTCTCCCAGTCCAGCACCAGCATGGAAAAGCCCCAGAACTTCTGGTTTCCGCTTTCATCGGCGGTGTAGATGGGGTCAAACAGCAGCGCGCCGGTGCCGCCCTGCACCAGCTCAAATGGGCCGGCAATCGTGTACTGGCCGCTTTCCTTGGCGAGGTTGGCCTCGACCTTGCGCTCCGAGTGCTGCAGGAAATTGAGCCCGATGGCGTCCACGTTGCCCGCAAGGGGATAGACGTTCTGCACCACGCCGCTGGGGGCCAGCTCAATGGCCTTGATGACGCCGTCCTCATCGGACATCAGCTCGGACAGGGAGGCAAACTCCTGATTGCTGATGGTGTAGCCGCTGCTGACGATATTCTTCAGCAAATCAGATTCGGCAAGGTAGCGGTTGAGCTGTGCCTCCACATTGGCAACGGTGGATTCCGCCGTGTAGGCGGCCTTGAGCTGCTCCTGCTGCTTGGTGGTGTGGTTGAAAAGGGCAAGGGCAGCGGCCAGCAGCAGAAAGCAGAGCAAAAAGACAAGATTCGCCCGCCGCTGTATGGCCGTCTGTTTGTGTTCTCGTTTCATATATAGTACACTCTTACGTAAAATTCTAGAATAAGGGCAAATATATGTTCATTATAGTAAATCCCGGGGGAATTTGCAAGGGATTTGCCAGGCTGGAACACAAATAAATAGCTTTCCGGTAGGGAAAAGGACTTTACAACACGGCGAGCCGCAGCAGGCCCAGCACCAGCAGGTGCGCGGGATAGAACGCATAGAAGAACCATTTATAAAAGGTACGTCCGTGCCCGGCGCGCTGGCCGTTGTACAGGTACAGAATAAAGAAGCCGGAGACAAGAATCGGCAAACCGCAGCCGAGGGCATCCGCCAGCAGCCCGCTGCCCAGCCACGCCATACCGCCGTACAGCAGGGCGGCAATGACAAAGGCGAGCTTTTTGCGCGGGCGGGAAGCCCCGGCCCACGAAAAGAGCAGCGTAAACACCGGGGCCAGCAGTGCCCAGTCACAGAACAGCGAGGCGCAGATTAGCAGCACGATGGCCGCGCCGCGCAGGATGGGGTCGGAGACTTTTTCCTGCACCAGCAGAATCAGAAAGCAGAGCAGCAGGGTGAACAGCATATTGAACTGTACAAAGCCCGCTATGCCATTTTCCGGGAAGGCCAGCTGGTAAGGCAGCTGGGCCAGCACGGCAAACCCCAGCAGCCGCCCGGCGTAGCGCCGCTTGGAGTGGGTGTAGCCGTACCCCTCGACAAGAAAATAGCACATTGTCACGGCGGTAAAGTAGCCGATGCACAAAAACAGATTGGTAAGCGGTGCCCCGGCGGGCAGCAGTGCATTGGCAATATGGTTCAGCAGCATGGTAAGCATGGCCAGCATTTTGATGGAATCGCGTGACATAAGGAAAACCTCTTTTTTGCAAAATAACGAGCAGCTACTCTACAGTATACCACGAGAAACCACCGGCCGTCATTGCAGAAAATGCACTTTTTTTCGCGCTCCGTGCTTTCTTTCTTGCCACAGCTGCGTTATAATAAAACCCGGTGAAAGGAAGTTATAGGAAGATGAAAGAGTCAACACAGTTCAGCCGCAAGGTGTTCTGCGATGGTATGCGTGACGGCTTCCCCATAGCGCTGGGGTATTTTGCGGTCTCCTTCTCGCTGGGCATTGCGGCGCGCAATGCGGGGCTTACCCCGATGCAGGGCTTCTGGGCCAGCCTGCTCAACAACGCCTCGGCGGGGGAGTATGCAGCCTTTACGCTGATTGCCGCAAGGGCCACCTACTGGGAGGTGGCTGTCATTACCCTGATTGCCAATGCACGGTATCTGCTTATGAGCTGCGCGCTGGCCCAGCGGTTTGCGCCCGAAACGCCGTTTTTCCACCGGCTGCTCATCGGCTACGATGTCACGGATGAGCTGTTCGGCATTACGATCGCGCGGCCCGGGCCGCTGAACCCCTACTACACCTACGGCGCCATCCTGCTGGCTGCCCCCGCGTGGGCCATCGGCACGGCACTGGGGATTCTGGCGGGCAACGCGCTGCCCCTGCGCATTGTCAGCGCGCTGAGCGTGGCGCTGTACGGTATGTTCCTGGCCATCATCATCCCCCCGGCGCGGAAAAACCGCATTGTGGCGGCGCTGGTGGTCATCAGCTTTGTGCTGAGCTTCGCCTGCAACTATCTGCCGGGTGTGTCGGCGCTGAGCGACGGCACCCGCACCATCATCCTGACGGTGGTTATCTCCGCCGCAGCGGCGGTGCTGTTCCCGGTTAAGCAGGAGGAGACGGCCCAATGAACAACTACATTTATATAGCGGTTATGGCGCTGGTGTCCTACACCATCCGCATCCTGCCGCTTACCCTGATTCGCAAGCCCATCAAGAACCAGTTCATTCAGTCTTTTTTGTACTATGTGCCCTATGTCACGCTGGCGGTTATGACCTTCCCGGCCATCATCGCGGCCACCCAGACGCCGATTTCCGGCGCGGTGGCGCTGGCCGCGGGCATTGTTGCCGCATGGTGCGGTGCCGGGCTGTTCCCGGTGTCGGTCATCTGCTGCGTGTTGGTGTTTGTGATTGAGCTGTTTGTATAAAAGGCGGGCGGCCAATGGCCGCCCTTTTACTTCGATGTATGAGGAAAACTTATGATTGACGCCATAAAAATCCGCGGGGCGCGGGTGCACAACCTGAAAAATATTGACGTGGATGTGCCGCTGAACAAGATTGTCGGCATTGCGGGTGTGTCCGGTTCCGGCAAGTCCTCGCTGGCGCTGGGTGTGCTCTATGCCGAGGGCTCGCGCCGGTATCTGGACGCGCTCTCTACCTACACCCGCCGCCGTATGACGCAGGCCGCCAAGGCACAGGTGGATGAGGTGCTCTACGTCCCGGCGGCGCTGGCGCTGCACCAGCGGCCCGGCGTGCCCGGGATCCGCAGCACCTTCGGCACAGGAACCGAGCTGCTGAACAGCCTGCGGCTGATGTTCTCCCGTCTCGCCAGCCACCGCTGCCCCAATGGGCATTACATCCCGCCGACGCTGAACGTGGCGGCAGAGCAGCCCATCTACTGCCCGGAATGTGGGGCGCGGGTCCACGCACCGTCCGCCGAGGAGCTCGCCTTCAACAGCCAGGGTGCCTGCCGCACCTGTGACGGCACCGGGCTGGTGCGCACTGTGGACCGCACCACCCTTGTGCCGGACGACTCCCTCACGATTGATGAAGGCGCTGTCGCCCCATGGAACAGCCTGATGTGGTCATTGATGACCGACGTCTGCCGCGCGATGGGCGTGCGCACCGATGTGCCGTTCCGGGAGCTGACTGACCGGGAGCGTGATATTGTGTTCAACGGCCCGGCGGAGAAAAAGCATATCTTCTACAAGGCCAAGAACACCCCGGAGGCCGGGGAGCTCGACTTTACCTATTTCAACGCGGTTTACACGGTGGAAAATGCTCTGGCCAAGGTCAAGGACGAGAAGGGTATGAAGCGGGTGGAAAAGTTCCTGCGCACCGATGTCTGCCCTGACTGCGGCGGCTCGCGCTTGGCGGAGGCGGCCCGCGCACCGCGGCTGCGGGGCATTGGCCTGGACGAGGCTTGCAAAATGACGCTGACCGCCCTGTGCGACTGGGTGGACGGCGTACCCGCCAGCCTGCCGCCCGAAATGCGCCCGATGGCCGAGAGCATCTGCGAGTCCTTCCGCGTTGGGGCGAAGCGGCTGATGGATTTAGGGCTGGGCTACCTGACGCTCGACCGTGCCTCATCCACCCTTTCCACAGGGGAGCGCCAGCGGATGCAGCTGGCCCGCGCCGTGCGCAACCGCACCACTGGCGTGCTCTATGTGCTGGATGAGCCGTCCATCGGGCTGCACCCCTCCAACATCGTGGGGTTGAACGGCGTGATGCACGATTTGATTGCGGACGGCAACTCGGTGGTGCTGGTTGACCATGATACCCAGGTGCTGGCGGAATCCGATTGGCTGATTGAGATGGGCCCCGAGGCGGGCGCAGGCGGTGGGCGCGTCATTGCACAGGGGACGGTGGCCGACCTGACCGCGAACTCGGCATCCCAGATAGGCCCCTTTCTGAGCGGGGCAGGGAACGCCGCCCCCGCAGACTGCCCGGCGGAGGAGCTTTTCGCCGAGGGGTGCATCCGGCTTTCGACTGATGCCATCCACACGGTAAAGCCGCTGGAGGTGACGCTTCCCAAGGGCCGCCTGACCGTGGTGACGGGGGTCTCCGGCTCCGGCAAGACCACGCTGATACTGGAAAGCCTTGTCCCGGCGCTGGCGGCACAGGCGGCGGGCAGCGCCCTGCCTGCCCACGTGAAGGCGGTGCAGGCAGAAGGCATCCGTCAGGTCAAGCTGATTGACGCAACGCCCATCGGCATCAATGTGCGCTCCACAGTAGCAACCTATGCCAACGTCCATGACGAGCTGCGCAAGGTTTTTGCCCGCACCGCCGATGCGAAGCGCCTTGGCTATAAGGCGGGCGATTTCTCCTACAACACCGGCAAGCTGCGCTGCCCGGTCTGCGACGGCACAGGCGTTATCAGTCTGGATGTGCAGTTCCTGCCGGATGTGGAGATTCCTTGCACCGAGTGCCGCGGCTCCCGCTACAGCCGGGACGCGGACGAGATACGGCACGAGAACAAGCACGGCGGCAGCTACACTCTGCCGGAGCTGATGGATATGGACATCAACACGGCGCTGAAGGCCTGCACGGATTTGAAGCTGGTGACCCAACGCCTGCAGGTGCTGCAGGAGCTGGGTCTGGGCTACCTGACCCTTGGCGAGGAGACGCCCAGCCTTTCCGGCGGCGAGGCACAGCGGCTGAAGCTGGCCAGCGAGATGGGCCGTGCCCAGCATGACACGGTGTTTGTCTTTGATGAGCCGACCATCGGCCTGCACCCGCTGGATGTGCGCACCCTGCTGGGGGTGTTCCGCACGCTGATCGCCAACGGTGCAACGGTGGTGGTCATTGAGCATGATCTGGACGTAATCCGCAGCGCGGATTATATCATTGATATGGGCCCCGGCGGCGGGGAGGAGGGCGGCCGGATTGTGGCCGCAGGCACCCCGCGCAGATTAAAGCAACCCCGGGGAGCCGGACAGGACGCTATATCTGAAGAAAGCCAGCAGAGGAAAACGTGATTTTCCTCTGCTGGCTTTTTCTTTTGTACACTCTGCACAAAAAATGCACGCTAATTTTGGTGAACGAAAATGAACGAAACTGATTGAATTTGACGGAAAACCTGCTATAATAAAGCCATAGTCAATCAGGAAACGTCATAAATCACCAAAATCGCTCAATCAAGACCGGGAAAGGAGCACCAAGCACTATGTTAGCCGAAGAACGCTTTGCCCTGATTCTGAACTTGCTGGCGGAAAAACGCACCGCCACCGTGCAGGAGCTTTGCGAGGCGCTGAACGCCAGTGAATCCACGATCCGCCGCGATCTGACCGAACTTGACCGGCAAGGGCGGCTGAACAAGGTCCACGGCGGCGCAACGCTGCCGGACGGCCAGTTTCTGGCCGATGAGCCGACCATGACCGATAAGGAGAGTTTGGCGGTCGGCCAGAAGCGCAGCATTGCGCAGGCCGCAGCCAGCCTGATTCGCGCCAGCGACTTTGTCTACATTGACGCAGGCTCTACCACGCTGGCAATGGTCCGGGCGCTGGGCGGCCCCGCGCTGGACGCCCACTATGTGACCAACGGCATCGCCCATGCGCGGCTGCTGGCACAGAAAAGCTGCCATGTCTGCGTGCCCGGCGGGCTGCTGCGCCCCCGCACCGAGGCCATCATCGGCGCGGCGACGATTACCTCGCTGCAGCAGTTCAACTTCACAAAGGCTTTTCTGGGCGCCAACGGTGTGGCGTTGAACGCAGGCTTCACAACGCCTGACCCGGAGGAGGCCGCCGTCAAGGCCGCCGCGGCCCGCCGTGCGAGGGAAACGTGGTTTCTGGTGGATGATTCCAAATTCGGGCGCATCTACCCGGCGGTCATCAGCGAGCTATACGGCGGTGCGATTCTGACAAACCGCTGCCCCGAACCGAAATACAAACAGCTGACACTGGTAAAGGAGACAGAGCTATGATTTACACCGTAACCTTCAACCCGGCGATCGACTATGTTGTGCGGCTTGACAGAGAGCTGCGGGTCGGCGATGTGAACCGCGCCAGCGGTGAGGACTGTGTACTGGGCGGCAAGGGCATCAACGTGTCCGGTGTGCTGGCGCAGCTTGGCTGCGAGAGCGTGGCGCTCGGCTTTGTGGCGGGTGAGACCGGCGCTTGGCTGGAGCGCGGCCTGGCCGCGCAGGGGCTGAAAACTGACTTCGTCCATCTGGAGCACGGTATGACGCGCATCAACGTAAAAATCAAGGCCGAGAAGGAGACCGAGCTGAACGGCGCGGGCCCCGACATCCCGGAAGGCGCCATGCAGGCGCTGGAGACAAAGCTCGACCGGCTGCAAAAGGATGACATTCTGATACTGGCGGGTAGCATCCCGGCCAGTCTGGCCCAGACCACCTATGAGCGCCTGCTGGCCCGGTTGGAGGGGCGCGGCGTCCGTGCTGTGGTAGATGCCACACGCGATTTGCTTGTAAATGTGCTGCGCTACCGCCCCTTCCTCATCAAGCCCAACAACCACGAGCTGAGCGAGATTGTGGGCATCAAGCTGACGAACGATAACGAGGTTGTTACGGCGGCAAAAATGCTGCAGGAGAAGGGCGCACGCAACGTGCTGGTCAGCATGGCGGGCGATGGTGCGCTGCTGCTGGACGAGCAGGGCGGCGTCCACCGCATCGGCTGCCCCAAGGGAACGGTGGTCAACAGCGTTGGCGCGGGGGACAGCATGGTGGCCGGTTTTGTGGCGGGCTACCAGCAAAGCGGCGGCAATTATGACACGGCGCTGCGCCTTGGCACGGCCTGCGGCAGTGCCACAGCCTTCAGTCTGGGGCTGGCCACGCGGCAGGATATTGAGAAGCTGCTCAAAACCATTTGAGTTAAGTATATAAAGAAGGAGACCTTACTTATGCGTATCACGGAACTGTTCACTGCCCAGTCCATCGCGTTGGACATTGCTGCGCCGGACCAGGCGGCTATCCTTGACAAGCTCGTTGCACTGCAGGCAACCCACGGCAACATTACCGATGCGGACGCCTACAAAAAGCCCTCTACGCCCGCGAAGCGGAGGCGTCCACCTATGTGGACAACGGCATCACGGTGCCGCACGCCCGCGCCGCCTGCGTGACCCGCCCCAGCCTTGCGGCGCTGCGGCTGAGCAGCCCGGTCCAGTATAACCCCGACGATGAGGGCAAGACTGATCTGCTATTTGCCATTGCCGCGCCGGAAAACGGCAGCCTGCACATTGATATGCTGGCGCGTATGATGCAGATGCTGATGAACGAGGACTTTGTGGCCAAGCTGCGCGCCGCCAGAACCCCCGCAGAGTTTCTGGATGCCATTGACGCGCAGGAGGAGGCCCAGTTCGGGGAGGAGAGCTTCACCCAGCAGGAAATCCCCCAGAATGGCTACCGCGTGCTGGCGGTCACAGCCTGCCCCAACGGCATTGCCCACACCTATATGGCGGCGGAGGCCCTGACCAAGATGGGCGATAAGCTGGATCTGCCCACCAAGGTGGAAACCAACGGCTCGGATGGTGCCAAGAACGTGCTGACGGCCGAGGAAATCGCCGCCTGCGACGGCATCATCATTGCGGCGGACAAAAATGTCGAGACCGCCCGCTTTGACGGCAAGCCGGTTATTTTTGCCCGCGTGGATGACGGCATCCATAAGCCGGAGGAGCTGATCAAGAAAATTGCCCACGGCGAAGCCCCCATCTACCATGCCGAGGCCGGGGCCAAGACCCAGCAGAGCGCGGGCGGCGCAAACGATACCGTTGCCCACAGCCTGTACAAGCACCTGATGAACGGTGTTTCCCATATGCTGCCCTTCGTTGTGGGCGGCGGCATTATGATTGCGCTGGCCTTCCTGCTGGATGATTACACCATTGACCCGTCCAACTTCGGTATGAACACGCCTGTGGCAGCCTTCTTCAAGACGGTGGGCAGTGCGGCGTTCGGCTATATGCTGCCGATCCTTGCGGGCTTTATCGCAATGTCCATCGCTGACCGTCCAGGTCTGGCGGTCGGTTTTGCGGGCGGCGTGCTGGCAATGAACGGCACAAACTTTGCAGGGTTGGCCAGCGGCGAAACCACCGGCATCTCCGGCGGTTTTCTCGCGGCGCTGCTGGCCGGCTTTGCGGCGGGCTACATTGTGCAGTTCCTCAAGAACATCACCGAGAAGCTGCCTGCCAGCCTGAACGGCATCCGCCCGATGCTTGATCTACCCGCTGGGCGGTATTCTGGTCATTGGTCTGGTTATGTGCGGCATCAACCCGCTGATGGGCATCATCAACACGGCCATGAGTGACTGGCTGAACGCGCTGGGCGGCAGCTCCAAGATCCTGCTGGGTGCGATCGTGGCCGGTATGATGAGCGTGGATATGGGCGGCCCCTTCAACAAGGCAGCTTATGTGTTCGGCACGGCGGCGCTGGCTATGGGCAACTACGAGGTCATGGCGGCGGTCATGGTCGGCGGCATGGTCCCGCCCATCGCAATCGCGCTGTCCACCACCTTCTGCCCCAAAAAGTGGAGCCCCGATGAGCGCCGCAACGGCATCGTCAACTATGTCATGGGCCTCTGCTTCGTCTCCGAGGGCGCAATCCCGTATGCGGCCGCTGACCCGCTGCGCGTCCTGCCCAGCTGCATCATCGGCTCGGCACTGTCCGGTTCGCTCTCGATGGTGTTCGGCTGCGCCCTGCGCGCCCCGCACGGCGGCATCTTCGTGTTCCCGGTCGTTGACCATGCGCTGCTCTACGTTGTGGCGCTGGCCGTCGGCAGCGCGGTGGGTGCTGTCATCCTGAGCCTGCTCAAGAAGGACTACGTAGAAGAATAACACGCTGTTGTACGAAGGCCGCCCCGTCTGGGGCGGCCTTTTGGCATAGACTACCCAAATGCGCCGGGCTGTGCTATAATAAAAACAATACCGACACAAACGAGGAGACACACTATGCAGACAGGATTCACCCCTGGGGCGGAAATTCCATTTGAGGGCGCGGAAAATTTCCGTGAACTGGGCGGCTACCCCACGGCCGATGGGCGGTATGTCAGGCGCGGCCTGCTCTACCGCGGCGGCAATCTGGATACGTTGACCAGCGCTGCCGACCGGGCAAAACTGGAGGGCCTCGGCCTGAAGGAAATTCTGGATTTGCGCAGTGAAGGGGAGAGCGATCAGCACCCGGACCCCGCGGTGCGGGGGGCCCACTACCAGCGGGTCTGTGGTATGCGCAACGCCGATGGCAGCGAGATGGACTTTTCCAGCCGTGGCATTGCGCGGATACAGCAGGAGAAGGACGCCTATGAGCGCAGTGTCGGCCACCCGGTACACGATTTTTACTGGTTCAGTGCACTGTACGCACAGATGCCTTTTGGCAACCCGGCCTACCGCGCACTGTTTGCGCTGCTGGAGCAGCGCCGTGTGCCGCTGCTGTTCCACTGCTCCTGCGGCAAGGACCGCACCGGCATCGGGGCAATGCTGATTCTGCTGGCGCTGGGTGTCTCGCGGGAGGACGCGCTGGCCGACTATATGCTGACAAACCGCTACCGCCGGAAAATCATTGAGTGCTTTCTGGCCGATAAGCCCGCCGATGAGCGGGAGCTGCTGCTGCCGGTTGAGGGCGTCAGTGAGCCGATGGGCGCGGGGGCGATTGATGCAATTTTGCAGCGCTACCCCAGCTATGAAGCCTACTTTGCGGCAGAGTTCGGCCTGACCGCCGACAAGCTGGCGGCGATGCGGGACTTTTATCTGGAATAAAAAACAGCTCCCTTGCGGCAGGGAGCTGTTTTGCTATAGACTGTTGGCAGGAATCAGCCCAAGCTGATGCCCATGGCGCGGGCGACATTCAGCATGTCGCAGTCGCCGGGCACGCCGCGGGTCTTGCCCGCAATGTCGGCAAGCGGGTTGGCGGTCACATGGCGGTTGACCATCGCAACGGTCACGCCGTAATGCTCGTCCGCCACAAGCCCGGCCGCGTAGGAGCCGAACTGGGTCGCCAGCACGCGGTCATAGGCGCTGGGACTGCCGCCGCGCTGCATATGGCCGGGCACGCAGATGCGGGTCTCGGCGCCGGTCATCTCCTCAATCTGTTTGGCAATGCGGGCCGTTGCGGTGGTGTAACCGGCCTCGGCGCGTTTGGCGGTCCATTCCTTGCGCTTCATCTTGGCCTCCTCGACCGAGAAGGCACCCTCGGCCACAGCCAAAATCGAGAAGTTCTTGCCCGCTTGGCGCGGTTCTCCACGGCGGCGGCAACCTTCTTGATGTCGTAGGGCAATTCGGGCAGCAGGATGATGTCTGCGCCGCCCGCAATACCGGAGTACAGCGTCAGCCAGCCGGCCTTGTTGCCCATGATCTCGATGCACATGACGCGGCTGTGGCTGCCGGCGGTTGTGTGAATGCGGTCAATGACCTCGGTGGCAATGTCCACGGCGGTGTGGAAGCCGAAGGTCACATCGGTGCCGTAGATGTCGTTGTCGATGGTCTTGGGCAGGCCGATGATGTTCAGGCCCTCCTGGCTGAGCAGGTTGGCGGTTTTGTGGGTGCCGTTGCCGCCTAAGGCAGAGCAGGCAGTCCAGCTTGGCGGCGCGGTAGTTTTTCTTCATCGCGGCGACCTTGTCCACCTTGTCGTCCTCAACCACGCGCATTTTTTTGAAGGGGGTACGCTTGGTGCCCAGGATGGTGCCGCCCACGGTCAGGATGCCGGAGAACTCGTCCGGGGACATCTCGCGGTAGTTGCCGTTGATCAGGCCGTCATAGCCGTTCATAATGCCTACAATCTCAACTTTATCGCCCATCCGGTGATACAGCGCCTTGGCCACGCCGCGCAGGGTAGCGTTCAGGCCGGGGCAGTCGCCGCCGGAAGTCAGGATGCCAACACGAATCGCCATAGTAAAAACCTCCTGATGCAGAATTTTAGTATACTATAAATGTACGCTAACCGAAACCGTATGTCAAGAAAAGATTTTCCGCGCTGCTGTGTGCAAAACGAACTTTTTTGAAAAAACTTTAAAAAAATTCAAAAAAGGGCTTGCAATTTGCGTGGCGCTTTGCTATAATAACATACGTCGCCGGGAGACACGGCGGCCACAAACTATATGGGAGCTTTCCCGAGTGGCCAATGGGGACAGACTGTAAATCTGCTGCTTAATGCTTCGGTGGTTCGAATCCACCAGCTCCCACCAAAAGACTGTGATAAAAAAGATGTCACAGTCTTTTTTCTTTGTTGTAGCGTCGAAAATTAGCGATTTCGACAGCTAATTTTCGAGTTGCTTTTTATAAAGATGTCCAGCGGTTTTCAGACTGTTGGACATTTTTATTGCCTCATCTCCCCGCAAAATTCTGAATTGCGGCAGGGGAGAGGGCAATTTTTTTTGAGAAAAACAGAATAAATCCTGCTGTTTTCAGAATGTTTTCAATTTCCTCGCAGCCAATTTCCTGTTGGCTGCGGGGATTTTTCGTTTTTTTTCGACAGTTTTCAGTTTGTTTTCAAGTTTTCCATTTTATACCTATTATAATAAGGAGGATTTCCACTATGAGTATCATTATCGGCATCGACCACGGCTACTACGCCATCAAAACAGCCCACTGCTCGTTCCCGGCAGGGCTGACCAGCTACGGAGAACACGAACCCTACACCCGCCAAGGACTCTTAGAGTTTGGCGGGTGCTTTTTTGTTTGTGGCTCCGGGCGGCAGCCTATCCAGCGGGACAAGACCATAAACGACAACTACTACCTGCTGACACTGGCAGCGATTGCAAAAGAAATCCGGCAGCGCGGCTTGCCGCCCGAATGCTCGGTGCGAATTGCGGCGGGGTTGCCGCTGACGAGCTTTGGGCGCGACAAACCCAAGTTCAAAGATTATCTGCTGCGAAGCAACCAGCCTGTGAACTACAAGTTCGAGGGTGTGGAGTACAGCATCACTATCGAAGAAGTTGCGGTCTTCCCTCAAGGCTACGCCGCCCTTATGACCGAAACTGGTTTGTTGCAGGACGAACCCTCCATGCTCCTCATGGATCTTGGCGGCTGGACGGTGGATCTCATGCGCATCGACAACGCCATCCCCGCAGCTGACACTGCGCACAGCTTGGAGCTCGGCATGATCCGCTGCGTGGATGACATCCGGGAGCAGGTGCGGCGCGAAACAGGGTTGTCCCTCACGGATGCCCAAATCGAAAATATGCTGGCGGGTCACCCCTGCACGGTCAGCGATACGGTGCGTGACATTGTAAACAAACAAGGTCGCAAGTACACAGAGCATCTTCTGTCTGCCACGATGGAAGCGGGATTCGATCTGCACGCCATCCCCGCTGTGTTGCTGGGCGGTGGGGCATCCGTGGTAAGCCGGCACCTCAGCCCCAAAGACGCGCTTTGTAAGACGATTTTCCTACTGGACGATAAGGTGAACGCTGTCGGGTTCGAGCGCGCGTTGACCGCCGTGTCGCGCCGTAAAAAGCGAGGTATGAAACGCCCGCAGTACGTTTTCCGCCCGAACTTTAACGACCCACAGCACCGTCGCGCATGGGCGTTGCTGCAGCAGATGCCGTCCGCCAAACGCAAGGAGTTTCTGGTACAAGCCATCATTGCGGCGGAGCAGACGGATAGGCTGGAAGAAAGCATCCGCAAGGTGGTGCGGGAGGAATTGCAGACAACCAGTATAACGACTTCTGTTTCAAGTCAGCCGCCAGCGAATGCTATGCTATACCAGACTCTGCGCTCGATTTCCTGAATTCACTATAGGGGGTGATTCCAATGTTTTAATAATAGGTAGAAAAGCAGAATGAAAAAGGAGGTTTATACATTATGAACGGTAAAAAAATCTTGTTTGGTCTAGCCTATGGCGGGCTGCTTTTGTTTTTGATGAGGGGCGCCTATTAAGCACATTTGCAGGTTCGACAAACATCCCCATCGGGAGTTGTGCCCTTGATCAAGTTCGTAGATATGTTCTCCGGCATCGGCGGTTTCCGCGAAGGACTGACTCTTGCCGGAGGATTTGAATGCGTAGGACACTGCGAAATCGACAAATACGCCAACCGCAGTTACAACGCCCTGTTTGACACGAAGGGAGAGTGGTTCATTGAAGATGCCCGAAAAGCCGACCCCTGCACCATGCCCGACTTCCAGCTGCTCTGCGGCGGTTTTCCTTGCCAGACTTTCAGCATTGCAGGCTCCCGAAAAGGATTCGGAGATCCACGCGGCACTCTCTTCTTTGAACTGGCCCGCCTGGCTGAAGCCCGGAAGCCTCCGTATCTGCTGTTGGAAAATGTACCCGGCCTGTTATCTCATGACGGCGGGCGGACATTTGCGACGATCCTTAACACGCTGGACAGACTGGGGTATGGCGTGGAATGGCAATGTCTTAACAGCAAAGATTTCGGCGTTCCCCAGTCAAGAAACCGCATGTACATTGTCGGATATCTTGATGAGCGATGTAGAGGAAAAGTATTTCCTTTCACCGAAGCAACAGGAAGTTCTCTTATTCAAACCCACGGCGGCCACCAAGGGGAGCGCGTCTACTCCCCCGAAGGATTAAGCTGTACGCTGGCTGCCAATCCGGGCGGGTTCGGCGGCAAGACCGGGCTGTACGAGGTGGGAGTGCCGATCAAGTGCGCCACAAAAACCGGCTACCAGTTGGCACAGGTCGGTGACAGCATCGACCTGAGCTACGCCACAGTCAACAGTCGGCGCGGACGGGTTGGTAAAGAGATTGCGCATACACTTACAACGGGCTGCCAACAAGGCACTGTTGAAGTTCGCCCGGTCAAAAATCCCATCAAGTCCGACCTCGCCCGCAACACCGAACGCACCGGTAAGCCTGGCGCACCCATGCATACACTTACCACAAAAGACCGTCACGGTGTTCTGTACGAGGGCCGCGTCCGCCGCCTGACACCGCGCGAATGTCTGCGGCTGCAGGGTTGGGCAGATGACCGCATTGACACGGTGCTTGCCATCCAGAGCGATAACCAAGCCTACAAGCAGGCAGGCAACGGCGTGACGGTCCATGTGGTGGAGGCCATCGGGCGGCGCATTGCCAAGATGGACGCAGAACTGCGGGGTGAGGCGCTTGCCCCTTGATTTCCGTGACCAGTATTTTGGCTGTGAAATCGAACTGACCGGGATAAACCGCGCCACGGCAGCCCAAACGCTGGCCGACTTATTTGGCACCCGCGCCGAGCATTCCGGCGGTGGCTACGATGCCTACAGGGTCAAAGATTTGGACGGTAAAGAGTGGAAAATCGTCCGGGACGGCAGCATCCATCCCGAATGCCGTAGGCGGTCTGTTCTTATTGGGGAGACCTACAAGGTCGAATTGAACTCTCCGAAACTCGAATACGGCGAGATGGAAAAGCTGCAGGAGGTTGTCCGTTCCTTGCGCCGCGCAGGCGGCATTGTAAACGACAGCTGCGGAATGCACGTCCATGTGGATGCCAGTAAGCATACTCCGCAGAGCCTCAAAAATGTGCTGTCCATCATGTATTCCAAAGAGGACATTTTGTTTGCAGCACTCAAAGTAAACCCTGCCCGCATCGACAGCTACTGTCAGGCGGTGGATGAACCAATTCTGGAAGAAATCCGCAAGCTGCCCAGCGGTGCAAGTATGGATCAGCTGAAAGACCGCTGGTATCGCGGGCGGGACGGCAGCGACTATCACTACCACCAGAGCCGGTATCACGCCTTTTATGGCAAGAAAGCGATTATGTATCCCCCGTTCCAAACTTTAATTGTACAGCGACAAAAATTATAAAAACAGTCTGTTTTTCTCTACATAATAACTATATAATTTGAGTATTCCAGATATGATGGAGGTTGTTATTGTGGATGATGGAAATCGACTGACCGTGTATGAACTTGTGGAAAGAGTTATCCCTTGCATCATTGCAAAGCACTATAGCGAAAACTATATTCAAGGCTTTCGTTCGACGTTTAGGAACCTGTTAGCGTACTGCAATAAAAATGAAAAAGAAATATTTTACAGCGGAATTGGCTCAGCAGTTCATGCTGGATTGCTACGGTGTGCAGCCGGGAACAGTAGAACGGCGATGCTCACGAGTTCACCGTGCAATGGATTTGTTGTCAGACTACCAACATTTCAACGCGGTTATGCTTCGGCGGAGGTTGAATCGAGAGTTCCCTGCAGGACTGCAAGAAGGTGCGGTCAACTACTTGCAAAAGCTATCTCTCCACGGACGCAGGGAGAATACGCTGCGCAGCCACAGAAATGTTCTTCTTCGCTTTACAGATTATTTGTTCAGCGTTGGAGTCACGGATTACAAATTACTTTCAGCAGATATTGTAAATCGATACGTCAAAGTTGTTTCGTGCAATTACAGCAATTCGGTTGTAAGGCTCCATTACAGTATCCTTTTACGCTTTTTTCAGTACCTTGCGCATAGTGGCTACAAGGAAACAGATTTGTCTTTGAAAATGATGCCAATTGTAAAAGTATCCGCTTCCGCGCGAATTCCTACAACATTAGATCTTAGCCAAATCGAAAGTATCCTTGCATCTGTTGACCGTGAAAGTCCACAAGGGAAACGCGATTATGCAGTTTTAATGATTGCAGTAAAACTCGGCATTAGAACCAGCGATATACGTAATCTTCGCCCTGCCAATTTTAATTGGGAACAGCATTTGGTGTCTTTCACCCAAGTCAAAACAGGAGAGCCGATAACTTTACCACTTTCCCACAGATGTTGGATGGGCTGTAATAGACTATCTGAAAAATGGAAGGCCTGTAAGCGATGCCCCGGAAATTTTTCTCCGCGCAGTCGCTCCATACGTCTCTCTGCAAAATTTTGACAACATTCTTATTAAGCATATGCGAAAAGCGGGCATTCCTTTGGATTCAATAAAGCACCACGGGCTTCACTCGCTTCGACACAGCCTCGCAACACATATGTTAGATGAAGGAATCCCCATTACCTCGATTCAGGGTGTATTAGGACACATAAATGCCGATTCTACTCAAAAATATATTGGTGTAAATGTACGTCAGCTTCGCAGCTGCGCATTGGAGGTGACTGATTAGTGTTTGAGGAAAAACTTCTTGAACCCCATTTTACCAGTGTGCTTGCACCATATATGCTGGATGTTGTGGAGCAAAAACGTGCCCTTGGCAATAAATACAACGCCGGTGTTGAGGCACTCAGTGCATTCGATGACTTTTGCAATGAGCAACAATTTGCGTATACCTGCCATTTCGAAAGAACTGCTGCAAAAGTGGGAGAAAAAAGAGACCTCACGAAAACGAAACCACGCAATGTTTTCGGATTTCGTATGTGCGAATTCTTTGTAAGTATTTGCACAGCAATGGCTATGATGCTCCATGTGCATTCCACCCTGCGCCTCATGTAAATAAATGTTTCGTTCCCTACATTTTTACGAAAGACGAAATCGAGAGATTGTTTTCTGCGGTAGATTGTACCAAAGAATCTTCAGAATCTCCACTACGACATTTAGTTATGCCGGTTCTGTTTCGCCTGCTTTATACATGTGGGCTGCGCGTGTCAGAGGCTCTGCACCTTAAGGTTGCAGATGTTGATTTGGATGCTGGAGTTTTAGCCATATACGGTGCAAAAGGAGACAAAGAACGGCTGGTAGGAATTTCGGACTCAATGCTTACATACATGAAATCCTACCGCAGTAATCCATTAGTGGCAAATGCAAAAAGTATTTACTTTTTCCCTGCTCCTGATGGCGGATTCTATGATACAAGTACAATTTACGATATTTTTCGAAAATGCTTATTTGATGCCGGGATTCCACACCGAGGTCGAGGAAAAGGGCCTCGTCTCCATGATCTCAGGCATTCCTTTGCGGTCCACATTCTAAACAAATGGAGTTCCGAAGGAAAAGACATATATACCTGTTTGCCGATTCTCCGCACTGCTCTTGGGCATGACCGAATTACAACAACCGAAAAATACTTGAGGCTTGTCCCGGAAGCCTATATGGAAGTCACCGAACCATTCAATGAGCGATTCCATACCATTACAGAGGTACTTTGCAATGAGGAATAGATGCAGCTACGCCGGTTTAGTCTCCGCATACTTTAGCGTGTATCTGGCAGGAACTAAAAATGTCAGTACAAATACAATTTACTCTTACCGGGACACCTTTGTTATTTTTCATGGCTACCTTGAAAAGTATTGTGGCTTTAAATTAGAGAAAATGCTTTTTAATGACCTTTCCCGCGAACTGATTCTTGAATTTCTACAATATCTTGAAACTGAACGCAAATACAGTATATCTTCTCGAAACCAACGACTTGCTGCGCTGAAGTCATTTGCAAAATATGTACAAATTGAATGCCCGGATGAAATGATTCTGTGTCAGCGCATTCTTTCAATTGACAGCAAAAAAGCAGCAAAGCCGACGGTTCAATATTTGAGTAACCAGCAAACTGATATTCTAATGGAACAGCCTGATATTTCCACGCCAAAAGGTCGCAGAGACCTGGCGATGATTCTTCTCCTTTACGATTCAGCTGCACGAGTGCAGGAACTTTGCGATTTAAGAATCTGCGATATCCGAATAGATTCACTACCGGTTGTACATTTATTAGGGAAGGGGCGAAAAAGTCGAGATGTTCCGCTTACCAAACCGTGTGCACAGGTATTGCGCCAATACATTTGTGAGAACCATCTTGATATACCAGAACGCCGCAATGACCAGCCAGCTGTTTACAAATCCGCAAGGGAAAAAGTTGACTCGCAGCGGTGTTTCTTACGTGCTAGCAAAATATATCCACAAAGCAAATACTGCGGTGGATTCATTTTTTTCCGCAGATTACACCGCATTGTCTCCGGCATTCTAAAGCAATGCATCTTGTTGAGGCAGGCAAAAATCTCATTTATATTCGTGACTTTTTAGGGCACGAATCTATTGAGACAACACAGGTTTACGCAAAAGCTAATCCCGAAGCTCGGCGCAAGGCATTAGAAACAATGGACACGAGGATGAATACGCCTGCCATGCCGGATTGGAACGACGACCCTGACTTAAAGGCGTTTTTAAAGACCTTGTAGAAAATTATGCTGAGATTTCTGGTGAATAGTCTCGAAGTAACGTCTGTTCTAAAAGATTCTCAGCATAACTTTTTTCTGCGCATAAAAGGCGTTATGTTGAGCTCAACATAAGGCTTGCAATATGCATTCTGTATTCTATCACGGTACAATCGAATGGCGGTTGTTCAATTCCACGCTCCATGCGGGTGAAGCGAAAGCAAACATTATTCTGGCTATGGCAATTTCGGCGCAGGGCATCAACCAGAAGTACACGCAGTTCCGGAAAAACGCCCATCGGGGATAACCCGGCGTTCACTTTCCGCACCTTTCTGCTGCGGCTGGGACTCATCGGTCCTGAGTACAAAAATGTTCGGATGCACCTGCTGAAGAATCTGCCCGGTGATAAGGCATGGCGGCACGATAAGTCGCTGTATCCCAGCAATCAACCACGACTTCGCACAGACGAGGCCAGATAAGGAGAAACCCAATGTCTCGAAAAAGAATACTTTGCCTATGGTTCCAATCTGAATTTTTGAACAGATGGCCTACCGCTGCCCCGGAGGCAACCGCCGTGGTAGGCACGCCAAGCTGGACGGCTATGAATTGGCTTTCCGGCACGGCTACCTGACGATTTTGCCCAAAGAGGGCGCAAGCGTTGAAGGGCTGATCTGGTCTGTCACCGACCATGACGAATCCCAGCTTGACTGCTACGAGGGCTACCCGACATTCTATGACAAGGAAACCGTGGCGGTCACGGATGCAGACGGCACGCCGCACGAAAATCATGGTTTACACGATGAACGCGCCGTACCGCGACCAGTTGCTCCCGGTCAGCAGCCGTTACAATGCGGTTGTTTTGCAGGGGTGTCTGGATGCGGGCATTTCTCCGCAGCAGTTCTATGATGCTGACGAGAAATACCGCAAAGCCTACAAGGCTAGAGCCGCGCCGGTCCCTAAGAAACACGCTCCCGAACGCTAACCAAGCCCGCTGCACCGCGCAGCGGGCTTTTTCTTTTGCAACAAAAGGAGAACCAGTATGAAAAACAAACACAGAATAAAGCAGGGCTTGTCGCTGCTGCTGGCGAGTGGGATTGCACTCACAAATCTGGGCGCGGTTATGCCCGCTTTGCAGAGGATGCCGCCGCCACGCCGGAGACAGCCGAAGCCGCCACACCGGAAACCGCTGAAGCCAAAGTCCCGACACCGAATCTTTCGCAGATCACTGAAAATCTTTACGACGATCTGCCGGACGTGCCTACCGGCAGTTACCTTGGCAGCATGGGTCTGCCCGTGGCAACCGGCGAAACAAAAATCGGTATCTCCGCGTGGGTTTCTGACCTGTATGACGGCGTAGATGCCCATATGGATGCCGATGCGCTGAACGCAGATGAGAACACGGTCACAATCGGCAAAACTCCCGGTACAGACTATGCCATTGTTCCACTGCTGGCGCAGGTCGAATACCCGGCAGACGGTGCGGTATCCGAAATCATACTGCCGGACGGTGTAGAGCTTTTAAGTTATCTCTCCACCGATTATGAGCCGATCCCGGCAGACGAGCAGGAACAGACTGAAATCCTGCACCAGACATACTCGGAGCAGTCGGCGGCAGCAACCGGCCTGTATGTAAAAGCCTCTGCCGATTTTACGGCGCAGCTTGTCTATACGGATTCGGACGGCAGTTCGCAGTCAAAAGCTATCCATGTACAGATCAGCGAGGATGTCGCACCCACACAGATGTATGGCGGCACCGGCGATGACGGCATTGCGGCCTATGCTGCAGGGCCGACCCCGCCGTATGCCACCGGCAAAATCACAAGCATCGCCAAGGAGGGCGGCACATGGCTCATTTGGTTCAACGGCCAGGAAGCCTACTGCTGCAGCCACGGCCTGAACGGCCAGCCCAAGGGCTGTCCCACCTACAGCTTCTCTCATGTGTCCCGCCTTGAACCCGGCCAGTATACCCCCGGCAACCACTATGCAAACCAGGTCAACATCTGGGGTGGTCTTGGCCAGCTGAGTCTGGATATGTTGGATGACCGTCCTGTTGTGGCAAGCCTTGAAGATGATCCTGAAGTCTGTGAAGAACAGCCGGACATCCTTGGCAGCCTTTACGATGAAACCCAGCAGTGGATCATGGAAAACTACCCCGACAGCTACGCGGCGCAGACCTATATTGCTGCTGCAGAAGAACTGGTAAACGGTACAGATGCGCAGTCCGGGGAAAACGGCTACTACACCTACATCTATAACCCGCCCGCAGGGTATGCGTGGCAGGTTGTGGCACTGGTCGGTGAAGAAATTGCGGGCGGCACTGAGATCCCGGATGTGCCGAGTGTTCCGGAACCGAAGTATTATTCCGCTGCATGGACAGCTCCTGCGCAAAGCGCCAGCGGAAGCTTTGATCTGACATTCACTGTCAACACCGACAAGTACCAGCTGAACACGCTGGAAAAGGTGGACGGGGCGGTCATTACCGTCACGCCCAGCCGGACCGGCGGCAGCGTGGACGGCGGCAGCTGGCAGATGACTCCTGCCGGGGCGCAGACCATTACCACAAGCGGTCACACGCAGGATGACAGTTTTCATGTCAACGGCGGTGATGGTTCTGCCACATGGACAGTGCATTATGAGGTGTCCAAGACCAGCACCAGTACGCTCAGCGGGCAAGAAGGACCGTTCGCCAGCCAAGCCGAAGCGGACGCCGCTGCCGAAACCGCCAAGAATGCAGCCATCGGGCAGCTGCAGAACGAAGCGCAGGGCATGGTAGATGCCGCTATTGCCTCGGCGCGGGCGCAGCTTGCCAATATTACATTCAGCTATGACGAGGTCACCATCCCGCACGGCTTTGATTCCACGCCCGGCGCGCTGGGGAGCCACCAAACGATTACTGTTCCTGCTAATAGCAGCAATGACTACACGATGCAGAACGATGAATGGTCGGTAAAGGTCAGCATCGACAAAATCGACAGCGAAACCAAGCAGCGCATCAAGAGCGATACCGAGTTTAAGATTTTCGAGTGGGATGCGGTTCGGCAGTGCTATATCCCGTTTGGCGGATACAACCGGTACAAGTCGAGCGCCAGAGTGATGGCACTTACAAGTCATCAACCACAGCAATTATGCCAATGGTTCTGACAATATCTATTACACCCAGCGCAACGAGGGCAAGTTCGTCATTGTGGAGAGCCGCGCACCCAGCGAGTATTACGGCGATTGGACGGATGTGACCACACTCCGGCGCGGCAGGCTCTGTTCTCGGCAAGCGGGCGTATGCCTTTGAAATTACGAAAGCGCATGATGGTCAGACGATTTGGCTGGGAAGCGCGGATTATAACGCTGACATCAGTACGGCCAACAGCGGCGGTACCGCCTCATCGACACCGGTGAGGGCATCGTAACTATCACTTTTGGCAGCCGCAATGCAGACAAGACCTACGCCACAGATCCCACGGGAATCGCCAACAACGAAAATTCCTACATCATGCACGCCAACGCCGACAAGGTGCAGAACGACCGCGTCCTCGGCAATATTCTGCTGACAAAAGTTGACTTGGACGCCGCGCGGTATCTGGCTGCGGGCAGCAACGGCGACACTACGCTGGAAGGTGCTGTGTACGATCTGTACGCCGCAGACACCATTGAACATCCGGACGGCGTTTCGGGTGTGGTGGATTACTCCAAAATCATGGATGTCAACGGCGCACCCATTTGGCATACGACTGTTTTAACCAATGGTAGCTGGGATACGGATTATTTACCTATCTTGCAGAAAGACCGGCTGGTAGCCTCTGCGAAAATCACTGACGGAAGCTGGCGTTTGTCAACCTGTATATGGGCAGATATTACCTTGTGGAACGCGCCACAGGGCTGGTGCTGCCCATTGACGGAAACGGCAAGCTGTATGTTACCGGGAAGTATCCGCTTTTGAACAAAAAGCTCGAACGCACAGGTAAGTATAGTGATTTGGCTCGGAAGAATAATGAGTATACCGATTACATCTACAAAAACAGTATTCTGCTGTGGCCGAGAGCCGCAAGCTGAACGGCAGCAAGGCGTGGGATGGCTACTATCTGTCTTATGCCAAGGCTACCTCTGCGATGAGGTCAATCATTACAAAACCCTGTCCTATGCCGATGAATCCGCCTACCACATCCACGCCGAGCAGGAAAGCCAAGATGAAGTCCTCAAATCCGGCTTTAGTTTGCAAAAGTTGGTTTCGACCACAGGCCAGCCAAGCCCGGCACTGAAATTAGAGGGTGCGGGCTTCACCGTTTACCGCATCTCTAAACTGAGCAAGACGGCGCAGTTCAAGCAGAACCCGGATGGCAGCTACAATGCACAAAGCATTTTGGACGCCTACCGCAAGGACAACTACGATAACGCAACACTAAAATACGATTTCACCGCCGAAGGGCAAGCCATCGCCAATATGTACGAGGGCAATACCGAAACAGTCAACGCCTATAACGCGACCTTGACCGCAGACGGCGACTACGCCAACGGCAGGGGCAGCGGCTGGATGCCCACGGATCAGCCCGCCGAGTATAGGCTGGGAGAAATGTTCACCAACGATGAGGGCGTCTTCCGCGTTGAGGGGCTGCCGTATGGGCAATACCTGGTCGTAGAAACCACCATCCCCAAGGATGTGTTCCAGTGTGATCCGTTCATCGTGACGGTGGACGCCAACAGCCCGCAGAGCCGATTTACGGTTCCGGCGGGCAGTGTCACCACCGCCAGCAACGATTATATGACTTTTAATGTGCTGGATGAGGAATTGGAGGGCTATTTGCAACTTATCAAGACCGACACCGAAACCGGTAGGGCGGTCAAAATCGTCAACACAGCCTTTGCGCTGTATCGGCTGGACGAAAAAGACCGCAAGACCCGCATTTCCATGATCGACCCTGCCAGCGGCAGCGCCACCAAGAAAACGGATGTGTTCTACACCGATGCAGACGGCCTTATGAAAACGCCCGAAAAACTTCCGCTGGGGCGATACCTGATTGAGGAACTGCAGGGCCCGGAAGGCTATTTCAACGATCCTGCCTACTCGGTAGAATTTGAAATCAAATCTGACCGCGTCTGGCAGGTCGTGGGCAATGCTACTGATGATATGGATGAGTACATCGTCACGGAAAAATACTGCAATCACGAAACACTCGGTCAGCTTACCATCCGAAAGCTGGGCAATGTCTTGACCGACTACAAAGATGGTCAGTTCATCTACACGCAGGACAACCTTGCGGGTGCAGTGTACGAAATTCACGCTGCAGCCGACATTGCTACACCAGACCGCCAAGGCACCTACTGGTACAAAGACGGTGACCTCGTTGCCACCGTTACCACTGGTGCGGAGGGTCAGGTGGACGAAGTCCGGTTCAGCCCCACCCGCACGCAGGCAACCTATGATTTCTTGAAAATTACCCATGATGGCACCAAGGGTGAAGTCAACGTGACCCTACCGCTGGGCAAGTACACCATTACCGAGGTTCAAGCACCGTATGGATTTGTGCTGACCCAGCAGAGCTACACTGTGGAATTCGGCTGGAACAACCAGAAAAATGACATTGTGCTGGCAAAAACTATTGTCAGCCACGAGCAGGACGGTGACAAGGAATGTTCGTACAGCATTGTGAATGTCAAGGACGCCTCGAATGCCCACAAGAATGGGCAGACGCTTGTGTTTGAAAATGCGCGGGTTCTGCCGGTTCCTGAAAAGCCCGGTGACAAGGTTGGCAAAATCGGTGTAGGCATTTACAAGCAGGACCGTGAGGCGCAGACCTATCTGCCCGGTGCGGTGTATGAACTCTACACCGTGGATGACATTTATTCCGCGGACGGTACAAAGCTGCTGGATGCCGGTACAAAGCTGGCCACCGGCAGCGCCACCAATGCCAGCGGCTTCGCGTGGTTTGACGTGGATGTTCCCGTCCGTTCTGAAAGCTATCCCGACTCCGGCAACAGCGGCAGATACCGCATTGTGGAAATCACCGCCCCTGCGGGTTACCTGCTGGACAGCACCCCTGTGGATGTAGAGTTCACCTATGAAGGTCAGCAGATTGCATGGCAAATCGTAGATGGTACAAACACCAACCTACGCACCAGTGTGGACATTTCCAAGCAGGACATCACCAACGGAAAGGAACTGCCCGGCGCGAAGCTGGAAATCCGCGATGCAGACGGCAGTCTGGTCGAGGGCTGGACCTCCGGCAAAGTGCCGCACACCGTGCGTGGGTTGGAACTGGAAAAGGAATATACCCTGACCGAAACTCGTGCCCCGGACGGCTATGTCGAAGCCGAAAGCATCGTGTTCAAGCGGGTGCAGGAAGGTACAGAGCAGGTCAATGAGGTATATGTAAAATCCGACGATGATTGGGTAAAACTCGACGATGCCACTGTTGTCATGCAGGACGCGCCTGTACTGGACATTGACAAGACCGACATTGCAGGCAATCTGCTGCCGGGCGCTACGCTGACGATCCGCGATGCAGACGGCGAAGTTATTGACACTTGGGTGACAGATTACAAGACGCATCGTGTTCCCATCTCGGATGAATTTATCAAACTGTCAGGCGAAACCAAGGAGTACATCTACACCCTGACCGAAGATGCCGCCCCGGCTGGCTTTGAAATTGCCGAATCAGTACAGTTCAAAGTACAGAAGGCAGACGAAAGTGTTTGTCTGTTCGTCCGCAAAAATGCCGATGCCGAATGGACACGCGCTGGCAAGCGGCTAATTCAGATGATCGATGAAGCCACACCCCGCGAGGATACGCCCACGCCAACCCCTGCACCCACACCACAGCCGACGCCCGCCGCAACCCCAGCGCCAACACCTGCGCCCACGCCGGTTATTACGCCGCACAAGATGCAGACCCTCCCGCAGACAGGAGATGGTTTCCCCGCTGCTGGCTGTTGTAGTCGTGTCCCTTGCGTCTGCAACAGGCATCGTGCTGCTGACCGTTAAGCAGAAAAATGCGCCGAAAGAAACTTCTGATGAGGAGAATACCGATGAAAGTGCTGATTGTTGAACCCGGAAAGTACCCCCGCGAAGCCGACATTGAGCACACCCTTGAAGCCGAGCAGACAGATTGTCGGCGGCACCATCGAGGC
>VOFK01004034.1_pt1 | contig 29998 bp, 50 predicted proteins | sample 5384121 | NCBI WGS metagenome assembly VOFK01 (sample SAMN12384730, study PRJNA508395) | human gut metagenome | isolation source: healthy gut J | host: Homo sapiens | reverse complement strand
CAAACCCACTTCGTTCAGTTACGTATTGCTCGAAAGCTCACTGCAATAAGGAAAATTCATCGTAAACTCGACATCATCATCAATCCCATATCTTTTTGATAATATAAGATATAATATAAATCACTTATTCGAAGATCTTCAATAAGAAATTTCTTTAGTAACACTACTACACCCGTTTCACTAAGACGGTTATACAGATCTCCGCATTGTCAGAAATTGCGATAAGGATAATATAAATACTACCGTTGGCAGTACACCAGCGATACGCTTCTTCATAATAAGGAGCTCTTATCATTCCAAGCTCCAGCATACTTTCAAATTGTTCAAAGTTTAGAATACGTCCTTCAGATTGATTCAAATACATCGAATCGAATGAAGCTTGAAGATGGAGTCCGAACCCCAGCATTTTAAAGCCTCCCGGAGGATACAATACAGCAGACAGATAATCAAATACTGTTATTTCCGGGTACTTCAAGCATGTATTTTTTCAATAACACAATAGTATTTTTGAATGATTCCTTACAGGATAATCACTGTTTATATAACAGTATATGCTGTCAGTCAGCACTGTTTTTCAGAACATATTAACTAATCCTTGCCGTATGCTTTACAAATTTCCTTTTGCCTGTGCTTTACTGATTTTACTCATCAGAGTTTTCATTTAACATATCAGCAAGATAAATTCTATATGTTTCTGTTACTTTTATTATTTATATGTTCAACATATTTCATATTATTAAAAATACATTTCTCTAGAAATTCGCCCATTTGCGGGGTTGAATCAAGAATAAACAACTTGTTGACTTCTGCTCGTGAAATGAGAAGTATAACTTCTGCTTGTTAATATAGTTTGATGGTAGTTCAAATTGATAAGACAATCGACGCTATCAATGCGATCGGCTATCCTTTCCGTAACAATCTAGGGGATACGGAGCATATCAATACAGCTACAGAAGCTTGCGCTGATTTAACGACAGGCTTGGGCGTTGTTAAGTCTAAGTTCACGAACTAATCGGACAAGCCGATACGATGAAACGAAGATTACTTCTATTATTCGCTTTATCCGGTAGTCTGCTGTGTAGTTGCGAATCCGAGGACTTGGAAAATTGGCAGGTTAAGAAACCCAATGGGCAGGTAGCTTCCGAGAAGGAATTGTCCGCGGGTATCTCAACCATTTTCTCCAATGCCCCGGATGCGTACGATACGCAGGCAAACTGGGTTACGGGCGAATTAGAGATGCGATTTAATCGTGGTGATGGATTGTACGACGATGCTCGCGGTGTTGAGAATGTGGATGGTGGAGGACTAGGGCCGCTTTATGCCGGATATTCTTGCGGTTCTTGTCATAAAAGTACCGGGCGGACCCGTCCGGCTATAGCCGATGGAGGTTCCGGCCCCGGCTTCTCATCCATGCTTATTTATATATCACGTAAAAGTGGCGGCTATTTTCAAGATTACGGCCGGGTACTACATGATCAAGCGATATACGGAACGAAACCGGAGGGAAGGGTTAAGATTACTACTACTTCCCAAAAATATACGTTCCCCGATGGGGAGGAATATGAGTTGGTCACCCTCATTATGAGATAAAGGAATGGTATGCTGATAGTATTCCGATGTCGGATTTACGTATGTCCGTACGTCAACCTTTACGGCATGTCGGAATGGGGCAGATGATGGCGCTCGACTTGGATATGCTAAAGACAAATCGCCGCTAAAAAGCAATTATCCGGAATATGGTATTAGTGGACGTATAAAACTATGTGACGGAAAAGGGAAAGAAACAGATTGGTATCTCTGGTAATAAGGCGAATCATGCCGACTTAACGGTGGAATTGGGATTCTCTTCCGATCTCGGTGTTACGAACGATCGTTTCCCCGCATGAGGTAGGAGAAGGACAGGGTAATATGATGGGTTTTGCCATGACCGGGGCGCAGGTCTCTACGGAAGATATGGAAGATGTGGATTTATACCTCCAGACCTTGGGGGGTACCCGCCCGTCGGAATGTGGATGATCCTACGGTTCTTCAAGGAGAGCAACTTTTCTATCAAGCGAAATGTCATTTATGCCATGTGACTTCCTTTGAAGACACGCCCTCGCGGATCTGTCCTTTTTGAATAATACGGAATTGCCTCAATTAGGTAATCAGGTGATCCATCCTTATTCGGACTTTTTATTGCATGATATGGGAGTTGAGCTAGGGGATGATTATCCCAGTGGCTTGGCCAACGGTAATGAATGGAGGACTACCCCGTTATGGGGATTGGGATTACAAGAGGTCGTAAACGGCCATACCTATTATTTACATGATGGCCGTGCCCGGAACCTGACGAGGAGGCTATTATGTGGCATGGTGGGGAAGGGGCTGCGTCGCGTACCCTATTCTCTCGCATGACAAAAGACGAGCGGGCCGCTTTGATTAAATTCCTACAAAGTTTATGAATAAATAACGCATAGAATCGAAATGAAAAAAAATATATAGGACGTTGCTTGTGGTGCTTTATCAGCGGGTGCTTTCTCCGTGAAAGCTCAAGATACAAAGAAAGAGATGGATGATAAATATGTAGAGAACGATGTGGTTTCACTAGCGGGAAAGAAGGGCTTTTCCTTTTCTACCAAGGCTGGTGACTTTTTGTTTAAGCCCTATGCGTTGGTACAGGCAAGCGCTTGCTACAACCGGTATGACGACCAAGGGCTGGAAAGCCATTATGCCAAGAGCGTAGCGAACTCCGGTTTCGCGATCCCTAACGCTATTCTCGGTTTTTTACGGGTAAGGCTTTTGGACGGGTTACTTTCAATTTATCGCTGAATGCCGCTAAGAGTGGAGGGGCCTTATTGCAACAGGCTTGGTTCGACGTAGCGATCAAGGAATCGTTTCGTATCCGTGTCGGTAAGTTCAAGACACCGTTTATGCATGGCTATTTAAGTACTTTGGGGAGACGTTGTTTCCGGTACTGCCTTATTCCGCTTCCCAATCCGTATTGCTTCCTTACGACGTGAATTATGTCATACCGAATATGTCCACGGATTCGACTTGGGTGTACAGGTTCATGGTTTGATCAATGATAAATGGAATTATCAAGTCGGTATTTTTAATGGTACGGGTATCGACGTGAATTTGGCGACTAAGACAAACTGCGATGATCATAAATGGTTGCCTTCGCTGTTATATGCGGGTCGTCTGGCCTTTATGCCGAAGGGGAGATGCCAACGTCTCAAGGCTCGCCGGAGAATCTGAACGACGATAAGATGTCTATCGCCGTATCTGCCTCTTATAATGCGGAGGCTGAGTTCTTGACCAGTAGCGACACCCGTGTGGGCGTTGAGTTCGCATGGATCAAGAACCGCTGGTATGTAGCGGCCGAAGGTTATTATATGAATATGCATTTACCGAGATCATGCAAAAGCCGGATAAGAATTTCTGGGGAGCTTACGCTCAATTGGGCTATTTCATCACTCCGAAATTACAGGGCGCTTTGCGATATGATTTCTATGATCGAAACGCTACGGATGAGGGTGGTTTGTTGAATATGCCCGCCGCTGGTTTGAATTATTATTTCTTTAATAATAATTTGAAACTACAGGTTATGTATCAATATTTAGGTCGTAGCGGTCATGCTACGCAGAATGACCGGGATGAGGACGCTATTGGATTGGCTCGTCATTCCGCTACGGCTATGTTGCAGTTCACGTTCTAATCTTTGGGTATGAAACTATATAGTCTATATATAATGTATGCCTTATTCCTGTTATTCGGGCTGGGTTGTGATGAGGGTAAGATTTATCCGGATGAGACGGTTGATTCCGGGCGAACCGCTACCGTGTCACTTTCTTTCACTGGCCTGAAAGCTTGGCCGAAGGAGAATATGCTCTCGTTATGCGCTTTTGGCGAGGATAAGTCGAAACCTTTGCAAACCCAGCGTATCAGTAAGCCGGCGGAAGACGGCAAAAGACTAAAACTCCGATTGAATAATGTCACTCGGATACGAGGATAGAGGTCGCTGTGATTAGTAGGGGATTGCGGTTGGTTTACTCTATTATACGTCTCCGGTGGATGATTCGGACGAACCGCTTGATTTGTCTGTGGGCGAATTGGATTTAGCGAGCTTCAAACGTGTACAAGCGCGGGTGTTCGACTTGAATTGCCTGTCTTGTCATGGCGGGGGGGATCGGGATTGGCCGGTCAGCTGGATCTTAGGGACGATGTAGCCTATAAATCCTTAGTGAATGTCAAGGCGCCCCTTTCGGAAGAGGGTAAGAACTACGTGACCCCGGGTGATATAAACGATAGTTTCTTGCTGGATATATTGGAGGATAATCCGGTACATAAGGATATGTTCAATAGTTCCGGGAAACAGGAGGTCCTTGCTTTGATCCAAGGTTGGATCTTAGGAGGGGCATTGGATAATTGATAAGAAAGAAAATGATGAATTATACGAGAAAAATAGATACGGATAAAGCGGTAGAGGTTCAGATCTCTTCATTCACGGGCAAAGGTGGAACAACGGAATATCAGGTGATGGTATCGATTACAGACCCTTGTTTGTCTTTCGTGGAGCAATTGCAAAACCTTTTTTGCGGGTTTATGTGACTGTCGTGAATGAAGAGCTATCGAATGACGCTACCGCCGTTTTCCGCCGTTATTTTTTAAGTGACGCGGCTAATCAGACGGATAGCGTGATGGGTGAGTGCGAGAGCGCCTTTTTGTCCGCTCTCTATCGTGCAGCAACCGCCTTTGAATGGAACAAAGATCGCTATGTGGACTTATTTGCAAACGGGCATGTCGGTACAAACGTACGATTCCGGTTTACTGGAAGCGTCGCATAACGGTTATAGGCACCTCTGGGGGGGTGCCTTCAATAAGGCGGCCAATTCGGAATACCAGACCCGGCTTTTATTGAATGACTATGTGATGCAATTGATGGGGCAGCGTTGTACGTTGGCTTCTCATTGTGTCCGTACTTGGTTCTTTGTACAAAACGTAGACGTGAATTACGCCGGTGTGGTGAAAGCCCGGAAAAGAAGTTTTTATCACGCAGAATCTTACGGAGAAGACGCATTATATCGCTAGTACGGGTATCGAGGGACGTCATGCCGATCCCTCGGTGTTGGTACAGATGGACAGTTATGCGGTGGATGGGTTGGAGCCGGGACAGGTTCAGTTCCTTTACGCTCCCACGCACTTGAATCCTACTTATGAATATGGAGTAACCTTCGAGCGGGGTACGGCTGTTATGTATGGGGATCGTAAACAGGTCTTCATCTCGGGTACGGCGAGTATCGATAACCGGGGAGAGATTGTCTATCCGGGCGATATCGTAAAACAAACCGAGCGGATGATGGAAAATATCAGCGTGTTGCTGAAAGAGGCGGACGCTACTACTCGTGATATTACGCAGGCGATCACCTATTTGAGAGATATGGCTGATTATGCGGTGGTTAAGAAGTATTTTGAGGCGCATTACCCGGATTTGCCACATTTGATAGTCTTGGCCCCCGTTTGCCGTCCCGGATGGTTGATAGAGACTGAGTGTATAGCGGTCGTGCCGACGGAGTCGTCCTTTAAGCCTTTGTGAAATAATAATAAATGTACGAGATATGGAAGAAAAAAAGGATATTTTGGCTATTCAAACACCAAAACAAGTTAGAAAGAAGCCTATGTATAAAAATGGAATGTACCGGGAAACCGATAAAATGAGTGATCTGATCTGCGAGAACTATCCGATGGTTTTTAGTCATGAGCCGCTTTGGTATAGCGCTCGGGTTCGGAGAGAAGAATATCGGGGAGGTTTGCCGGCAGAATGGGGTGGATGCTTGTACTTTCCTGACGGTCGTGAATTTCTTGGTCGAGGAAGTGAATACGCCTGTCGAGAATATCAGCAAATGCCTGTCGATCGAGAACTTGATCCGCTATTTGCATAATGCCCATGATTACTTCTTGAACTTCCGCTTGCCACATATCCGTCGTAAATTGGTAGACGCTGGCTATATCCGGGTGCCCGGAGGATGTCGCTTTTGTGATCACGAAGTTTTTCGATGAGTATGCGGAGGAGGTAAATAAACATATGTCTTATGAGGAACGTGCTGTTTTCCCTTATGTCCGTAATTTGTTGGAAGGAAAGAGAGATCCGAAATACAATATTACGATCTTCCGTAAGCGTCATGATCAGATCGAGATGAAGATCACGGAGTTGAAAAATATCCTGATCAAATACTATCCGGGGCGCAGGTACGAATATGCTGAATAGTGTCTTGTTCGATATTTTTGCCACGGAGGAAGACTTGGCTTCACATACCCGTGTGGAGGATTATTTGTTTGTACCGGCCATATTGGCTTTGGAAAAACAATTATAAGCATGAATCGATGAGTACAAATCTAAAGATTGCGATAGCCGAACAACTTCTGTTATCATAAGGGAGCGGACTGGAGAACCTGTTGAAACGGTTTACCGGGTTTCCGTATCCAGATGGTGGAGATTCATTCGGTGGAATCTCTTTTTCGACTCGCTTCGTATGCACAAACCGGATGTGTTGATCGTGAATCCGGCTTTGCCCGGCTATTTCACGTTGCAACATTTGAAGGAGGAAAGCGGCTGTGCCGAGATGAAATGTATCGCTTTTATTATATTCTGTCTCAGACAGTGTGTTATTGCGTTCTTATGATGAACAAATTAACATATACGATAGCCCTGATGAGATCAAGCACAAATTGGAACGGTTGAACGCCGAGGTACTTCCGGATAACGAGCCGGAAGGGGATGACGAGCAACAATCGTTAAGCTCGAGGGAAAAAGAGATCGTAGTCTGCGTCGTGAAGGGAATGACAAACCGGGAGATAGCGGATCGTTTGTTTCTTTCTACGCATACGGTCATCACCCACCGCCGTAATATCGCTCGGAAACTTCAAATTCATAGTGCCAGCGGTCTTACGATCTATGCGATTGTCAATAAGCTGGTCGAATTAGGCGACATTAAACAGTAATCGTATATTTATAAGTAAGTTAAAGGGGAATGTGGATAAGCGATAAAAAGCGCCTTCCGCATTCCCTTTACTATTAATATAATTAAATTTAATGATCATATCTTATTAACGCTTATCGAAAACTAAAACCCGTTTATTCCTGTTTCTTCTTCAAATCATTAAGCTTATAAGAAATGAAGAAAGCATTTTTACTTGGATTAGCATTGTTATTTTCCTTATCTATGAGCGCACAACATTTCGCGTTGAAGAACAATCTTCTCTACGACGCGACTACGACTCCGAACTTAGGATTCGAGGTGGGCTTAAGCAAAAAGGTTACATTGGATGTCTCGGCGGGATATAATCCTTTCAAGTTCAATGACGGTAAGAAACTGAAAGCATTGGCTTGTCATGCCGGAAGTGCGTTATTGGACTTGCGAGAAATTCAACGGTACGTTTATTGGCGTGCATGCGTTGGGCGGACAGTATAATATCGCCGGATTAAATTACCCTTTGGCATATTCCCTAATTTGAAGCGACCATCGTTATGATGGTTATTTGTACGGTGGCGGACTTACGTTGGGACATCAATGGATACTGAATAAGCGTTGGAGTATAGAAGCCGCTATCGGCGCCGGTTATGCCCGTGTACATTATGATAAGTATAATTGCGGGGAATGTGGCTCCAAGATCGAGACCAAGAACTCGAACTATTGGGGTGTAACGAAAGCGGCCCTTTTCTATCATTTATTTTATCCACTAAAAAACGATCTAGAGAGATATGAGACATTTATTGAGTATATGTATCGCTTTTTATTGTTCCTCGGAGGTGTGAGCCTACAGGCACAGAACGGTGTGCGAGGAACTGTTAGTTTCGAGAATGTAAGCGCAAAGAAGGACGGAAGCCAGCTTTATGATGAATTTTACGACCAATCTGAGCAATCTGCGTTTGAAATCCCAAGAGATGGTCATCCTGACACCGGTATTGCAATCGGTGGATAAATCGCAGTCTTACCAGTTTAACCCGATCGTGATTACCGGGCGGGCACGTATGAAGGCGTTGAACCGTGAGTTGGGTTTCGATAGTTATGAATTTCCCCAAACTCCTAGCTTGATTATCCGTCAGACGAAGAAGGGGCCGGAATTGATTCCGGTGGAATTGTCCGTACCCTATGCGGGATGGATGCGAAACGCTACCTTGATGGTGGATGAGAATACCACGGGATGCGCTTCTTGTGAGGTCTCAAATGACATCTATGGGGTGATGAGCCGTGTATTGCCTCCGTTAGCTCCTCCCGTTTATGAGCTTAGCTATGTTACTCCTCCGGTAGAACCTGTGAAACAACGGAGCGAGACGCATTCCGCTTATTTAAACTTTGAGGTAGGCAAGTCCGTATTGTTACGTGATTTCAAGGATAACGCTACCGTGCTGAATGAGGTGAATAAGATTGTAACGGAAGTCCGTAACGATAAGAATCTTAGCTTTTACCGAATTTAAGGTTACCGGATACGCTTCCCCCGGAAGGTGGCTACGATTATAATATGAGATTGTCCGAGAGCCGTGCCAAGGCTTTTGTCGCTTACATGAAAGATAAGGAGAAGATGGACCCTTCCTTGATGAAAGTAAATTGGATGGGTGAGGATTGGATCGGATTGCGTCAAGAGGTTACGAAATCGGATTTGGCGAATAAGAAGGAGATTCTGGAGATCTTGGATATTCAAGATATAAACAAGCGCAAGGCTAAACTACATGCCTTGAACGGAGGTCGGACTTATAAGATATTATTGGATAAATACTATCCTCCTTTAAGACGTATTGATTATACCTTGGCTTATATCGCACGTCCGTTCGACGTGAACGAGGCCAAGCAAGTGATCAAGACGAAACCTCAATATTTAAGTTTGAATGAGATGTTCTTGGTAGCCAATTCTTATGATAAAGGTAGCGATCAGTTCAAGGAGGTATTCGATATCGCCGTTCGTCTTTATCCGACCGACCCGATCGCTCAATTAAATACGGCGGCCCTTGAGATTGAGACTGGTGCTTACGATCCGGCCATCAGTCGTTTGCAAGGTATTAATTTGCCGGAAGCATGGAATAACCTAGGTGTCGCTTATGCGATGAAGAAGCGATTATACGACCGCTATGCAATATTTCGATCAAGCTGCCCAAGCCGGCGTGCAAGATGCCGCTGCGAACCGGGATGAGCTGGCTGCTTGGTTAGCCGAGCAATAATGGAGATACTTACCTTCGAATATAAAAAAGCCCCCGTTTCCGGAGGCTTTTTTTGTGCTTATAATTTCGCTTTCCATTCATTCATCAACTCGGTAATGGTTTCCCGTACCGAAGTGATCTTATTCGCTCGCCAAGCGTTACTGCCGGCGAAAGCGTATCCATTCTCGAAATTCCCTTTGAAGGCGTTGTATAAAGGCGGTGACGATACAATACGGGCTGCGTGATATATCGCACGTCTTGATACAGTTGAAGGGACAAGCTTTCGGTTGCTTGATTCCCGCCTTTACTTTCTCAAGGAAACTGCAATGGATGGCTCGTCCGGGCATGCCGCCGACGGGACTTTTGATGATCTCTATGTCCTTCTCCTCGGCCTGTATATAGGTCTGTTTGAAGGCTTCCGAGGCATCGCATTCCGTGGTGGTAACGAACCGGGTTCCTAACTGAACGCCTGATGCTCCAAGGTCTATCATGCGTTTGATATCTTCACCCGTATAAATGCCTCCTGCCGCGATTACCGGGATCTTTTGTCGTATTTCTGCTCGAAATGAGAGACTTCCCTCTACGACTTGAGGTAATAATTCTTCCAATGAGAAATGCTGGTCTTCCAACTGGTTTTCCTTATATCCCAGATGTCCACCCGCTTTCGGGCCTTCTAGTACCACCGCATCCGGAAGATAATCATATAGTTATTCTTCCATTTCTCGCAGATGATACGTACGGCACGTGCGCTGGAAACGATGGGAACCAGCTTGGTGACGCTATCTTTCTTGAGGAAAGAAGGCAAGTCCAAAGGCAGTCCGGCACCGCTGAAAATGATGTCTACCTTTTCCGCTATACTGGTTTTCACCAATTCGGCGAAGTCGGAAAGAGCCACCATTACGTTTACGCCGATGATACCTTTCGCTTTTTCCCGGGCCTTTGCGGATCTCTTCCGCTAACCCAAGATTCCCAGCTTCCGTATAATTGCTGGGTGACAATTTCTTATATAAAAGTCCGAGACCGGCTGCGGAGATAACGCCGATCCCACCTTCATTTGCGACGGCCGAGGCTAAGCCGGAAAGAGAGATGCCTACGCCCATTCCACCTTGATGATTGGAATACGAGCCTTTAGGTCTCCGATTGTTAATGTCTTCATTAAAAAAAATAAATATAGTGTTTCAATAATCGAGGCAAAGGTAGCACAATATCCCAATAAATGTGCGAAATGGACCAGAATTATCGCGCAAATATTCTAGTCATGTGCAATGTATGGAACGAACCGATTATTTTATGTAAATTTCGTCCCTGAATAATTAGGCAAGACGTCTGTAACAGGATTGTAATGTATGTGAAACGGTGTGAAACAGGAACGTTGTAACTTTGCGACGCAAATATAGTTTTTATAGTTAGGAATGAAATTAGGGAAAAAGTTATAGCGCTCATGTTAGTGCTGCTTCCATTCAGTATGGGAGCGCAGGAGGTGGATCAGTCGGTGGAAAAACGTATCGATTCCTTGGTTGCGGGGAAGTGACTACCTTGGATAAGGTAGTCCAGAAGCTAAGCAAATTCAAGGTTTTCCGCTTATATCCAAGGACAATACCAATATGGACAGAAGGACGCTACCTTGAAGGTGGGCGATAAGAACGAGAACTTGGATAAAGGGTTTAACCGGATCGGTATCCGCCGGGGCCGTATGAAGTTCGAGTACAATGATGGGATCGGAACAGGTGCTGTCCAGATCGAGGTGAATGATAAGGGGAGTAAGTTTCCGTGATCTGTATATCGGTATCAAGGACCCTTGGACGAAGCGTAGCCAGTTGATGGCTGGTGTGTTCAACCGTCCTTTCGGTTTATGAGGTCTGTTATTCCACGAGTTCTCTCGAATCTCCGGAGAGAGCGACTATTATCCAGTATTTCTTCCCGGATGAGCGTGACTTGGGGAGCGATGCTTACCTTACGTACCAAGACTACCAGCCCATTGAGTTTTTTGCGATTGATGCCGGTCTGTTTGCCGGAAACAGTATCAACCGGGAGACGGATAGCCGGAAAGATTTCATCGGGCGTCTGGGTGCCGAGAAGGCGATAGGCGACTGGGGAAAATGGGGAGCCGGTTTCTCCTATTACCGTGGTTTTGTCTACAACCCGACTACCGAGGCGTATGAGATGCGTGGCAATCATTTCGTTAAGAGGGATATGGGAGACGGGTACTTATATGAAGCGCCAGTATTTAGGTTTGGATGGACAGTTTAGTTTTCTTTCATCTTTAGGAAAGACCACTTCCGTGCGGAAGGTTTGATCGGTACCCAACCCGGTATCGCCGGGAGCAGTAAAAGCCCGAACTACAGTACCCGACCGGAGAATTTGCCGGAAAATTCTTTTTGTTTAAGCGCCCTTTCCTTGGTTACTTCTTTTTATTTGGTACAGGATATAGGCGCCTCTCCTTTCTCCGCCGTATTGAAATATGACGTTTACGATCCGAATACGAAGGTGAGTGGAAATGAGGTAGGGGCGGAAAATAGCTTCACTTCAAAAACCGACTTGGCTCAAAGCACGATAGGTATCGGCGGTATTTATAATTTCAATAAACATATCCGTCTGCAAGCTTACTACGAGTTTAACTTCAATGAGAAAAGTAACCTCGTGAAGGGCTACGAGAACGACCGGAAGGATAATGTATTGACAGTCCGTCTTCAATATAAGTTTTAATTCATAGGATTGTAATATCTGTTTCATCCCATTGAAATACCGAAGTATTTATTTTTTGTATCGTAAATAAAAAAGATAAATACAAAGTAATGAAGAAAGACGATTTTATTAGCTGCCATGGCAGCGTGTTTGTTTGCTACGAATGTTGTTTGCCCAGAAGATAAAGGGTAGCGATACTTGTTTGCCTCTTACCCAGACTGAAGCCGAGAATTTCATGAATAAGAACAAAGCTGCTAAGATAACGGTGACGGTGGTGGCTCCGGCGTGGGGATCTCCGCTTTGATGGAAGGCACTACGGATATAGCGATGGCTTCCCGTAAGATGAAATTCGACGAGCGCATGAAGTTGCAAGAAGCCGGAAAGAAGACGAAAGAGGAGGTGATCGCCTATGACGCTCTGGCTGTTGTCGTGCATCCTTCCAACAAGGTATCCAATCTGACCCGGGAGCAATTGGAAGGCATTTTTACCGGCAAGATCAAGAATTGGAAAGAAGTGGGTGGTGCGGATATGAAGATCGTGGCCTATTCCCGCGAGACTTCTTCCGGAACCTACGAGTTCTTCAAGGAGAGCGTGTTGAAAAATAAGAACTATATGAACGGTATCTTGAGCATGCCGGCTACAGGTGCCATTATCCAAAAGCGCGTAAGCCAGACGAAAAGGAGCCATTGGCTATGTAGGTCTTGCTTATTTGAATAAAGAAGTGAAGCCGATCCATGTATCGTATGATGCCGGAAAAATCCGTGGAGCCTTCGTTGGAGAACGCAAGGAATAAGACCTATCCGGTTGTCCGTCCGTTGTTCTACTACTATGAGACGAAGAATGCCTCAAAGGTGCGACCGTTCATCGATTATGTGATGTCTGCCGAAGGACAAGCGACGGTGAAGAAGGTTGGTTATATCCCGGTAAAGTAAGCGGAGAATCCGGACAGCGTTGTATGAGCACATCATACAACGCTGTTCCAAGGTGCTTCGACAGTACTGTCTAAGGTGTTAAGACAACGCTGTCTTATGTGTTGGGATAAGATTGTCCGTCCGTCTCTTCCAGAAACTGATCCATATACAGATTCTCGCCATCCCATACGATATAAGAGAAGAATTGCATCCAATCCCCGGCTATGAGAATACGGGAGGTACGGCTTAACATCAAGTCCAACATGATGTGGCGATGGCCGAAAATGAAGAAGTTTATATCGGGATGCGTCTTTAGATATTCCTTTGGCGAAAACAACCATATATTCAGCGTCTTCCCCTTGATACTTTTTAGCCTCTTGCTTTTCCAGTCCGCTCTTCCGGCTGTTGAGCGACCAACCTAAAGCGAACCCGAACGTCCAGCGGGGATGTATTCCCGCATATAACCATTGGCAGAACTTATTCCGGAAAATAGCCCTGATCAGACGGAATGCCTTACTCCGGAAATCTACCTCATCGCCATGCCCCGAGGAAGAAACGTTTCCCCTTAATAAATCGACTGTCAAGGTATCCCGATGGATGATGGCGCCTATCTCTTTCGGCAAGTAGTCGAACATCCAGATGTCATGGTTACCGATAAAGATATGTATTTCTATGCCTCTGTCCGCTAACTCGGCCAATTTCCCCAGAAAACGTACATGGCCTTTCGGCACGACGTATTTGTATTCGTTACCAATAGTCGAATAGATCTCCCAGAAACCAAATGGCGGAAGCGTCTTCCTTGATGCTATCCAGCCAACGTACCAGTTTCTTCTCGATGGCTAAAGGGTCGCTTGTGGAAACGGGCTCCCAGATGTGCGTCTGAGGCGAAATATATTTTCATAGAAAACCTAATTCCAGTTTAGCCTCCTCCGTCATCATGTCCTTGTCCCATTCCGGCTCGAAGACGAGGTTTACCTCTACATTGTTCACCCCATCGACCGCTTCTACCTTCATACGGACATCTTCCAATATGAAATCGGCCGCCGGACAGTTCAGGGGCGGTGAGGTCATATCGATGCGTACATTTTTTTCCTCATCGATATCTACCTTATATATAAGCCCAAGATCGTATACGTTTACGGGTATTTCCGGGTCGTATACCGTCTTCAGCATAGCGACGATCGCTTCTTCTGTTTGGAGAAATTCGTTGTTCATCTTCTTTTGTTTTATACGCGAATATACATTAATGTACTTCTATATACTAAAAACCGGGGAAAAGAGAATTTTGTTTCACCGGATCAGCCTTCCTTCGTCTGCATAGCTATAATAGCCGCTATCGGACAGGATGATATGGTCCAGTATCCTAATATCCATCAGCTTCGCCGCCTTTTGGATACGCTCGGTCAAGGCATCGTCGTGCGTACTGGGGCGGAGGCTACCGGATGGATGATTATGGCATAGGATTATACCGGAGGCCAAGGCGTTGATCGCCGCTTTTAATACCAAACGGATATCCACGGAAGTCTGGTTTACTCCGCCCTGACTGATTTTTACCTTTTGTATCACCTTATTTAAGGGATTGGTTAGAGCGATCCAGAGTTCCTCATAAGGTAAATCGCATAGTTGGGTACGGAATAGGAGATAGGAGTCTTTGCTGCTTCGGATAGCATCTTGAGGAGACGCCTCTGAGGTTTCCCGCCGTTTCCCTAGTTCCATAGCGGCGCAGATCGTGACCGCCTTCGCCTCTCCGATACCTTTAAAGCCGGAAGTTAATTCTTTGATGGAACGTTTACCCAATGTATTCAGATTGTTGTTTACGGAGTGAAGTATCCGTTGAGAGAGTTGTACGGCCGTCTCCTCATTGTTGCCGGATCCGATCAGTATGGCGATCAATTCGGCATCGCTTAATACGGAAGCGCCTTTTTGAAGCATTTTCTCACGGGGCCTGTCTTCTTCGGCCCATTCCTTGATGGAAAGTTTTTCCTGTTTTTTTCTTTCATAGTCGGGAAAGGTTTATGATTTGGTTAAAAAAAATAGTTCCCGCCTGCTTATCAAGCGGGAACCGTATATTTTGACAAGACCCGGATTACTACGCGGATACGGCCTACGTAAGAACCATCAGTCGTATTGATCTCGATAACCTCGCCTTCGTTGATGAACAACGGAACGCGAACTTCCGCACCAGTCTCTACGGTTGCCGGTTTCAAGGTGTTAGTAGCAGTGTCACCTTTAATACCCGGTTCTGTATAAGTAACTTTTAATTGAACTTTGTAGGCATGTCGGCGAAAAGAACCGTATCGGTAGATGCATCAGAAACAACGTCTACAATTTCTCCCTCTTTTTCATGAAATCAACGCCGTTGATCAAGTTTTTGTCGATGATCACGTCATCGAATGTCTCTTGGTTCATGAAATGATAATGCTCGCCTTCCGTATAAGTGAACTGATACGGGCGACGTTCTACGCGTACTATCTTTCCAACTTCTCACCGATATTGAAACGACGCTCGATCTGACCGCCTTTACAACATCTTTCAATGGGTACGCATGATGGTATTACCTTTACCCGGTTTTACGTGAAGGAAATCGACGCAGAAATAGAGTTTTCCGTCCAAACGGATACAAGTTCCTTTCTTAATGTCTTGTGAATTGATCATATTTATTTTCTTTATTTATATATGTTATAGAGTAATCCGTAACGTTTTTTCGGGTGCAAAAAGTAGTATATTCCTGCTAAAGTAGCAAAAGTTTTGCGTATTTATATGGAAAATAGTTGCAAATCAACCGAATAACCGGAACCAAGACCGCTGTCATGATACCCATCAAGCCAATCGCCAGTCCGCTTAATGCTCCTTCGATGGCCCCGATTTGAATGGCCGCTGCTGTTCCTACTCCATGGGAGGAAGCCCCAACGCCAGTCCTTTAGCGATATGGCTATCTATTCCCAGTACCCTCATCACGATAGGGCCCACTATACTGCCAAAGATTCCTACCGCTACGACGATGACGGCGGTAAGTGAAGGTATGCCGCCCGCTTTCTCCGCTATCCCCATAGCGATCGGGGTGGTGACGGATTTCGGCTGGAGCGTGGCGATCAACGCTTGGTCGGCTCCCATCAATTTACCGATGATGATTACGCTTACGATTCCGACAATGGCCCCGACAAATACGGAAGTCAAGATCGAAACGACATTTCCCTTTAGATATTGGATTTTTGCTCATATAACACATAGCCAAGGGCCACTACGGAAGGCCCCAGCATAAAATGGATCAAATGACTGCTTTGCTGGAACGACTCATATTGAATACCTAGGACTTCCAGTACCACGATAATCACGAAGATGGTCGTAAGCAAAGGATGCAAAAGACTGATATGGACTTTCTTGTAAAGAGCCAAGGAAGTCAGGTAGGTACCAATTACCAAGGTAAGAGCGAAAATCTCGGAATGCGCCAGATTATCCATGGTCTATTTTCCCTTTTCCAGTTTTTGTTGCACCAACGCTACGCTGGCGATGACTAAAATTGTACTTACTACGGAAGCGATCAGCAGGACTGCCCAATACTCGGAGATGATCCCGAAGGAATTCATAAGCCCCTACACCGGCAGGAACGAAGAATAATCCCATGTTTTGGGTAAGAACCGTGGAAAGACGTTTTACCTTTTCAGGTTTTACTTTCTTGAACGCGCAGGGCTAAGAACAATAGCACCATCCCAATTACGCTACCCGGTATGAAACCGTCGATAAAGTAGTAGCTGATAAACTCTCCGTGAAATAGAAGAAGAGAATGTAAAAATGCTTCTGTTAGCATAGTTTTTCTACCTTTTTTTTGATAACCGCTACAAAGATAACAGCTATTTCGTAGATATGTTCTATAACATATTATTTTAACATTGTAGGGATGGCGTCCGTCCCTCCGTGGCATCAAGCTAACGCGAAGTAATGAACATATAAATCATCATACCGATAATATCGTTGGTAATGGTGATAAACGGTCCGGTCGCCAAGGCCGGATCTATCTTCATCTTATCTAAGGTCATGGGAACTAACGTGCCGAATATACTGGCGAACATTACGACGGCGAATAGGCTTAAAGATACGGAGGCCGTAATCCCCCGGTCTCCCAGCATGAAGAAGTTGTAAATGAACACGACCAGACTGATAATGCTGGCATTGATTAACGAGACTACGGACTCTTTTAGGATTTGCGGTACGATATTCCCTTCCTTCAAGGTATTGTTTGCCAAGCCTTGTACCACGATAGCGGAAGATTGTATGCCTACGTTTCCACCGGTACCACCGATCAGCGGGATAAATAGCGCCATCTTCGGGTTAGTGGCGAAACTGCTCTCGAAACCACCGAGGATAACGGAGTTTCCCAATCCTCCGATCATGCCGATCAGCAGCCAAGGTAGGCGGGCGGCGGTTTGGGTGAATACATTATCCGAGGTTTCACGTCTTGCGAGATACCGGATGCCAACTGGTAATCACGCTCGTGTTGCTCGCGTACCTCATCCATAACGTCATCGATCGTGATACGTCCTACCAGACGTCCGATACTATCGACTACGGGCAAGGCTACCAAGTCGTATTTCTCGATCGTCTCCGTAACCTCCTCGATACTGTCGCTGTCGCGAACGGAGATCGGGTCTTTTTTCATGACGTGCTTGATCTTGGAGACAGATGGGTGGGTGATCAGTTTCTGCAAGGGGAGCACACCTTTCAAGCGCTCGTCGTCATCCACTACATATACATAATAGATCTCGCTCATCTCCTCCGCTTGCTTGCGCATCTCGTCGATACATTTTGGGCATACTCAATTCTCGTTCACCACGATCATCTCGGTACCCATCAAACCGCCGGCGGTGTCCTCGTCGTATTTCAACAAGTCCACGATATCACCGGCCTGCTCTACGTCCTCGATATGCGAAAGGATCTCCTCTTGGGTATCCTCGTCCAACTTCACGCATCAAGTCAACGGCATCATCCGTTTCCATGTTATCGACGAAACGCTTGGCGATAAGCTCATTGGGAAGTTCCTTCAATAATTTATGACGGTCTTCCTCATCCAGCTCCATCAAGACATCCGCCGCTTTGTCGCCATCCATCAATAGATAGAGAGATAAATGGCCTCTTGCAAGTTCAGTTCTTGATAAAGCTCTCGGCTATATCGGCAGGATATAGTTCATGAAGTACCTCCTGTGCCTTCGCATCATCTTTGGCCTCGATGATGCTTTTCAGGTTCTCGATGTAATCTTTCGTCAGTTCGATCATTGGACTCTTATATTATTATAGGACATCACCAGCCTGCTTCTCCAAATGCTTTTTTTGATCAAGGTCAGTTCCACGAATTGCTCCACGGATAACTGTTCCGGGCGCTTGTCGAATATCGGCAAGGCGTAATCCGGGCAATCTTTACCCAATAGGGGTTTCATGGAATTACGAAGCGTTTTCCTTCGTTGGTTGAATGAGGGTCTTTTACTACGGTCTTGAATAACTTCTCGTCGCATCCCAGCTCCTTTGCGGTCGTTACGAGTCATTTTCAATACGGCGCTTTTCACTTTTTTGGAGGCGGATCGAATACTTTCTCACTGACTGTAAAGAGGTATTCCACGTCGTACCAAGCTTGGAGCAATACGCTCAAGATTCCGTACGTCTTGCTACCGGGACCCGCCGCTAGGCGTTCCGCTACTGTAACATCCCCGAGCAGCAGGAATCTGGTCCCTTATAATCCGAGGACCTTGAAGAATATCTGGCTGGAGATATTATAGGGGTAATTACCGATCACGCAAAAACTGCCCCGGAAATAGCTTCGAGAGATCAATTTCAGGAAATCCTCGGCGATGATACGTCCTTTCAGATCGAGGAAATTCTGGTTCAGGTAATCTACGGATTCCATATCCAACTCGACAACGGTTAAATCATGTCCCGCCTCCAGCAAGAACTGGGTAAGGACTCCCATTCCCGGTCCGATTTCCAAGACCGGCAAGGATTTGAAAGTATCGAGTGTGTCCGCAATGCGCTGTGCTATTTGCAGATCCTTTAGGAAATGTTGCCCTAATGCTTTTTTTGGCTTAACTAATCTCATCCACTTTTCGGTGTAATGTGTTTGTTTTTAAATATTATGCTTATCTTTGCGGATGCACAAAAGTACAATAAATAATTTAAAGTTCCCTATACCTAATGGATTTTAAGAGCATTCTACGTACGTTTCTGAAGATAATTCTACCTTTTTTTAGCCTTCGGCTGTTTACTCCTTTGGTTTTTGTATCGGAAAATGGATATCACTGAGATTTGGCGAGTAGTCAAGGAGGGGGTTCGTTATGATATTATTCTGGTTTCTTTACTGTTCGGCTTGTTCGCCAATATCGTCCGTGGTTTACGGTGGGGATTGCTGATCAGTTCCTTTGGGCGAGCGTTTCAAGATGAGTAACGTGATTTACGCCGTGCTGGGTAATTACGCCGTGAATCTGGTGTTGCCCCGTGTCGGCGAGGTATGGCGTTGCGGCATGATCACGAAATACGATAAGATCTCGTTTACCAAGCTTTTTAGGTACCTTGTTGATCGACCGTGTGAGCGATACGATCATGGTCGGTTTGATAACCTTTGATGATATTCATATTTAATATAAGCTTCTTTACGAGTTTCTTCGCCAAGAACCCGGCTTTGCTCGAAGGGTTCCAATCCATGTTTAATTCGATATGGATTTACGTGGCGGTGATAATTTTTGTCGCTGTAATTTGGTTTGTATTCACTTATATGAGTAACTTTACGCTGGTACAGAAAGCCAAAGGCATGTTGAAGAATATATGGACCGGTATGAAGAGTATCTGGTACATGGAGCATAAGATGCGTTTCGTGATAGAGACGTTATTGATTTGGGGAGGTTATTTTCTGTTACTTTTATATTACGTTCTATGCTTTCGACTTTACCAGGACTTGGGTATCGTGGTCGGGCTGATCACGTTTACGATGAGTAGTATCGGCGTGGCGGTGTCTGTTCAAGGCGGTATCGGACCGTGGCATTTCATGGTGATCGCGACCTTGGTTTGTTTTGGCGTGAACGAGAATGACGCGGCGGCGTTCGCCTTGGTCGTTCATACGGTACAGACGGTATGGACGGATTGTGCGGATTATTCGGCGTGGTGGCTTTGCCGCTCACCAACCGGGAGAACAAAGAGGCTCCGGTCGTTGTTTCGTGATGAATACAAGATATGTATTAAATATGAACTGAACTAAATTATTAACATCTATGTCAGCAGAAATCAAAGATCTATCTCCGAAGCATGTATGGGGTTATTTTTATGACCTTACGCAAATCCCCCGTCCGACCGGACATATGGAGGCAGTAACCCGTTTTATGATATCCTTTGGTAAAGGATTGGGACTGGAAACCCTGCAAGATGAGGTGGGTAACGTATTGATCCGTAAGCCGGCCACGCCCGGAATGGAAGGTCGTAAGACCGTGACATTGCAGTCTCATCTGGATATGGTTCCCCAAAAAACTCTTCCGTAAAGCATGATTTCGAGAAAGATCCGATCGACGCTACATAGACGGTGATTGGGTGACGGCCCCGTGAGACGACTTTGTAGGGGCGGACAATGGCATGGGCGCCGCTCTGGCGATGGCCGTGTTGGCGGACAATAGCTTGCGTCATGGACCTATCGAGGCCCTGTTTACGATTGATGAGGAACAGGGAATGGACGGCTTTCGGCTTGAAGCCGCATTTCTTAAAGGGTGATATTTTATTGAATTGTGATTCCGAGAAGGAAGGGGAGTTGTTCGTAGGTTGCGCGGGTGGCGCTAACGTGAATGTCTCTTTCCAATTTAAGGAGGATACTTTTATATTCCGGAAGGTGACGTGGCTGTCAAGGTTCTTGAAAGGTGGTCATTCCGGTGTGGATATTCATTTAGGGCGTGCGAACGCAAATTAAAGTTGATCTTCCGTTTCTTGAAAGAGGCGGTATGCGATGGCGCTCGTTTGTCTTCTGTGGCGGGTGGTTCTTGCCTAACGCTATCCCTCGTGAGGCTTTTGCCGTGATAACGATTCCGGGTGATAACGTGGAGTCTCTTTGGGAGCTAGTGGCTGATTACCAAGATATGTTCCGTACGGAGTATATGGGTGTGGAGGATAAGATCGATTTCGTCGCGGAGATGGTTGAATTGCCGTCTACGTTGATTCCGGAGGAGATACAGGATGATTTGATCAATGCGATCGAAGGTTGCCAGAATGGTGTGATTAGCATGTTGCATGATTTCCCGGGTACGGTTGAGTCTTCCTCTAACTTAGCGATCGTGAAGACATCTGATGAGTTGATCGAGGTGAAGATCTTGGTGCGTAGCTCATCCGAGTCTCGCAGGGATTCTGTTTGCTCAAGTCTGGAAAGTGTATTCGCTTTGGCAGGCTAAGTGGAGGAGTCCGGTCATTATAATGGCTGGCAGCCTAATATCAATTCCCCGATCTTGAACTTGATGAAATCTACCTATCTGGATTTATTTGGTAAGGAACCTGAGGTGAAGGTGATGCATGCCGGATTGGAATGCGGTATCATCCAAGGCGCTTATCCGGATATGGATATGGTTTCTATCGGACCGGATTTGGAATATCCGCACTCACCGGACGAGCGAGTGAATATTCATTCCGTACAGAAGATCTGGGAGTTTGTTACAGCTACATTGGAGAGAATCTTAAGGATCTCCTTTCTATATACATAAAGAGCCCTCTTCAGCCTGTGGCCGTTAGGCTAACGGATTAGCCTGAAGGGCTTTTATCATTTTGACATTTCGCAAACAGAAGTCCGTGAGAATCGATTATTTCGAGCCAATGTACGTCTCGTTCCCAAAAACGAAAGAAAAAATCAGCAATAGTCTATCCATTAGCGACTTGTCGAAAAACACTTCCTTTATTCTAGCGAAATTAATTCATCTTAGCTCATATTTCATGCCTTATGATCCAGTCGTTAGGGGGTAAGAATGCCCATTATAAGGTAGTCATATTGCCTATTATAACTATATGTGTAGCCTATCGTGACCATATGTGTGGGTTAATGCGACTATATGTGTGAGTTAATGGGACTATATGTGTAGCTTGACGAGGGTAATCTTATCAAAAAACAGGGCTTTTCGCGTCAAAAAGGTGTATAAATGCCTGTTTCTTCTCTGTTCCCGCTAGTTTGTCATTCTTATTTAGAGGCTGTGCCACGAAAAAGGGTATAATCCAATCAAAAGGATACGCTTTTTGATCTTTTCAATGACATGTTCGTGTTTGTCTGTTGTATGAGGAATAAAAAGGGGAAACTTAAAAGTATAGAACATACTTATATATAATGTACGTCCGTACATTTATATATGAGTAGATATGTATGAATTTAATTTAGCTGAAAACGACTAGTATAAACGATCGATTCTTTTAGTCATTTGCAAAGGTACGCGTTTCTTCGATACTTGCAACCCTTCCGGACTATTTTTTTATCGCTTATTCTCTTTCTTATCAATATGATAGGTTATCCTTTACGAAACAAGCGATTCCTTCAACGAACCTTCCGTTTCGACGCTCAAAAAACGCAAGATTTAGACGATCGTTTAGACTAGTCGTTTTTATCGACAAACGGCGATTCTCAATTAGTCTAACAGGTTGATTATCTTAATAAACACTAGTATTAATATTAATTTAAGTATTATGAACAAAAAGTTTTCTACTTTTTTTGGCGGGTGTCGCTCTGTTGAGTGCGATGTCTGCTAATGCGCAGAATCTTGCAAGTGCTCCGGTTGGTGGTGATGCCGCCAAGGTTGTGAAGTTGGATGAGGCTGCAAGAAAAGGTGTACCAAATCAGAGACGATAAGGGACAGGCTCTTGTTATTGAGAATGGCAAATACGCGTTTAAGACTGTAAGCTCATTGACAGATCTAAAGGCTTCCTTTGTGGTGTGTAAAGGTAACAGAGGAAGGTTCTGGTAAAGAACCTATTTATGACTTCTTTAACAAGGCGACTGGCGAGACTTTTAGCTGTTTCTGATTTAGATGCTTCGGCTATTAAGGCTGGAACATTTGCGACAACAGACTCTTTGACTGTTGGCGAGAGCTTTGGTGGTTGGGCTTTCTCTAGTACTTATGAGACTACGCTGCTAGATAACCAGCCTATGTATACGTATTATGAACCAGACTATGTGCTTCTTTAACAAAAGGCACTAATAATGGACTTCAAGCAAAAAGAGTATTGGCTAAAGATATTAGACAGGATGCAAAAATCTAAGGGTGCGGTAGAACTTACTCTGTTTAATGCCGGTACGTATGTATTGATGCGCTAGCGAGATCAATGAGTATGTGAAAGACAATAAGTTCGTTCTTACTTTTTATAAGGATGCGAACGCAGACGTTAATCCGTTCTCTACAACTCAGTTCGTAGCGAAAGGTGTTGCTGATAAGAAAGATAGCAATACGGCACGTAATTTCGTATTCGTTACTTCCAAGGAAGATGCGAACCAATATTTGAAAGTCGATACAGCCGCTAACGGTGTTGGTATCCAGTTCTTGAAGTTTGGTTGGACAGATGAGTCTAAGGAACCTAGCAAGGATGTAGAGAACTCAAGTCTTGCGGATCAGCATAAGTTCTTATTTACCTATCGTCCTTCTACGGATAGCTTGTATATCCAAGTGATGTTCAGGCTCGCTATAAGAACGAGAAGACTCGGAGAAATATTGGAATCAAGTAACAAATATCATCGACTATGGAACTACATACCACGATATCTTCTGTGCGGGAGATGAGGTGGCGGACCTGCAGGCGCTGATAGCTTGTTCGTTAAGTTGCAGAACTTTACTGTGGCTGATAGAATCGCTACTATCGGTTTGAAACCAATTAATACGCATATTAAATACCATGCTACAAACTGTTTCGTTCAAAGCGATAAGACTTCAAAAGACAATGGTTTGTATATCATTAAGAATGCCAAGGGAGAAGTGTTGGCCGCTCCTATCCATGAAAATGATAATGCCGGTAACAATAAGATCGAATGGGTGAAATTGATGAGCAACAGCCATTGCACATGCCTCGCTTATCAGTGGGTTGTTACGAAGACTTTGAGCACTGCGACTTCTTTGGCTACTTCTCCGATTACTATTACCAACCGTGAGTTCCCGAATAAGAAATGGAACAATGTTCAATTGAGATTGAATGATAAAGGTGAGATCATCGCGTCTTCTTCAGAATTTAACAATGTTACATTCGATCAGATTAAAGATTCTACTATCATCAAGGATAAGAAGTTAGGTTATAAATACCTTTCAAATAATGAATTGATAGTAAATAAATACAAATTCAACTATTTGAATCCGTTTACTCAAGACTATTGGATCGCTAATGGCGCGGATAAGGACTCTTTGATCTACGTAAAACAAGATGCGAATGAGTATATTTTGACTGAAGGATCTACTGCTGAGTATGGTATTGATGTTGATGCTACATTACTAAAGAAGATCCCGGACTTGCTCAATTGGAAAGAACAAACTACGTGATTGCTAAGAACAAGACGGCTAAATTAGTTAAGGCTTATGGTAGCAAGTATTCTATGGGTGCTGCTAATTATGGTACTGTAGCAGAAGTGGATACATTCTTCTTCAAAGAGAACAACCACTATGATGGCAAGCATTACTATGCGATCTTGGAGACTGCTTATGATAACACGAAGCATGCGGCATATATCGCTAATCTGAATACTGCGACTCTAAAGTTGGTATCGCTGATGACGGTATGACCGCAGGTTTGAAGGTTCAGTTTGAAATGAGTCTAGAACCTCCGCATTTACTGTAGAGCCTAGCGATGCTCCGTTGTATCGTCGTTTCAACAAGGCAATCTTGGGTGAAGATGAGAAAGATGTCCTGATAGCTTATTGTTCGTAGAGAAATATCAGTAAAAAGAATACTTGATGGATGAAGGTAACAGTAGTTTCACTGACGAGTTCGTTGATTATCTAGGGTATCTGGAGCAAGGAAAAAGCTGAAAACAAGTTGGCTATGCGCATTGATACCGCATGGTTGAACCGTGGTGCTGGTAATGTTAAGCCTCAATATTTGATCTCCGTAGCCCGTGATGATCAAGGTGCTATTGAGACAATTCCTTGTGATGAGGCTGATGACAAACACTTCTATATTGATGATAAGGGTGTTGCCATAAGACTGATAAGTGGCATTGTCAACACGCTAAACAAGGTAGAACTGGTTTCGCTTATGGCAAAATATTTGGTAAGCTTCGCCGACTCTGCAAGAATGAAAGATAGCAATACTAAACCTTGGATGGATATCACTAACGGTTATACTCGCGTAGGTTTCGTTAAGGCAGTTCATGCAGGTGATAGCTTGTTCATCTTGGTTAACGAGTTCAAGAATATGAAACCGGCAGACTTGGATACGGCTGATATCGTAAAGGCATACACCGCCGCTAAAATCAACGGTCAAATATATCGTTAACTTACAAGGTGACCAACACAAGAACGTAACGTGGTCATTCCGTTATGTAGATCCTGACAAGGCAGCCAATGTAACAGAGGAAGATCCGAACGTTAACGCATTCATGTTCGAGTCTAATGTTTATACGGATGAAAAATTAGATACTCCTGATTATGATGCTGTTGCGGGTGCTCAAAAGAATATTCCTTTAAGCAATGTTCATGGATTGGGTAATGCTATCGCTCCTAACTATGCGGCATGGTTGAAGATGCAGAATGGTTGTTCTGGTATTGACACGCTACGATTCAGACTTCAATTCTTCTAAGACAGGTGGTGATGCGGCTTTGGTATTCAATGTGGCTCAAAAGACTGACGCGGACGATATGGTTACCTCTATCGATGGCGCTAACGTAGAAGGCGTATCAGTGGTAGCTACTAACGGTGCTGTGACTGTTCAAGGTGCCGCTGGTAAGTCTGTTGTAATCACTAACATTTTAGGTAAGGTAGTCGCTGAGACAATTCTTTCTTCTGATAACGCTACAATCGCCGTACCTGCTGGTATCGTAGCTGTGGCTGTTGATGGTGAGGAAGCTGTTAAGGTGGTAGTTAAATAATAAAGATATTATAATTCTAAAATTCCCGTGCGGAGATTCGTCTTCAAGTAAACCGCGAGGTTGAACATGCAGGGATATTAATACTAAAAGTAATAAATTAAAAGCTCCTCCGTCAGTACTTCCGTGAGGATGGAACCCGGAAGAAAAGACAAGCTCCGGTCGGATTTTCCGCCGGAGCTTTTTATGTTGTCAATTATTCGTAATTTTGGCAAGAACATGATCGTTTATATGAAAAAAATCTTTGTCAAGATGAAAGCTAGCTGCATTATCTCTTTGCTGTTTATCTGTGTGTGTCGGTAGACCTTTTCGCCCAACCTAAGGCGGTGGAGACAACGTATGATTTATCCTATTTCTTGCCGGAAGGCAATTATCAGTACGATTCGAATATCCCTGAACCTGCAACGGTTTTAGGTTTTCAATTGGGACGTCAACATGCCGATTGGGGACAAGTCGTTGAATATATGAAGGAAGGCTTTGGCTGAAGCCTCGGATCGGGTGACCTTGCAGGAAGTAGGGGCGTACTTATCAATATCGTCCTTTTATAGAGGTGGTAATTACCTCTCCGGAAAACCAACGAAATATAGAAAAGATTAGAGAGAACATTTGGCCTTGACCGATGTAGATCGTTCCACAGATCTGGATATACGGGAAAATGCCGGTTGTTGTCAACTTGGTATATAGTATCCACGGAAATGAGCCTTCCGGCGTGAACGCTTCATTGGCTGTCGCTTACTTCTTGGCGGCGGCGCAAAAGTAATGAGATCGATGACCTGTTGAGAAATACGGTGATCGTTCTATATCCGGGGAGCTAATCCTGATGGCATAAATCGGTTCAATTGGGTGAATACGACCCGTAGCCAAACGGAAGTGACCTTAATTCCCGGGAATTCCAAGAGCCATGGCCTTCTAGCCGTACGAATCATTATTGGGCGGATTGCAACCGGGATTGGCTGATGGCGCAACACCCGGAAGGGATTACAGGAGTGAATACCTATTTTAAATGGATGCCGAATGTATTGGCCGACCAACATGAGCAAGGCGCTGATCGACCTTACTATTTCAGTCCGGGGCATCCGAAGCGTACGCATCAGTTGACTCCTCGGCAAAATCAAGAGCTTACGGCGGAAGTATCGGCTTATTGCGCAAAGGAGTTGGATAAGATCGGTACGTTGTATTACTCAAAGGAGGGATACGATGATTATTACTACGGCAAAGGAGCCGCCTATGGTGATATTCACGGATCGGTTTGCTTGCTTTATGAGCAGGGTACGTCCCGGGGCATTTGCGGGAGACTCGTAATGGGGTGCGCTCGTTTGCGTGGACGATTCGTAACCAATTCGGTTCGTATGGTACGATACCTTGCCGGCTATCGGCTAAAAGATAAATTACTGGCTTACCAACGGGATTATTATAAGAATGTCAAGGCGGATATCGCTAAGCAGCCGGTAAAGGATATGTTCGATACCCGTGGCTCTCGCTCTGTGGGCTATCATTTTATCGAGAATATGGGGCATCACCGGATTAACGTATATCATTTGGCGAAAGACTTCTCGGTGGATGGGAAGACGTTTAAGGCGGATGAGGCCTTTATCATCCCGGTGGATCAGAAAAATAACACGATGATCCGTGCGATTATGGAAGATTGCCTAAGCTATGAGGATAGTACTTTCTATGATATTACTCTTTGGTCCTTCCCTTATGCGTTTAATTTGGAATTCGCGCAAGTGAAGAATACGAATGGCTTTATCGGTAAGCAGGTTGTGGAGAATCGGTTTGTACCCGGTCAAATGATTGGCGGTAAAAGTGATTATGGATACCTTTTTACGAATGTAGAAAGTTCTATACCCCGAAAGTGATGTATGAGTTATTGCGGAAAGGTATTCATGTACAAGCAAGTAATCGCCCGTTCCATTTCCGTTCGGGAGATATAGAGAAAGAGATGGGGTACGGTACAATCTTGGTATCTGCGTGGAATCAACCGGTATCTTCCGATGAGCTTTATGAGCTATTGTCTCAAACTGGCGAAAGAATCGGGTGTGGATATCTATGCGGCTACAACCGGATTGATGCAAGACGTGGATTTGGGTAGCCCGGCTTATACGGCGTTGAAATTACCGAAGGTAGCCATTCTTGTGGGACGTACGATGGGAATTCCGGATTCCGGCGAGGCGTGGTTTTTATTAGATCGACGTTTCCAGATGAGACCGACATTGATTGAGGCTACCGCTACGCTGACATCCCGGAAGTTGAGCCGTTATAATGTGATTATTCTGGCGAATGGAATTCCGGATCTCACGAAAGAGTCGGAAAAGGCATTGAAGGATTGGGTAGCGAATGGCGGTACGTTGATCGCCTCGGGAAAGGCCTACTCTTGGGTTGATAAATCCGGGATTCTTCCGATCTCGGTGAAAGACGCTTCATTTAAAGAGGATTCTACCCGTTATCGGGCTTACTCGGAGAAGAAAAGAGGCGGCGGCAGGAAATAGCATCAGCGGTGTTATCTTGAGTTGCTCTCTGGATAGCTCCCATCCGTTGGCTTGGGGATTAGAACAACCGGAGATAGCGGTTCTAAAAAAAAGGAAACTTGATTTTTGAGAAAGATAGCGATCCTTACGTCTCTCCTCTGCATTATACGGAAAAACCGTTGTTGTCCGGATTTCTTTCGAGGAGAAAAATGAGAGTTTATTGCGGAATACGCCGGCTGTGTTCGCTAAGAAATATAAGAGTGGGGCGGTATTTGTCTTTGCTGATGATCTGAATTTCCGCTCTTATTATTTTGGGACGAGTAAATTATTCATGAACGCGTCTTTTTGGTGAATGTCTTTAATTTTTGTACTTTTTGCAAGCTTGCACGAATGTTATACATGAATAGGAAAATTAGACAATGGCCAGCGATGATATAAAAACAGGCATGGAAAGTGCCGGAACCTACGTTAAGAGGTTGCCGTGGTATCTTGCGTTTGTAAAGTTGATGAAAGGAAAAGGGGAAACGTTTATCTCATCCACCCAGATCGCTAAAGAGATAAATGTAGATCCTAGTCAGGTCGCTAAAGATCTCTCTTTTGTGAATATCTCCGGGAGACGAGAGTGGGATACGATATTAACGCATTGGTTGACGTACTGGAGGATTTCCTCGGTTTTACATCCCAGCATAAGGCATTTCTGTTTTGGGGTAGGGAGTTGGGCGCTTCTTTGTTGCATGACTCGGACTGAGTCAATATGGATTGGAGATCGTGGCGGGCTTTGATGTTCGTGAGGATTTGGACGGGAGCATGATTAATGGCATTCCCGTTTTTCATATGGATGATTTTCCCTGCCAAGCAGAAAGAATATGGCGCGACGATCGGGGTGATCACCGTGCCGGTGGAGAAAGCGCAGGAGGTGACAGACCGGATTATCGAGGGAGGAATCAAGGCTCTTTGGAATTTTACCCCCTTCCGTATACGGGTGCCGGAACATATCGTAGTCCAGAATACTTCTATGTATGCGCATTTAGCTGTTATGTTTAATCGATTGAACTCAATGAATCACTAAAATATGAAGATTATCGCCGTTGGAATGAACTATGCCGCTCACAATAAAGAGCTGCATCATTCGTTAGAATTATCAGAGCCTACTATTTTTTATGAAGTCGGACTCCTCTTTGTTGAAAGATGGAAACCGTTTTTTATTCCGGATTTTTCATCGGAAGTTCATTATGAGACGGAGATCGTGGTACGGATAGACCGTTTGGGGGAAAAATATAGCCGAGCGTTTCGCTCATCGTTATTAAATGAGGTTACGGTCGGTATTGATTTCACGGCACGGGATTTGCAGAATAAATTGCGTGCGCAAGGGCTACCGTGGGAGATTAGTAAGGCGTTTGATAATTCGGCTGTGATCGGGACCTTTATTCCGCTGGAGCAAGCGGGGGGGATGTAAACCGGCTTCCGTTCCATCTGGATATCAATGGCTCGAAGGTACAGGAAGGCAATACCTCGAATATGCTGTTTTCGGTAGATAAGATTATCGCGCACGTAAGTCGCTTCTTTACGCTGAAAATAGGCGATTTGATTTATACCGGAACACCTGCTGGCAGGTCCCGTGAAGATCGACGATCATCTGGAGGGATATCTTGGCGAGCGGAAGCTTCTGAACAATACGTAATGTTCCAGTTACGTATTGCTG
>VOFK01002590.1_pt1 | contig 29998 bp, 64 predicted proteins | sample 5384121 | NCBI WGS metagenome assembly VOFK01 (sample SAMN12384730, study PRJNA508395) | human gut metagenome | isolation source: healthy gut J | host: Homo sapiens | reverse complement strand
CAAGTTACGTATTGCTCCTTGTTACAAAGCTTACCCTTTCACACCCTGAGATATCATTCAAGTTCATCAGGGATAATAAAGTTGAGATATTGACAGCAGGGGGACGGCAAGATATATTCCGCAGTTTATTCAGTTTATGGCAGAGATTTTGCAAACTCCATGCTTGAAGTTGACTATACATGGCAGGGTATGCACATAACAGGCTTCACCGTCAAGCCACTGTCTGCAAAGCCTAACAGACGTTTTCAGAATTTCTTTGTGAACAAAAGATATGTGAAATCAAGGGCTTGTGCGGCGGCACTTGAAGAAGCCTACAGAAATCTTCTTATGACGGGAAAAATTCCCGGCTTGTGTGCTTTATATCGATATCCCACCGAATACCATAGATGTGAACGTCCACCCTACTAAAATAAAGTGCGTTTTTCAGACGAAAAAGCTTATGCACGAGGCTGTGTTCTTTGCGGTGAAAAATTCCCTTATGAAGAATGACAGACCCTAATGAGATGCACCTTGAAAACAAGCGTAATTTCACCGACAGAGAGCTTTTTGATATACCTAAAAAGATAACAGCGTCCAGCTTAAATTCGCCATGGAGGATAATAGTCAAAAAGCCTGCTGCCTCAAAGGCTGAGATACCTGCCACAAAGCCGCAGACAGAGAAGCAGTACGAAAAATTCGTACAGCTATCAAAAGCCTGCACCAACGCTTAAAACTGTGGAGAGCAGGAGCATTACGCCTGAGGAGAAAGAAAAAAACTCAGCGGCAGTGACGATATGTTTCTTGCAAGCCTTGAACAGCCTGCAAAGAGAAAACAGCCATTACAGAGCTTTTCAGGCCCTGAGCCGAAGCCCCATAAGGTGACAGTGGAGGAGATAAACAAGGCGATAAGCGAGATACCTCTCCCCGAAGAGCCGGAGGAGCAGAGCGGAGAAGCTTTCAAGTTTATCGACGCTCAAAGCTTCACAAAGAAAAAGCCTGTTTCCGTTATCGTGGAGGGGAGAAAGAGCCTGAAAAGCCGAAGCCTGTTGTGGTGGGCGAGCTTTTCAAGACCTATGTTGTGGCACAGGTGGGCGACGAAATGATACTTATGGATAAGCATGCCGCCCATGAGAGATATATTTTCGAGAAGATAAAAAGCGACGCCGAACAGCTTGAAACGCAAATGTTCCTGGAGCCTATCATGGTGTTGCTTTCCTATGACGAGTATGACGCTCTCACCGCAAACCTCGATAAGGTGTCACAGCTTGGCTTTGAGATAGAGCCGGACGTTGCGCCAACTGTTGCAGTAAAGGGCGTGCCTATCATTCTTGGTGACGATAACCCTGCGGATATAATCAGCGAACTTGCAAAGAATTTTATCGAGAATAAACTCAATCCGCAAATAGAGCTTTTTGACGACCTCTACCATTCTATCGCCTGCAAAGCGGCAATAAAGGCGAACGATACCAACAGCGGAATAGAATTGCAGGCGCTCGTGAACGCCGTTTATGGTCAGGAAAATATCAGATATTGCCCCTCATGGCAGACCTGTTATGATAACCCTCACCAAAAGAGATATCGAAAAGCAGTTCAGACGAGTTCTATAAAAAATGCAGGAGGCGAAAGCTATGGAAAATAAAATACCTCTCCTTGTCATTGCAGGACCTACCGCCAGCGGAAAGACCGCCTGCGCAGTGGAGCTTGCAAAGATATATGACGGTGAGATAGTTTCCGCAGACTCTATGCAGATATATAAGGGTCTGAGCATCGCCACTGCAAAGCCTACCAAAGAGGAAATGCAGGGCGTGCCACATTATCTTGTAGATTTTCTCGAGCCTGAGCAGGCTTTTTCCGTGGCAGATTATGTGAAGCTCGCAGGTGAGCGTATCAGAGAGATACACAGCCGTGGCAAAGTTCCTATTCTCTGCGGGGGAACAGGACTATATATAAGCTCACTTGTGAACAACGTGATCTTTGACGATACCGAAACGGACGGCTCAGTCAGAAAACGTCTTGAGGGGAGGAAGCCAAGACGCTGGGCGGTCACGTTTTGTGGAAAGGCTCAGAGAGGTCGATCCCGAAACCGCGGAGAAAGTCCATGAGAAACAACCTGCCAAGGGTCATACGAGGACTTGAAGTCTTTGAAACTACAGGTATACCGCTTTCACAGCATAAGGTGAACAGCCGTCGTGAGAAGTCGCCATATAACGCCTGCATTATCGGTCTTACAGCTTCCGACAGACAGTATCTCTATGACCGTATAAACCACCGTGTTGATGTAATGGTGGAAAACGGGCTTATAGAGGAGTGCAGAGTTTTTATGACAGCTTTACCCCCTGCTACAGCTTATCAGGCGATAGGCTATAAGGAGCTCGTGCCGTATTTTGAAGGCAAAGCTGAGATTTGTGAATGCCTCGACAAAAATCAAACAGGAAAGCCGTCATTATGCCAAAAGACAGCTTACTTGGTTTAGACGAGTTGACGGAATTCAGTGGGTGGAAACAGATAAATTTGATAGTTTTCAAAAAATTATAGAAAATATCAAAAATATTATAGCCAAATCGGAAATTATGTGATATAATATAATTTGAAAGATTTTATAGTAAAAAAAAAAGCAATACATTGCTGTAAAAATTTTTTAGAGTGTTATTTATGAATAAGAATCTTAATCTTCAGGATGTTATACTCAACCAGATCAGAAAAAGACAAGATAGCGTCAACTTTTTATCCTTATGAACGGCTACCAGTTCAAAGGCGTTGTAAAGGGCTTTGACAGTTATGTTGTAGTTCTCGATTGCGAGGGCAAGCAGAACATAGTTTATAAGCATGCTATCTCAACTATCGTTCCGTCAAGATATATCAACGTTCTTGACGCCGCAGGCAATTCAGATATTTAAGAGGGCAGTAAAAAATGAATTCTCTGACCGTTAAAATACTTACCGGTCTGCTTTCTGTGCTGATAATCACAACTATCGGCAGTCAGATATACAGTGCACTTACAGAGCGTCATGATACCGAGGAAAGCTGTGCTTGTTACTATCAATGAGGATATTGCTTTTAAGGGCGTTATAATCAGAGATGAAAAGGTGGTCACCTATGACGGCGGCGGAGTTTTGGATTATACCTATTCCGACGGCAGTAAAATATCTGTTGGCAATACCATAGCGTCAGTTTATTCTTCTGAGGACGCTGTTACAGCGAAAAAACAAGATAAAGATACTTGAAAGCGAGATAGCCGCCCTTGAAAGAGCACAAAATCCGGGTACAACGAATTATGTTCAGCCTGAAACGCTCAAAAAGCAAGATAGATAAGGAATATAAGGAGCTTCTTTCATATTCTTCTCAGGATAATTTCTCTGAGTTTGCCAAAACAAGAGAGGATATGTCCCTTGTGATGAATATTTATAATATCGTCACAAAGACCGAGCAGAGCTATGACGAAAGGATAAGCCAGCTTCAGGCGAAAGTCAAGGAGTTGGAGGAACAGACCTCAGGCTCAGGAAAAAACGATCACTGCTGACGAAACAGGCTATGTTGTTTCCTATGCAGACGGCTATGAGAGCGAGCTTACTATGGAGAACGCTTCCCAGCTCACTGACAAGGATATCCAAAAGGTCATCGACCAGCCTAGTAAGGACGCACCGAACGCCATTGGCAAAATGTTTTCCGACTATTCATGCAGGATAGCAGGGATCATGGAAAACGATAAAAAGGATAACAGAGGGCGCATGGCTCAGAATGACGCTCAGTACCACAAAAAAACATCTATGACGTTCATGTGGAGTCTGTTAAGCCTTGTGAGGACGATGAGAACAAAGTGGTCGTCGTGCTTTCCTGTGACAGACTTGACGAAGCTCTTGTTGAGTCAAGAGTGCAGTCTGCGGAGCTTATCTTCGACGAGTATCAGGGTCTTAAAGTTCCAAGAAGTGCGATACGTTTTCAGGGCGATCAGAAGGGCGTTTATGTGATACTCGGCAAGGACGTTACCTTTAAGAAGATCAATGTTATTTATGAGGGCGATGATTATGTGCTCTCTGAAAATACCTCAAACGAGGATTATCTGCTGCTTTACGATCAAATTTTGTTAGAGGTGGTATCAGATGAAGATGTGCAGCAAAGTAGATCAGACAGCAACGCTGTCACCTCAGGATAATTATTTTCCGGAGGTTCTTGAAAACTGTAAGGAAATATGTTATAATGTAGAGAACGCCAAAGCAAAATGGCGTAAGCCTGACGAAGAAGTCAGGATAATGGCTGTCACAAAGACAGTGCCGCCTGAAAAGGTGAATTTCGCTGTGGCTCAGGGCTTTAAGCTGCTGGGCGAAAACAGGGTGCAGGAGTTTCTTTCCAAGAAGGAAGCTTACGATAAAAGTGCAGAAGTGCAGTTTATCGGACATTTGCAGACCAATAAGGTGAAATATATAATCAATGATGTTACTCTGATACAGTCTGTCGATAACCTGAAGCTTGCTCATGAGATAAGCAGGCTTGCAGTGAAGAATAATAAAAACTATGAACGTCCCTTGTGGAAATAAATATAGGCGACGAGGCTACTAAAAGCGGCGTTTCCGCTGAAATGGCTGAGGAGCTTGTAAGACAGACAGCGCAGCTGCCTAACGTTCTGTTAAAGGGACTTATGGCTATCCCTCCTGTAGGCTCAGGGGAGGACGTTTTTGAAAAGATGCACGGTATCTTTCTTAGTGTAAAAAGGAAAAGGATATACCGAACGTGTCTATGGATATTCTCTCAATGGGAATGTCTGGGGACTATGAGCTTGCCATAAAAGCATGGCTCAAATTTGGTGAGGATCGGAACAAAGCTTTTCGGAGCTAGAAAATATTTGGAGGATTAAAAAATGGGTGCAATGCAGAAATTAAAAAAATCTCTTTGTAGGCGAAGATGAACTTGAGCAGGAGGACGCAATGTATCAGCAGCCGGTGTATGAGAATAAAAACAGAATACAACGAAGCACCAAAGAACACAGGTGCATATGGCAATAACGCACGTCCGGTAAGAATGGAGCAAACCACGACTTTGCAGATAGTTCTTGCAAGACCAAACGATTTTTCAGAGGTCAAGTCTATCGGCGGCGATATAAATGAGGGAAAGACAGTTCTTCTCAACCTGGAAACTGTCAAGAGCGAGGACGCAAAGAGAATACTTGACTTTATCTCAGGCGTTGCGTATGCAAATGGTGCAGACATCAAGATGATGGCTCAGAAAACTTTCGCTATCATGCCTAGAAACGTTGGCTTCTCAGGAGTTGACCTTATGAGCGAGCTTGAAAATAACGGCTACAGCTTCTAAAAATGGCTCGTGCTAAATATCAGTTTTTTGCCCGACCTGTCTGAGGACGATATCCGTCTGTTAGACAGAGTGTCCGATTGGATAATGGCGGCTGATGAAAAGTATATAACAAAGTTTTCTGCGTTTCTCGATGAAAGGCAGTGTCTGCTGTGCGAAAAAACTCATGGCGTCTGTAAAATATGAAATTATAGGCTTTGGGGCGGATATGAAAACGCCGCAAGGCGTATGCTGTGCGTCTATCCTGAATATGGCGAGGCAGAAAGTGAGGATTTTCCTATCACCGCAATTACACTGCTGTATCGCAAAGAGGATAAAATAACTCACAGAGATATCCTGGGCTCGCTTATGGGACTAAGAATAAAAAGAGACAGCGTTGGCGACATTCTTGTGGGAGAGGGAAAGTCAGCGGTGTTCCTGCGTTCTTCTGTGGCAGGCGAGGTTACAAGCGTCCTGACAAAGGTCGGCAGAGCAGGAGTGAAGCTCCGGGAGGGCTATGACGGCAGTATACATATTGAGCAGAAAACTCAGGAAATAAGCGGTACTGTGGCTTCCATGCGTGCAGATTGTATCTTAAGTCTTGCCGCAAGGATATCACGAGAAAAAGTCAGCACAGCTTATAAAAAACGTGGGCATCGAAATAGACCATATGCCGAAAAAATTCACCGAAAATACTTCTTGAAGAAGGCTGTACATTTTCAGTGAGAGGATACGGAAAGAAATTCAAGCTGCTTTCAGTTGACGGCACAACTAAAAAAGACAGAATACATATAACTTTAAATAAATTTGTGTAAAGATCACGGAGGTCCTAGTATGTTAAATCCAAATAATATTAAAGGAAAAACTTTTGATACCGAGAAAAACGGTTATTCAAAAAGAAGACGTAAAAGAATTTCTCGGGCAGGTAGCCGAGGATTATGTCGAAGTCGTAAAGGCAAATCAGGATACCGAAGCTAAGATAATCAAGCTTGTTGAGAAGATAAACGAGTACAGAGAGGACGAGGAAGCTATCCAGCAGGCTCTTGTCGTGGCTCAGAAAGAGTCAAATAAGATACTTACTGAGGCCAAAACTCAGGCTCACGATATGATCGAGTCTGCCAAAACAGAGCAGGTAAGACTTCGCAGAGCAGAGTGCCTCTGAGTGTGAGAGAATAGTTATGAGCATAAGGAAAAAGTGCGCTGAGCTTATCAGAACTAATACCGAGATAACAGAAAAGAAGATAAATGAAGTAAGAGCCGCTTATGACGAGGAGCTTGCTAAGTTTGAGAACCTCAAGGCTGAGGTAACTCAGTTCAAGGCTGACCTTACTCAGCTTTATAATAAGCAGATAAGACTTATTATGGAGATTCCTGCGTCCGAGCCTGCCGAGGATACAGCAGAGGAGTATGAGGAAGAAGAAACAGTCGAGGAAACTCAGGAAGCTGCAGAGGAGCAGGCAGAGGAAACAGCCGAGCCGGAGAAAACTGTTGAGGCTGAATCTGCACCTGTTACTGACAGTGAGCACGTTGAGAAGATACTTAACACTGGTTCTTTTCGACCCTGTTATACCAAAGACAGCTCCTGCTGAGCTTAAATTTGGAAAAAATAATAATAGCAAGGCTCTGTTTTCCGCAGAGCCTTACTGTTCATAAATGGAGTAGGGAATAGATGTTTGTAATTTCGCTTGTTATCATGGCAGTTCTCGTTGCCGCCGACCAGCTCATAAAGCTTGCCGTGACAAATAACCTGCCGTTGAATGGTCAGCCTGTCGAGGTCATAAAGTTCGGCAGCTTTAAGGTGTTCAGCCTGACACATATAAGAAACTCAGGAGCAGCATGGAGCATGATGTCAGGAAAGACCTGGTTTCTTAGCGGTCTGCCTGTTGTCGTATTGATCGTGGCGGTGAGCTATATGTATAAGATACGCAAAGGCTCAAAGCTGGAGCTTGTGTCGTTGGCTATGGTGCTTGCAGGCGGTATCGGCAACCTTATCGACAGAATAAGGGGTAAAAGAAGTTGTGGACTATATCAAGTTCGAGCCATCAATTTCCCTATCTTCAACTTTGCGGATATCTGTATCGTTATCGGCGGAATTTTGTTCGTTATCTGCTTCTGCTTTCTTGACGAAAAGAAAAAGCCGATCCGTGACGATATAAAGGTCAAAAAGACGAAAAATGACAAAGCTTGATTTTATTGCCACTGCCGAGCAAACAGGCGAGCGTATCGACAGATTTTTGTCAGCGCAGGATACAGGTCTTACACGTTCCGCTGTGCAAAAAGCTTATCGAGGACGGTGGCGTCACAGTTGGAGGCAAAAAGTATCAAAAATTATAAGCTGCATAATGGTGACAGCGTTGGGATAATTATTCCCGACCCTGTGGAGCTTGACGTCAAGCCACAGGATATCCCCGTGGAAATAGTCTATGAGGACAGCGAGCTGCTTGTGGTGAATAAACCTAAAGGCATGGTGGTGCACCCTGCCGCAGGCAATCCCGATGGCACTTTGGTGAACGCATTGCTTTATCATTGTCAGGGCAGGCTTTCTTCAATAAACGGCGTCATTCGCCCTGGGATAGTCCATAGATAGACAAAAATACAAGCGGTCTGCTGATCGTTGCCAAGACCGACAGCGCACATAACTTTCTTTGCGGCTCAGATAAAAAGAGCATAGCTTTACAAGAGAGTATGAAGCTGTACTCACGCGGTCGCCTAAAGACCGGCACAGTTGACGCACCTATCGGCAGAAGCAAATATGACAGAAAGAAAAATGTGCGTGACAGAGCAAAAACTCCAAGCACGCAGTTACTCATTATGAGGTGCTGGAGGAGTTAGGTCAGTATTCGCTGGTGAAATTTCGCCTTGAAACAGGTCGAACCCACCAGATAAGAGTACATTCCGCCTATCGGTCACCCCTGTCTACGGCGACGATGTTTACGGCAAAGCTGTAAAGGAAATCGAGGGGCAGTGCCTACACGCAAAGAAAATTGGTTTTATACACCCTGCGACCAAGGAATATATGGAGTTCGACAGCGAATTGCCCGATTATTTTCAGGCGGTGCTGAAAAAAACTCAGAGTAGGGAATTGACCCACGGAAGTGATTTTATGTTTGAAGATATATCAAAAGTCCTGCTTATAACGGATATGGACGGAACTTTTCTCCCCGCAAGCAAGATACCTACCCCGAAAACTCGCCGCTGTCAAGCGTTTTGAAGAGGCTGGGGGGGGCAGATTTTTCTATCGCTACAGGCAGAGCCATTCAGGCGGCCAGACAGTATTTTGACATGGTGAATGTGAATTGTCCTATCATAATGTCAAACGGTGGAATGGTCTACGATATCCATACGAAAGAGCAGATATATAACGTCTTTCTGCCAAGCTTTGCGGCGGATATCGTCAAGGAGATACTTGCCGATAATCCTTATGTTGGCTGTGAAGTGCTTACTGTCAACGAGGTCTATGTGCCAAGCATGACCCCTATGGAAAAAGCGCCATAACGAGATCTGTAAGCTCATTCCCGTTCAGTGTGCCGTTGACGAGATACCTGACAAGAACTGGTACAAGGTGCTTTTTGCAGTTGAGCCTGAGCGTATGGACGAGCTTATAAACTATGTGGCAAAAAAAAAGGATACAAAGGTGTAGATTTTGTGCGTTCAAGTATCGAGTATTACGAGATACTTCCACAGAATATATCAAAAGGTACGGCTCTTGAGGAGCTGAGAAAAGCTTGTGGCATGGAGGATTTTACTTTCGTGGCTGCAGGCGACTATAATAATGATATTGATCTTCTTCAAGCGGCTCACGTGGCATATTGCCCGTCAAATGCGGCAGAGGAGGTCAAAAAGGTTGCGGATAAGGTCTTTGAGCAGTCCTGCGAGGAGGATTTTATTGCCGCAGTCATAGATGAAATTTTTGAAAAACTGAAGAAATAATATTTTTTGGAGGTCAAAAGTATGGACGAAACATTAAAGAAACAGCTTGAGATCACAGCCTGCAAGGTTCGTCTTGGAATACTCGAGGGAGTATTCAACGCAAAATCGGGTCATCCGGGCGGATCGCTCTCTATCGCAGATCTGCTCACATATCTCTATTTTTGCCAAGATGAACGTATATCCTGATAAGCCGGAAGAGCCTGAGAGAGATAGACTTGTGCTTTCAAAGGGTCACACAGCACCTGCACTCTATGCAACTCTTGCAGAAAAAGGCTTTTTTCCAAAGGAGGAGCTGAAGTCCCTCAGACATATCGGTGCAATGCTTCAGGGTCACCCTTGTATCTCTATCCCTGGTGTAGATATGTCCTCTGATCCCTTTGGACAGGGCATTTCTGTTGCCTGTGGTATGGCGCTTTCAGGAAAGCTCACAAGCGATACCTATAAGGTGTATACTATCCTTGGCGATGGCGAGATCGAAGAGGGTCAGGTATGGGAGGCCGCAATGTTTGCTGCTCATTATAAGTTTGATAACCTCGTTGCTGTTGTGGATAATAACGGACTTCAAATCGACGGAAAGATAGAGGACGTAATGTCGCCATATCCTATCGTTGACAAGTTTGCAGCATTTGGCTGGCATGTTATCACAGCCGACGCTCACGATTTTGACTCACTTGAAAAAGCATTCAACGAGGCAGAAACAGTATGCGGTCAGCCTTGCGTTATCGTAATGAAGAGTATCAAGGGCAAGGGCGTTTCATTTATGGAAAACAACGTTTCATGGCATGGTTCAGCACCTAACAAGGGAGCAGTATGAGCAGGCTGTGGCAGAAATAAACGAACAGCTTAAAAGTCTGGAGGGTTAAGCAATGGCAGAATTGAAGAAGAAAAGCTACAAGAGAAAGTTACGGCGAGGCTCTTGCAGAGCTTGGCGATAAGTACGATAACCTCTATGTTTTTTGACGCAGACCTTGCTGCTGCAACAAAAACAGGTATATTCAAGAAGAAATTCCCTGACAGATTTTTTGACTGCGGTATCGCTGAGTCAAATATGATGGGCGTTGCCGCAGGTATCGCTACTACAGGCAAGATACCATTTGCTTCTACATTTGCAATGTTCGCCGCAGGCAGAGCATTTGAGCAGGTAAGAAACTCTATCGGTTATCCTCACCTCAACGTGAAGATAGGTGCAACACACGCAGGTATTTCTGTTGGCGAAGACGGTGCGACACACCAGTGCAACGAGGATATCGCTCTTATGAGAACTATCCCCGGCATGGTGGTAATAAACCCTGCCGACGACGTTGAAGCAAAGGCTGCCGTTGAAGCCGCTATCCTCCATGAAGGTCCGGTTTATCTCCGTTTCGGCAGACTTGCCACACCTATTTTCAACGACCCTGAAAACATATAAGTTTGAGCTTGGCAAGGGGTGTTAAGCTCCGTGACGGCACGGATATAGCTATCGTTGCAACAGGTCTTATGGTTTATGAAGCTATCGAGGCTGCAAAAACACTGGCAGCCGAGGGTATCGAAGCAACAGTTATCAATATCCACACTATCAAGCCAATCGACGAGGATATCATCGTTGAAGCCGCAAAGAACACAGGACTTCTTCTTACAGTTGAGGAGCACAGCGTTATCGGCGGACTTGGCTCAGCCGTTGCAGACGTTCTTGCAGCAAGACACCCCTGCAAAGCTTGTTAAGATCGGCGTTAATGACGAGTTCGGTCACCAGGCCCGGCAGTAGATCTGCTCAAGGAGTACGGTCTGTGCGCAGACAATATCGTTGCAAAGGCAAGAGATGCTGTTAAGGCAAAGTAATAAAACACCAAACGGACGGATATCTTCCGTCCGTTTTTTACAAAAAAAGACACGCTTACGATCTTGTAAACGTGTCTTTTTTATGCTTTTACAGTGCCTGCATGAGTGTCGATAATGTTGTTTATACATATGTAAAAGATAAGGCTTAAGCTCGCCAATGTCCACAGGCTCGTTGTAAAAGTATGGACGAGTAGCAGGTTGAGCTTACAAGCTCAACTATCATGAATATCATGACCTCAGGCTGAACAATATCATATGGGCGTCAGCTAGCATAGCGTCATAAATGTTGCGGAAGTCGATGTCATCGTCCTTTATAGGCGACGTAAGAGCGTGGCTTGAAAACGCCCCAGCTAAGATTCTTTGCAATAAAAGTCAAAAAAGCGACTTGTTCTCGTTTAGCTGGTTGATGATGTTGTCAACAATAAAAATAATTCGTTCGTTAAAGGTGAGCTTCTTGCCGCTAGCATTTAATGCCTCGATAGCGTTTCTGAAAAGCTGTGACGACTTGTGAGAAACAAGCTTGTTTCTTATGTCATATTTGTCCTTGAAATAAAGATAAAAACGTCCCTTTCGCCACACCAGCGTTGTTCACGATGTCTGAAATTGAGGTCTTGCTCACTCCCTTGGTGGTGAAGAGACTGAATGCCGTGTTAAGCAGAGAGTCCTCCTTTACCTTTTTTATTGGTATCAAGCTTGCCCATTTTAACACGTCCTTCCTTATTATAATATATACAATTTGTATGCCACACATACACAGGTTTACTGTGGTTGACCTTAAATCTATTATAATACAAAAACCGCCTCAAAGTCAACGGAGCAAAATGACCAATAGTCACTTGTGACCGTTGGTCATTTTGTGCAAACTCTACAAAAAAGAATGACTATTGGTCATTTTACTATTGACTGTTGGTCATTTTTTGATGTATACTATGAATTGTAAAAAGACCGAAAGGTCAAAAACTATGTGAAGGGAATGACATTTGATGCAGAAATTTGGCAGAGGAGTTGTAAAGCTCCGAGTACCGATACTCATAGTCAGCGTTCTACTGCTGATACCGTCAATATTCGGTTTTCTCAGCACAAGAATAAACTATGATATTCTTTTTCATACCTCCCGTCAGACATTGAAACCATGAAAGGTCAGGATATAATGCTTGACGAGTTCGGCAAGGGTGGCTTTTCGCTGGTAATGCTTGACGGCATGGAGGATAAGGACGTTGAAAAGGTCAAGGAGAAGATCGAAAAGGTAGACCACGTTTGCGATGTTCTCTGGTATGACACCTTGGCAGACGTTTCACTTCCAAAGGAAGTTCTTCCTGATGATATTTACGATTTCTTCAATACAGATAACTCCACAATGATGGCTGTCTTTTTTTGACGAAGCAACCTCCGCTGACGGCTCACTTGAAGCTGTCAAGGAGATAAGAAGCATCGCAGGCGAGCAGTGTTTCGTAAGCGGTATGTCGTCAGTCGTTGAGGATATCAAGGATCTTACAATGCAGGAAGCTCCGATGTATGTTGTTATCGCAGTAATACTTACAAGTATCATACTTGCACTTACAATGGATTCGTTCCTTATTCCACTGTTCTTTATGCTCAGCGTGGGCATGGCGATAGTCTATAACATGGGAACGAACTTCATACAAAGGCGAGATATCGTTCATCACCGAAGCTCTTGCAGCCGTGCTTCAGCTTGCGGTAACGATAGACTACTCGATCTTCCTGTGGCATAGCTACAAAGGGAGAAAGAAAAAAGCACCCTGGTGACAACAAAGAGGCTATGGCAGTTGCCATCGGCAAAACTATCACCTCAGTTGTTTCAAGCTCCATAACAACAGTTGCAGGCTTCCTTGCACTTTGCTTCATGAGCTACGAGCTTGGCATGGACATGGGTATTGTAATGGCAAAGGGCGTTGTTATTGGCGTTATCTGCTGCATAACAGTTCTCCCGTCAATGATACTTGTCTTCGATAAGGCACTTGAAAAAAACAATGCACAAAGACCTTGTTCCAAGCCTTGAAAAAGCCTTCAAAGTTCATTATCAAGCACCATGCAGCATTTATCGTACTCTTTATAGTTGTACTTATCCCTGCCGTATATGGTCAGATAAACACCAATGTCTACTATAACCTGACAGATACTCTTCCAAAGGATCTCAACAGTGTTATCGCAAACACAAAAAGCTAGATGAGGAATACAACATGGCAACGACCCATATGCTCCTGGTTGACGCTGATATGCAGCCAAAGGAAGTAAACTCTATGCTCGACGAAATGGGCAAGGTTGATGGTGTAAGCTTCTCAATGTCACTGGATACTCTTATCGGTCCGTCTATCCCTCGTGAGATAGTTCCTGATTCAGTAACAAAGATACTCAAGAGCGACAAATGGCAGCTCATGCTGGTCGGCTCTGAATATAAGGTAGCTTCTGATGAAGAGAATGCCCAGATAGATGAGCTTAGCAAGATACTTAAATCCTACGATAAGTGGATGGAATGTTTATCGGTGAGGCGGCGGCAACAAAAGACCTTATCGACATAACAGATCATGACTTTAAAAGGTAGTAAATATAGTTTCTATCGCCGCTATCTTTATCATCATTCTTATTGCACTGCGTTCAGTTTCACTGCCTATCATTCTGGTAGCCGTTATCGAATTTGCTATCACAGTAAACATGGGTGTTCCGTGCTTTACGAATACCACCATACCGTTCATAGCGTCGGTAGTAATCGGTACTATCCAGCTTGGTGCAACAGTTGACTACGCTATCCTTATGACAACAAGATATAAGACCGAGCGTAACGCAGGCAAAGATAAACACGAAGCTGTCACTATCGCACTCACCACTTCAATGAAGTCTATCATGGTCAGTCAGCGCACTTGGCTTCTTCTGCTTCAACATTCGGCGTTGGCGTATATTCAAGCGTAGATATGATCTCACACAGCTTTGTACGCTCATGTCAAGAGGTGCAATAATCAGTATGATAACTGTTATCTGCATACTTCCTTCAATGCTTATGCTGTTCGATAAGGCAATAATCAATACAACAATGGGCATGAAGAAAAAAGAAATAAGCTTTATAAGCTTCCTGAAATTCACTAATTCGTAAAGGAGATATAGTTATGAAAAAAGTATTCAAGAGTTCTTGCAGGCATACTTGCCGTACTTCTTTCCGCAGGCTGCACAGGTCTTTACGCAGCAGCTCAGTCAGACAGCTCTTCCGCTGCCAACAGCACTGCCTCAACAACAAAGAGCGAATCAGATAAAAAAGATACAAAAGATACAAAAGAAAGCTGATAAGTCTGACAGTGATACAGAAAAGCAGGCTAAGGAAGAAACAGTTTATGTTATCACTGACGCTTCCGGCAACAAGACAAAACAGTCGTTTCCAACTGGCTGAAAAACCCACAGGGCGTAAAGAAGCTGGAGGACGTTTCTGACCTGACAGATATCGAGAATGTTAAAACAGACGAGGGCTTTACAGCCAATGGTGATAAGCTCACATGGGATACCGAGGGCGGAGATATCTACTATAAGGGCTATACCGATAAGGCACTCCCGGTTGATGTAAAGGTAACATATACCCTTGACGGCAAGGAGATAAAGCCTGAGGACCTCGCAGGCAAGAGCGGTAAGCTTACAGTAAGATATGACTATACAAACAACGATAAGAAAACTGTCAAGATAAACGGCAAGAAAAACAGATATCTATGTTCCATACCTTATGGCAACAACAGCTATCCTTGATACTAACGTTTATTCAAACGTTGAAGTAACAAATGGCAAGCTCATTTCAGACGGAAGCAGACAGATACTTATAGGCGTTGCAATGCCTGGCCTTACAAAGAGCCTTTGACCTTCAGGATAACGAAGATATCGAGATACCGGAGTACGTTGAGTTCACAGCAGACGTAAAGAACTTCGAGTCAACAACTGCTCTCACAGTCGCAACATCTGACATCTTCTCAAAACTTGACCTTAGCGATATAGGTGATGCTGACGATCTTCAGGATAAGCTTGATGAGCTTTCTGATGCTGGACAGACGAGCTTTTTTGTAGACGGCACAGCAGAGCTTTACGCAGGCATAAAGAAGCTGTCCGATTCCTCAGGAACACTTATCACAGGTATCGACAAGCTTTATTCAGGTTCTAAGTCACTTGACGATGGTGCAAAGACACTTAACAGCGGTGCAACAAAAAGCTTCGTGACGGAGCAAAGACCCTTGATTCTTCAACAGGTGAGCTTATGAGAGGTATCTCCACAGCTCATAGCGGTTCAACAGCCCTCCTCGGTGGTTTTGATCAGGTAAACAGTGGTATGTCAACCTTGAAGAACGGCTCATCATCACTTTCAAGCGGACTTTCACAGGTATCCTCAGGCGCACAGCAGGTAAATAACGGTGCTGCAAGCCTTTGCCGCAGGCACAAATAAGCTTGTTACAGGCGTAGGCGACCTCAAGCAGGTTCTAAAAAGCTTGCCGCAGGCACAAAGCAGACCTATGACGGTTCAACTGCACTGAAAAAAGGCGTTGCAACACTTAATGCAGGCGTTTCCACACTCTATGAAAAGGTGCAGTCACTCCCCTGCAAGCGTTGAACTTCTTTCAAATGGCATAACAAAGGTAGATAACGCACTTACACAGTCTATCGCATACGACCAGCAGGTACTCGCAGGACTTGAGCAGCTTCTCGGCAATTACGAAAGAAGGCTCAGCAGAGTATACGAGCATAAGCAATATGATAGCAGCCGTAAATGGCTCTATCCAGTATCAGCAGGGCGCACAGAGCGGCCTTGGCGATGTTTCAACAGGTGTCGGTACAATGGCAACCGAGGGCAAACAGCTTGTTGACGGCGTAACTCAGATATACAATGGTCTTAACGATAAGAAGAAAGGTCTTGTCGCAGGCGTTGATAATTTGAATACAGGACTTAAAACGGTAAACGAGGGTGCTTCTGCACTTAAAACCGGTATCGGCACACTTGCTAAGTCCAGCAAGGATCTTAACAATGGTGCAGCTACACTCTCCGCAGGCACAAAAGAACCTCTCCGCAGGCGTAAGCTCAGCACAGGCAGGCGCAAGCAAAAAAGCTTGATAAGGGCGTTGATAGCCTGAACACAGGCGTATCAAAGCTTTCAAACGGTGCAAAAAACTCTTGACAGCGGTCTTGGTCAGCTTGACAACGGCAGCAAGCAGCTAAAAGACGGTACTGCAACACTCTATTCATCACTTGTAGAGCTTGCACAGGGTACAACAACACTTTCAAGCGGCAGTGCAGAGCTGTTCAGCGGTATCGGTCAGCTCAAAGACGGCAGCTCACAGCTTTCATCTGGTGTTAAGAAGCTTGAAAGCGGTGCAAAAGACCCTTAAAGACGGCATGGCTAAGTATAAGGACGAGGGCATCGGCAAGCTCCTTGACATCTACAACAACGACCTCAAGGGACTTATCGACAGACTTGACGCTCTCAAGACAGCAGCCGAGGATTCAACAACATTCTCAGGCGCAGCCGATGGCGTTGAAAGCTCAGTTAAGTATATTTACGAAACTGCGGCTATTGAAAAAAGCAGACGAGTAATTTTTACTTCCCACATAGCAAAGACCCCTTGGACAGAAATGTCCGAGGGGGTCTTTGTATTTATAAACGTATTATCTGTACAAAAACGGACGGAATCTCTCCGCCCGTTTTATATATCCTACTGTCTTAGATAAACGCCGTTTTTCTTCGATGTAGTCCTCCATGTCCTGCTTGTATTCAAGATCAAGAGAATCTTTAGGGAAGTGCCTTGAGTGCTTTCTGACCAATGTCTTTTCTGAAATGCTCTCCCTCAAACTTTATCTTGGAAACAGCCTCATAAGACTTGTCCAGTGCGCCCTGAAGCGTGTAAGCATTGCAGGTAACACCCAGAACACGACCGCCGTTTGTGTAGAACTTGCCGTCCTCGTACTTAGTGCCTGCGTGATAAATAAACGCTCCGTCTACCTGACCCTTGTCGTCCATACCGAACATCTCGATACCCTTTTTGTACTTAACAGGATATCCTCCGCTCGCCATAACAACACAAGTGCAGTAACCCGACTTCCAGCCGATCTTGACATCAGCCAGCCTGTGTTCATAAATAGCCTCAAATATCTCGCAAAGATCGCCCTCCAGCATAGGGAAGAACGACCTGCGTTTCAGGGTCGCCAAAACGGCAGTTGTATTCAATTACCTTTGGACCATTAGAGTGAGCATAAGTCCGAAATACAAACAGCCCCTCAAAAGTCCTGCCCTCAGCGTTCATTGCATTGATAGTCGGCAGAAAGATCTTCTCCATGCACTCCTTGGCAATGTCCTCAGTGTAGTAAGGGTTAGGTGCAACAGTACCCATTCCGCCTGTGTTCAAACCCTTTGTCGCCGTCCAATGCTCTCTTGTGATCCATTGAAGAGATCATAGGAACAACAGTCTTGCCGTCAGTGAATGAAAGCACAGAAACCTCAGGACCTGTGAGATATTCCTCCACAACGATAGTGGAACTGCTCTCACCGAACTGCTTGTCATCTATCATTGAGTGTATAGCCTCCACAGCCTCTTTCTCACTCTCCGCCAGAATAACGCCCTTGCCAAGTGCAAGTCCGTCAGCCTTTATAACAGCAGGGGTATGTGTTCTGTTCCTTGACATATTTTATAGCGTCCTCACTGTTTGTGAACACCTCGTATTTGGCTGTAGGAATATTGTATTTCTTCATAAGATCCTTAAAAAGACCTTTGAACCCTCGATTATAGCCGCATTTTTCTTAGGACCAAAGGTCTTGAAACCCTCAGCCTGCAAAGCGTCTACCATTCCAAGTACAAGCGGATCGTCAGGTGCAACAGCCACCATGTCTACTTTTAAGCTTCTTTGCCAGAGCCACAACGCCCTCGATATCTGTTGCCGCAACATCAAAACATTCTGCATAGCGTGAAATGCCACCGTTTCCGGGTGTGCAGTAAAGCTTTCTACCTTAGGGGATTCCGCAAGCTTCATAACGATGGCGTGTTCACGTCCGCCTCCGCCAACAACTAATATGTCCATTTTCAGACCTCCTCAGTGTGTTTTTCCAATTATAACAATACCGCACACCTATGCTGTGCGGTATCGTCATTTATTTACTTCGTATATTATTACTTAAGCTCAAAGCTGTCAAGAACTGTCTTGAACTCGTCAGAAAGCTTGCTGTAAGCCTTCTCGCTTGCACCATATGTGATAACAACAAGGTTGCCGTTGTCAGAAGTGATTATCTGATTGAGCAGTACCTTCTGTGAGCCGATCTCGCCTGTTACGTCAACAATGTAAGCGTCCTTGCCTGCAAACTTATCTTCCTTGTCGTTTGTAACAGTGTAGCCGTCCATGGAATTATATGTTTGCTTGATCTGGTCAGCATAATCACTTGCTGTAAGACCATTGAGCAGATCGTTTGACATTGAGATAACGTTGATAGAAGCAGACTCAAGCTCAGCATCAGTATCGCCTGCATCAGCGTATGTGAACATTACGTCAACACCAGCGGACTCCTGCATTGCCCACTTCTTTGAGTTCTATCTTGAATGAGTAAAGATCGCTTGTGTAAACGTCATTCTCATATGTGCCTTTAGCCTCGTCGCCAGTGCTTGTTGTGTCGTCAGCAGAAGTTGTTGTGTCAGCAGCTGACTCCTCAGGTGCAGCAGTTGTAGTTGTTGTGTCAGCCTTAGACTCAACAGCAGGTGCAGCTGTAGTTGTAGTAGTTGTTTTAGCCTCAGCCTTTGACTCACTGCTTGAATCGCTTGACTCTGAGCAGCCTGTAACTGCAAATACCATTGACAGTGCCATGAGTGATGCAAGTAACTTTTTCATAATAAATTTCTCCTTTTCTTCTTGACCTTTATTGTTTTGCATTAATGCGCAGAAATTAGTGATGGAATAATCTTATTCCAGTGAATGCCATTGCCATGTTGTACTTGTTGCAAGTCATGATAACATGATCGTCCCCTGATAGATCCGCCTGGCTCGGCAATGTAAGCCACACCGCTCTTTTAGCTCTCTCGATGTTGTCGCCGAATGGGAAGAAAGCGTCAGAACCAAGGCAAACGCCTGTGTTCTTTGCAAGCCATTCCTTCTTTTCAGCCTCAGTGAGCACCTCAGGCTTTACCTTGAATGTGTTCTGCCATACACCCCCTCAGCCAGTACATCATCATGCTCGTCAGAGATGTAAACGTCGATAGCGTTATCTCTGTCGGCACGTCTTATGTTATCAACAAACTGAAGTCCCAGAACCTTTGGGTGCTGTCTGAGCCACCAGATGTCAGCCTTGTTTCCTGCAAGTCTTGTGCAGTGTATTCTTGACTGCTGACCAGCACCGATACCGATAGCCTGACCGTCCTTTACATAGCAAACGCTGTTAGACTGTGTGTATTTAAGTGTGATAAGTGAGATAACAAGATCAGTTTTCTTGTCCTCAGGGATCTCCTTGTTGTCTGTCACGATATTTTGTGAGCATATCGTTGTCTATTTTCAGCTCGTTTCGACCCTGTTCAAAAGTTACGCCGAAAACCTGCTTTCTCTCAATAGGTGCAGGAACATAGTTCTCATCTATCTTGATGATGTTGTATGTACCCTTTCTCTTTGACTTGAGTATCTCAAGAGCCTCGTCAGTGTAGCCCGGTGCAATGATACCGTCAGAAACTTCTCTCTGTATCATCTTTGCAGTGCAAGCGTCGCACTCATCAGAAAGTGCGATAAAATCGCCGTATGATGACATTCTGTCAGCACCTCTTGCTCTCGCATAAGCGCTTGCAAGTGGAGTAAGCTCGCCCAGATCGTCAACAAAATATATCTTCTTTTTCCACCTCGCTCAAAAGGCTTGCCAATAGCAGCGCCCGCAGGTGAAACGTGCTTGAAAGAAGTTGCCGCACACATACCTGTTGCCTTTTTAAGCTCTCTTACCAACTGCCAGCCGTTGAATGCGTCAAGAGATTGATGTAACCTGGCTTGCCGTTGAGTACCTCGATAGGGAGATCCTTGCCATCCTCCATAAATACTCTTGACGGCTTCTGATTGGGGTTGCAGCCGTATTTCAAAAGCATTTCATTTGCCATAATTTTTCACCTCCGTTTATTTAACCTATTCACTCCGCTGATATTACTTGCTGTACTTATTAACGATCTTAGAAACAGCCTTGCCGCTTGCGATATCAATGTATCTTACAAACGGCGATACCTTGTTGTCCTCGTTGAGTGCTTCCCAAAGCTTGCCGGTGAACTCCTCGATATCGTTAGGTATCTCCACCTTCTTAGGCTCGCCCTCAAAGCTTGGCAGAGGATTGCCGTCACCCATGTAAGTGTGGATAAAATGACCCACGCCGTTAAGAGGATCAGTGTATGTGTAGAAAGTAAATCTCGCAGCAGTCAGGGTTGCCGTCAGCGGACTTGAGTATGCTCATAGCATAATTATATGCGCCGTTCTCAACGTGCATGATACCTGAAATACGAGGGAGTGTAGTTTGGAGCGTCGTCCTCATACTCTCTCGTCCTCAGAGATTGCTCAAAAGTCTGCTGCTTGTCCATAAGCTCGTAAATAGTGTCCGTCTGATCGCCGTTTGTAACGATAGTCTTGTTTCCAAGCACACGAACAGGTGAGTATATAATAAGGTGTGGGTCAGAAAGCTTGCTAGGGTCAGCCGCCTCAGTCTTGATGCCGTCCTCAGTTTCCGTGAAAACTCTGTTTCTGGAATTAACACTTCTGCCCATGATAAAATAAGCCGTTACCGCACTCTTTCCGTCAGCAGACTTGCCTATAACTATTCCTCTGCCCGGATATGAGTTGCTTTTAAGCTCGTCATAAATATTAAGGGTCTTCATATCTTGTCCTCCATAATTTTTCTCAGTCTTTAAGGTCAACGTAAGCCTTGCCGTCCTTAATGCTTATCCTGTCCTCGCAGAACAGCGAAACCGCCTTAGGCAAAAAGCTTCCATTCAACGTTTTCCATTATCTTTCTTCTGTAAGCTTTCAGGCGTCTCGTCATTGGCTACGTCCACAGCACCCCTGCAAAATAATAGCTCCGGCGTCAGCCTTTTCGTTTACAAAATGTATAGTCGCACCCGATACCTTTACACCATATTCCAAAGCCTTTTCGTGAACTTTAAGCCCATAAAACCCTCGCCGCAGAATGACGGTATCAGTGCAGGGTGAACGTTTATTATCCTGTAAGGATAAGCCTTTGTGACGCATTCGTCAAGAATTATCATAAATCCAGCCAGCACGATAAGGTCAGCACCTTGTCTGTTAAGCTCAGCCAGAATAGCCTCGCTGTAACTCTTGTTGTCAGCATATTCCTTCCTCGGAATAACGACAGTGCCGATACCTGCATTTTTCGCCCTCTCCAGAGCATAAGCACCCTCCTTCGAGGATATAACGCAGGTTATCTTGCCGTTTTTTTTATAATGCCGCTTTTTCAGCGTCGATAAGCGCCTGCAGGTTAGTTCCGCCGCCCGAAAAACAAGAACGCATATCTTCTTCATATCTCTTTTTACCCTTAGCAGATGATAACGCCCATGTCAGAGTCAACAAGCTCGCCCAGAACGTAAGCTTCTTCGCCTGCCGCCTTGATAGCTTCGATAGCCTTGTCAGCGTCAGCCTTGTCAACAACAACAGTCATACCAACGCCCATGTTGAATGTGTTGAACATATCTCTCTCAGGAATGTTTCCTGTCTTTGCGATAACATCGAAAAATAGGAAGCACCTGAACGTCGCTTCTTGCGATCTTTACAGAAAGACCGCCTGGAAGTGAACGTGGAATGTTCTCATAGAATCCGCCGCCTGTGATGTGAGATATAGCCTTTACCTTAACAGAATCAAGCAGGCTCATAACAGCCTTTACATATATCTTTGTAGGTGTGAGAAGTGTCTCGCCAAGTGTCTTGCCAAGCTCGTCATAGTGAACAGAAAGAGTCTTTTCGTCAACGCTGAATACCTTTCTTACCAGTGAGAAGCCGTTTTGAGTGAACACCGCTTGACTTGATAGCTATCATAACGTCCCCAGCCTTCTGAGTGCTTGGGTCAAGTATCTTGTCCTTGTCAACAACGCCAACAGAGAAGCCTGCAAGGTCATACTCGTCAACAGGGTAGAAACCAGGCATCTCAGCGGTTTCGCCGCCTATAAGCGCACAGCCTGACTGTACACAGCCTTCTGCTACGCCAGAAACTATCTGAGCTATCTTCTCAGGATAGTTCTTGCCAACAGCGATGTAGTCAAGGAAAAACTGTGGCTTTGCACCGCAGCAGATGATGTCGTTGACACACATTGCCACGCAGTCGATACCAACTTGGTGTCATGCTTGTCCATAAGAAAAGCTATCTTGAGCTTTGTGCCAACGCCGTCTGTGCCTGAAACGAGAACAGGCTTTGTGATACCTGTCATGTCAAGCTCAAACAGACCGCCGAAGCCGCCGATGCCGCTGAGAACACCGCTCGTCATGGTCCTTGCAACGTGCTGCTTCGGCATAAGCTCAACTGCCTTGTAGCCTGCCGTTACGTCAACGCCTGCTTCCTTGTAGCTGTTTGAAAAAAACTGTTTGTATTCATGATAAAATATCCTTTCAGTTATTTACTTTTTTCCGATATCTTCGATTCAAATTTGTGCTTAGGCATATCCTTAGGAACTTCGATAGGGTATTTCTCTGTAAAGCAGCCTACGCAGAAATCACACTTTGAATTTCCCGCAAGCTTTTTAACGCTTTCAACACTGAGATATCCCAAGCTGTCTGCACCGATATATTCGCATATTTCTTCATTGGTCATCTTGCAGGCGATAAGATTTTCCTTGCTGTCTATATCCGTTCCGAAATAGCATGGTGCGATGAATGCAGGGGAGGAGATACGAACGTGAACTTCCTTTGCACCTGCGTCCCTCAGCAGCTTGACTATACGTCCCGAAGTCGTTCCTCTGACGATACTGTCGTCTATCATAACGACCCCTCTTTGCCCTTAACAGTGCTTGAAATAGCGTTGAGCTTTATCTTGACGGAGTTTGTCCTCTCTGTCTGGCTAGGCTGAATGAACGTCCTGCCTATGTATCTGTTCTTGATAAATCCAATGCCGTATGGTATGCCGCTTTCCTGAGAAAAATCCCAGCGCAGCGTCAAGTCCCGAGTCAGGCACGCCTATGACGATATCAGCGTCAACAGGGTGTTCTCTCTCCAAAGATATTTTTCCCTGCCCTGAGCCTTGCCATGTGAACGCTCGACCCCTCGATAACGGAGTCAGGGTCTGGCAAAATATACATATTCAAATACGCATATAGTACCCTTTTTACCACAGTGAGTCGTGATAGAGTTCACACCGTTTTTTTGTCAATAACTATCATTTCACCTGGTTTAAGATCTCTTATGTATTCAGCGCCGATGCTGTCAAAAGCACAGGTCTCCGACGCTACCACATAGCCGTCGTCTATCTTTCCGAGGCAAAGGGGTCTGAAGCCGTCAGGGTCTCTCGCCGCAATAAGCTTTGTCGGCGACATAACGAGCAGCGAATACGCACCCTTTATCCTGTACATAGCCTTTTCAAGCGCCGCCTGTATAGACGGTTCTCTAAGACGTTCCTCGGTTATGGCGTATGATATGACCTCAGTATCATTTGTGCTGTGGAATATCATGCCCTTGTTTTCATATTGCTCTCTAAGTTCTCTTTGCGTTAGTAAGATTTCCGTTGTGAGCGATAGCCATAGGACCCTTTATGTGACGAACAACAAGCGGCTGAGCGTTTGAAGCATTGCAGTTGCCTGTGGTCGAATATCTCACATGACCTATAGCAATATTGCCCTTTGCCGAGCCGTTCGAGAGTTTCCTTGTCAAAAACCTGATTGACAAGACCCACGTCCTTGTGATAGCTGAACACGCCGTCATCGTTCACAACGATGCCGCAGCTTTCCTGTCCTCTGTGCTGTAATGCGTAAAGAGATACATAAGTCTGAGCTGCAACATCGCTTGTCTTGTTAGTATAAATGCCGAAAACGCCGCATTCTTCATGGATACCTGTTACCAATTAAATCATTCCCTTCCGTTCCAGCAGTAGGTGCAAAAGCTCACAGCTTGGCAGACCCACAGCCTTTACAGTGCCTTCAAGCGACTGGAATTCAACAGAGGTAAGTTTAAGTCTCCTGCATATCTCGTCCCTGAGGAGCTTGCCACGCTCAGTGCTTGAATCGCTGTATTCTTCAATGTATTTAACTCCCTCGATACCCTCGTTCTCATCAATGATCTGTCTTGCGATAAGTTCAAGCTCCGAGGTGCTGCGTGAAAAGTTAAGATACTTGCAGCCATACATGATAGGAGGACAGGCTGATCTCATGTGTACTTCCTTAGCACCGTTCTCATAAAAGAAACTCAACAGTTTCCCTCATCTGAGTTCCTCTGACGATACTGTCGTCAACGAACAGAAGCTTCTTGCCCTCGATAAGTTCGTGAACAGGTATAAGCTTCATCTTTGCAACTCTGTTTCTCATAGACTGGCTTGTTGGCATAAAGCTTCTGGGCCATGTGGGAGTGTACTTGATGAACGGTCTTGCAAAAAAGGTATGCCGCTTTTGTTTGCATATCCTATAGCGTGAGGAACGCCCGAATCAGGTATTCCGCAACGAAATCAACGTCAGGGGCCTGCCGTTTTTCATATCGTTCTCCGCCATTATCTCGCCGTTGCGTGTTCGCATAAGTTCAACGTTCACGCCCTCATAGCAAGCGGTAGGGTAGCCGTAATAAGTCCAAAAGGAAAGTGCAGATCTTTTTTTCTTGTCTGTACCCCTCGCTGAGGATATTGTAGCCGTCCTTGGTTATCTCAGTTATCTCTCCCGCCTTTAGTTCGTGACAGGTGGAGTATCCAAGCTTCTGATATGCAAATGATTCAAAAGAAAAGCAATATCCGTCAGAACGCTGTCCTATTATAATAGGAAGCCGTCCGTCCTTATCTCTGGCAACGATCATCGACTTGTCTGTCATTATTGCAAGTGACATCGTGCCTTCTATCTTGTCCTGTGCGTATCTTATGCCGTCAACAAAGCTGTCCTTCTGTGCGATCAGCGCACCGATAAGCCCTGCTGCGGAATTGATAGCGCCGCTGCTCATTGTTTCAAAGTTTGCACAGCCCTTTTTCAAGCAGTTCGTCAGCCAGTTTAGCGGCATTTTTGTATTACACCGATAGAGCACACTGCGTAAAGTCCTCCAACTTTGAGCGTACCATTATCGGCTGAGGATCTGTGTCGCTTATGCAGCCGATACAGATGTTTCCTCTCATTTTGTCAACGTCTTTTTTTCAAATTTAGTACGAAATGGTGAGTTTTCAATGCTGTGAATATTTCTCTGAAAGCCAAGCTCAGGGGAGAATGAAGTCATTCCGCCCCGCCTTGTGCCTAAAGTGTGAATGATAGTCGGTCCCCGAAGAAAACGTCCTGAATACAGTCATTAGCTGAAACAGCTCCGAAAAAACCGCCCATAGATATTATTCTCCCCATTACTCTCTTTATCATCTCATGGTAAGCCTCTTCAACGCCGCCCATGTCTCTTCTGAATCTGTCCTTGTCGAGCTTCTCATGTGTCTTAGAATCCCAGAAACGGCAGTATCAGGTGAGATCTCGTCAGCAAGAAGTATCTTTCCGTGGAATCTGCCGAACTCGATCTTGAAGTCTATAAGGTCGATGCCGATGTTCTTTGAAGAAGCCAAGCATGAACTCGTTTACCTTGAAAGCATACTTTGTGATATCCTCGATCTCTTCCTCAGTAGCAAGACCAAGACCAAGAGCATAATACTTGTTGATGAATGGGTCGCCAAGCTCGTCGCACTTGTAGCTGAACTCAAGTGTAGGCTGCTTGAGCTTTGTGCCTTCCTCGATACCGAGCTTCTTTGAGAAGCTTCCTGCTGCAACGTTTCTTACGATAACTTCCAGCGGAACGATCTCGACCTTCTTAACGATAGTCTCTCTGTCAGAGATCTCCTCAACAAGATGAGAGTAGGGATACCCTCTTTTCAAGAAGCTTGAACATATAGTTTGTCATTTTGTTATTGATAGCACCCTTGCCAACGATAGTGCCTTTCTTCTCGCCGTTGAAAGCAGTAGCGTCGTCCTTGTAATCAACGATAACAAGATCAGGGTCGTTAGTAGCGAATACTTTCTTAGCCTTGCCCCTCATAGAGCTGTTCTGTCTTTACAATGTTTTCCATAGATTTATTCCTCCATAAATTTATTTACATTATTTATATGATACACCGAAAACATATCCACTGCCGTTTTAATATGTAGGGGCGAACATCGTTCGCCCGCCGACAGCAGAACTTCCCCGATATATCAAATATAACATACAGCCGAGCTATATGTCTGTATCAAAAAATCAAAGCGCAGCAAGCTTGTCCTGTAAAGCCTTGTCCTTAGCCACAACGCCGTCGATCATATCCTGCTTAGCCTTTTCAAGCTTCTCAGCCAGACCCTCGTCAGAAAGAGCAAGCATCTTGAATAGCAAGTATAGCAGCGTTCTTAGCGCCGTCAACTGCGACAGTGGCAACAGGAATACCACTAGGCATCTGAACGGTAGCAAGCAGAGCGTCCATGCCGTCGAAAGTTAGCACCCTTGCAAAGGGATACCGATAACAGGAAGCGTTGTGTGACCTGCAATAACTCCCCGCAAGATGAGCCGCCATTCCGGCAGCGCAAATTATAACTCCGAAGCCGTTTTTCCTTAGCCTTGTCAGCAAAATCGCTTGCAAGCGCAGGCGTTCTGTGAGCAGACATAACGTGACATTCGTAAGGAACACCGTAAGCTTTAAGTTCAGCAACAGCCTTGCTGACAACAGGAAAAAATCGCTGTCAGAACCCATTATTACCGCAACTTTTTTTTCATAAATTTATACCTCAAGTAAAACAAAAAATTACAAATAAAAAAACTGCAACAATGGCGTTGCAGTTTTAGTCAGTGCATAATTATATTGTTAGAGTGCAAAAATCAAGGCAGGACGCAATTATACTTAAAGACCTACCCATAAAAAAGAATATGTAATTGATGAAAAACAGCACATTTCAGTCATACATCTCTCCTGAATACATACAAAAAATACTGCACAATATTACCAGACAGTAAAGCGGAGCAAAACTGTCTGCGAAAGCTTTTTTACTGATTTTCTCCATAACAACATACAAAGCCTTACAATAATATTGTACAATATTTATAGATAAATTTCAACACATATTTATATAAAATTTATATCAATTAATCTTTGATTTATTGTGAAATTTTGTCTACATTAACTTTTTGTTCAGAAAAATACTTGTATCAGTGATCTGACCGTTTGACAAGCTGTTGACGAGATCACGCATTTCCTCTTTGGAGCGAATACAGTGTGCCGAGTCGATTATCTGCTGTCTTTGAAGCGGATCCAGCTTAGCAAAGTAAGCATATGCCGCAGGCACCTGAGCAAGAGCCATAGACAGCCCCAGCGGCAATTCCTGCCCGTGAGCAAAAGAGTTATTTTTCATTTTATCACCTCCGCATATATTATTTCCCGGGCAATAAAAATAATAAACCCTTACGATCTTATATGTGATACTGCACAATTTATCACATCGTAATTTGTGCAAACAAATGATTTATATTTTAATTTGGCAACATTTCTGCAATTGTTGCATTTTTTATCTGCAACAAAGTACCATTTTTCGGGATAAGTATAAGGATATTATCCCAAATCGAATATCCTGCAAGGTAGCAGTGTATGAGGAAACATTCTGAGGGCGTGAGTTAGGTGAACACGATGAGAGGTTCTGATCGCACAGAAAAGCACTTCCTGCACCTTGTTTGAAGCTTGAAAATTGAATATAAAACGACTGAAACACGACCCCCACGGCAACAAATCTGTAGGGGCGAACACTGTTCGCCCCGTCTTGGTCGCCCGTCAAACCCTGCGTTATCCGCACAATTTACTGCATTTCACAAACCATGTAGGGGGACGGCACGCCCTCGACGTCCCGCCCCTCAACGTTTCGCATTATTGTTTATCCCACAAACCATGACAACCACACAACGCATGGTAGGGGCGAACAGCGTTCGCCCGTTTCGTTCCCCACTCAACTTCATGAAAAATCCAAACCTCGCAACTCCCCCAAAACGGGCTGTCGCATTTCTGTGAGCTTGCGAACAGAAATTTCGCCAAGCCCCTACAGATATTCGTGCAAGTTCTACCACCGCAAAATCGCTCCATCGGTCTTTCATTGCTTCATAGAATATTATTCTTTTTCCAAATCAGTTGACAATCTTTTGTTAATATGATATAATTATTTTTGTTAATTTTTTGTCGATTTATCAGTTAATCTGAGGTGTATTAATAAATGGATAATCTTTCTAATATAAGTGTGATAAAAGATGTTCTCAAGACACAATTCACTTTCTCCAAGGCTCTCGGTCAGAATTTCTTAGTGAATCCCTCCGTTTGCCCCAAAGATAGCCAGAAATGGGCAATGCAAAAAAGGCTTCGGCATAATCGGATAGGCACAGGCATAGGCGTTCTCACAAAAACGAGCTTGCCAAGCGTGCTGACAAGGTGGTAGCCATAGAAATTGACGACAGGGGCTTATGCCGGTCCTTGCAGAAACTCTTGCAGAATATGACAATGTGAGATAATAAATGTGCCGTGTCATGGAAATGACCTCCATGAAAATCATCGCCGAGGAATTTCAGGGCATGGACGTTGCCGTTTGTGCAAATCTGCCTTACTATATAACCTCCGCCAATATATTAATGATGCTCAGCGAAGAACGTCTGCCCATAAAGTTCAAGGTCATGGTGCGGTTAAAGCAGGCACCATTGTCTTGTGCCCCTATGGGTACAAGAGATATGGGAGCAAATAATGAGGCACAAAATTATTTTTCTGTACCCTAAAACCTCTTTTCACGCAGTCACTGAGGAAGCCTGCCCCGCCCATCGCTTGACAGTTGCGTGGTGAGTTCGATATCCTGTGATGACTCTCTGAGGGCATTTACTGTGTGCTCTTTTTTAAAGTCGCTAGGGGGAGCATTTTCACAGCGAAGAAAAGACCCCAAATTCTGTATCATCAATGGGCATAGATAAATCTATAGTAAATCAGGGCGAGAGTTAGAATCTGCTCGGCTCCTGTCCGTGTGAAGTTTTTCCTTATGGAACAATTCTTTTTTCCGAAATTCTTAGAAAGCTTTATTCTAATTGTACATATTTTCGTATAGTTATTTCATTGTTTAGTGGAGTCTCAGTTTCTGCAAGCAGCACGTCCCATTTTGCGTGCCTGTTGCTTCAACTATCCCGAAATTTCTCAACAGCAGATTTTCATGACGTTGAAAGCTACGAGATCTGTCCGTACCAGTATTTCACTCCTCAAGCCCATATTGCGACACCTCGCTTGATAGTCCTGCTGTACTATTTACATTTGGGAAACATAGGACGTGATAAATGGAAAATGCCGCATACGGCAAAATTTCATACCTCAAACGCCTTTATGGTTTACTCATGCAGCAGCTGTTTGCAGCAAGCCTGAAAGACCTGGCTTCCGCTCAATTAACGTGGCGGTGCGAAAGCTGAACCAATGTGATACCCGTTTTTTTAGCCCGCACTTTTATTTCTCAAAGTTTTTTGAACATTTTTTCAGTGAGGAAATGTCTTCAGCTTTTGTAGCGATACTTGTTATAGGGGCGGTAAGGTTTAGATGCCCCTCTCTGCCGACCAGCGCGATGACCTCGGCTTCTTGTGTCGCTCCTCACAACAATGCTTCTTCAGCTGTAATGTCGCCTGGATACATATGGCTGGTTACTGCGAATGATAAGTGGGTTCGCGGGCGTGGCGTTGGGGTTCTGACCGTAAACGTCAAAGAAACCGGAAGCGGGTGTTTTGACCACGGTATAACGGAGTTTTCACAGCCATGCTTCGTATTATAGGCTTTGTCTGATTCATCACTGTCGCAATCTGCTCCATGGCAACACGTAACCTGAT
>VOFK01000446.1_pt1 | contig 30000 bp, 42 predicted proteins | sample 5384121 | NCBI WGS metagenome assembly VOFK01 (sample SAMN12384730, study PRJNA508395) | human gut metagenome | isolation source: healthy gut J | host: Homo sapiens | reverse complement strand
ACAGTTCCCTGTATTTTGGAAGCGTCCACATCTGATTGTCAACAATCAGTTCCAACTTGTCGATGTGATAACGGTTTCTTCTAGTGCCGGGACAATCGTGTCGTGGTAGGCAATGGCTTTTCCCGTTCGCTTTCTATCTTGTTTGCAACCTTACGAGCCTCAATCATTGCATCTACATGCTCCTTGATGAAAGCTGTACGGTCGGCAATCTCTTCAATAAGCTCCAGGTTCTTAGCAGACAATTTCGCAGCCTTTTCTGCCGGGAAAAGAGATTGCATCTTATAGACATTATTAATTAAGTCCGTCTGGTATTGAGTGGCAACCGGAATGATATGATTCATTGCCAAGTCACCCAATACACGTGCCTCAATCTGAATCTTCTTCGTATAAGTTTCCCATTTCACCTCGTTACGGGCTTCCAGTTCTTTCTTGGTCATTACACCGGTAGCTTCGAACATGGCAATTGTTTCCGGTTTCAGGTAATTGTCGAAGATAACAGGAACACTGGTTTCGCAATCCAGTCCACGACGGGCAGCTTCTTTCTTCCATTCGTCACTGTAACCGTTACCGTCGAAATGAATGGCTTTACATTCTTTGATATATCCGCGGATGATTTCAAGAATGGCGGAAACTTTGGGTTCTCCCTTTTCAATCAACGCATCCACATCCTTCTTAAACTTCACCAATTGGTTTGCTACGGCAGAGTTTAGGGCGATCATGGCAGAAGCACAGTTTGCTTCCGGAACCTACGGCACGGAACTCAAAGCGGTTGCCTGTGAAAGCAAATGGAGAAGTACGGTTACGGTCTGTATTATCGATCAGTAATTCAGGAATCTGCGGAATATCCAACTTCATTCCCTGTTTACCGCTAAGGCTGATTAAATCATCTTTCGTACTGTTTTCGATATGATCCAATACCTGCGACAACTGTTTTCCAAGGAAAGAAGAGATAATTGCAGGAGGTGCCTCGTTCGCTCCCAGACGATGGGCATTGGTAGCGCTGGAGATGGAAGCTTTCAACAATCCGTTGTGATGATAAACTGCCATCAACGTGTTGACGACGAATGTCACAAAACGTAGATTATCTTCCGGTGTCTTGCCCGGTCCCATCAATAAAATACCTGTATCAGTGCCCAGAGACCAGTTGTTGTGTTTACCCGAACCATTGACACCTTTGAACGGCTTTTCATGAAGCAGTACACGGAAACCATGACGGCGGCTTACCTTACGCATTAATGACATAATCAGTAAGTTATGGTCATTGGCCAGATTACATTCTTCGAAGATAGGAGCCAACTCGAATTGGTTCGGGGCAACCTCGTTGTGACGAGTCTTAACAGGAATACCTAATTTTAACGCTTCAATTTCAAGGTCCTTCATGAAAGCGGCTACGCGGGTGGGGATAGCACCGAAGTAGTGATCCTCCAACTGTTGGTTTTTGGCACTGTCATGTCCCATCAAAGTACGACCGGTCATTAGTAAGTCCGGACGTGCGGCATACAATCCTTCGTCTACCAGGAAGTATTCCTGTTCCCATCCTAAGTAAGCAACTACTTTTTTCACTTCCGGATTAAAATACTGACATACGGCTACGGCTGCTTTATCTACAGCACGCAATGCCTTCAGTAAGGGAGCTTTATAGTCAAGAGCTTCACCGGTATATGCGATAAATACAGTCGGGATGCAAAGTGTATCATCCACGATGAAAGCAGGTGACGAGGGGTCCCATGCGCTATATCCGCGTGCTTCGAAAGTATTACGGATACCGCCATTCGGGAAAGAAGAAGCATCCGGCTCCTGCTGTACGAGCAGTTTACCTGTAAATTCTTCCATCATACCACCTTTGCCGTCATGTTCAACGAAGGCATCGTGCTTTTCTGCCGTACCCTCGGTCAGCGGTGCAAACCAGTGCGTGTAATGAGTGACACCCATTTCGATAGCCCATTTTTTCATGCCGGCAGCTACCTCGTCGGCAATGCTGCGATCTAGCGGAGCACCATTGTCAATTGCATCAATCAGTGCATTGTATACCTTACTGGGAAGGTATTTGAACATCTTTTCTTTGTTGAATACATACTTGCCGAAGTATTCCGAAGGACGTTCGGCAGGTGTTGCTACCTCAACAGCCTTTTTTCTTGAAAGCTGTCTCTACTACTCTGAATCTAAGTTTTTGACATAATACCTAATTTGATTTGTTGTTAAATATGTTAGAGCAAATAATTTTCTCTGTGTGGTTCCCGGGAAGGCGGTCAGGCCCGCCCGAGGATAAATCTTTTAATCTATATAGCCTAATTCACTTACTGATGAGTAGACTTACTTTTTAATTATAAGTAACTTAGTTGTAAGCAGATTCACCGTGTTCGTAAATGTCAAGACCTTCTTCTTCGACACGTGCCGGAACGCGAAGTCCGTGAATCTTATCAAGCGTTTTTGAAAATGATGAATCCCATGCCTGCTGCCCATGCACTTACTACCAATGCTCCGAATAGTTGTGCACCGAGGAATCCTGAAACCGTATCCATAGAATAAACCTTCACTGGTAGAAACAAACCTGTGAGAATTGTTCCTAAAAAACCACACACACCATGTACGGAAGATGCACCTACCGGATCGTCTATTTTTTTAGAAACTTGTCAATGAAGTCAACGGAGAATATCATTACGACACCACATATCGCACCTATTAAGGCTGCTCCTGCGGGAATACTGCGTCACATCCTGCTGTGATACCTACCAGACCTGCCAAGATACCATTCAGTGTCAATGACAGGGATGGTTTTCCATATTTCATCCAGCTCACCAACAGAGCAAAGAAACCACCGGCACAAGCAGCCAGGTTCGTTGTCAGGAATACGTGGGAAATAGCGATTGCGTCGGCTTCGGTTGCTGCTGCCAATTGAGAACCGGGGTTGAATCCGAACCATCCGAACCAAAGAATGAATACCCCCAGTGCAGCAATAGTCAGGCTATGGCCTGGGATAGCTTTTGATTTGCCGTCTTTACCATATTTACCGATACGGGGACCAAGAATGGCAGCACCTACCAAAGCAATCCATCCACCTACAGAGTGAACGACTGTAGAACCGGCAAAGTCATGGAATGTAGTGCCGAAGTGACTCATCATGAAAGAACCTTCTTCACCGTTCATCAGCCAGCCTCCGCCCCATGTCCAGTGACCGGATATCGGATAAATCAGTACACTGATAAAGATGGTGTAGACGATATACATGGAGAATTTTGTTCGTTCTGCCATGGCTCCGGACACGATGGTAGCTGCTGTTGCACAGAATACGGTTTGGAATATGAGGAATCCTTCGGTTGGCAAACCATTATTAATGAAAGAAAGGTCGCAGAAGTGAGGCATTCCGATGAATCCGCCTGCGCCGAACATCAATCCGAAACCGATAAACCAGTATAGTAAAGAGCCGAACATGAAGTCTACAAAGTTTTTCATTAAAATATTGGCAGTATTCTTCACCCTTGTGAAACCGGCTTCGACTAATGCAAATCCCGGCTGCATAAAGAATACCAGCATTGCTGCAAGCAGCATCCAAACAGTATTTAATCCAAGAGCTAATTCACCAACCGTATCGGGAGCTGCTGATGCTTCTTCGGCAGGAGCTGCAACGACTTCGGTAATTGTTTCTGTAACTGCTGCAACTGTATCGGCAGCGGCTGCGTTTTGTGCCGACATATCAGTAGTAAAAACAGCACAAAATGAATATAGTAGTGGCTATCCACAACTTTACGAAGCTATGGCTTTTTTATATTTTGTATCCATAATAATTATCTTATTTTATACCTATTATTTATTAGTGATGTTGTAAACCTCTTTATAAACGTTATAATCCGCAAGGAAACCTGGGAGCGGCACCTTGCCGCTGCCGATTAACGTTCTTGTTCTGCATTGTAGAGGGCTATGTCACCACGTTCGGCAGTGCGTATGCGGATAGCGTCTTCGATAGGAATGACGAAAATACGTCCGTCACCGATTTCTCCGGTTTGGGCGGCTTTGATGATTGCCTGCACTGTTTTCTCGGTATTTTTGTCGCGTACGACAATAGAGATCAAAATTCGTTCAATGGTGCTGGTGTCATATACTACGCCACCACGATAGATACGTCCTTGCCGTGCTTTACCGATGCCTCTTACATCATAATAGGAGAACCATTCGATATCTGCTTCAAGTAAAGCATCTTTTACGTCCTCGAATTTGGTTTTACGGATAATAGCTTCAATCTTTTTCATATACCTTAAATATTAGTGTTGACTTGTAAAAGAAGAGGTATAGGGGGCAGCCATAGCAGGTTACCATACAACAAACCGATAAAATCTAAACTCTAACTACCTTTTCCCTATACACTCTTTGATATACTAAATTCTCTCTCTTAAAAACTTAATCCGAATGTGAAGTAGGCACCTTCCGTCCGTGGATTGACAGATACCTTGGCAAACGCCGGAACCGAGAAAGAATCAGTGACTTTGATTTCCTTTGGTAGCTCCGAGGCTGATATCCGATACGCAGAATCCACTTGTATACCCATTATAAAAAGATGTCTCCCAAGGAACCATACCTAAATCCACTGTCCAGTCGAGACCTCCCAATTTGAATGGTGCGCTAAGTGCGAGGTAAGAAGAATAAGCCCTTTTTGCCATTTTCTTTCACGCCGTCGGCACCTGCAAAATTTGTATACCAGTTGACTGCCAGTGGTCCGAAGTCATATCCGATTTGTGCTTCAAATACATGAGCCGTTGAATGAGCTCCGTATTTAAAATACTTGTTAGTTGCAAAGATCGTTTCTCCATCATCGTCTATGCCAGTTTCTACTTGGGTATTAAACCAATAATCCGTCACTGAAACGCTAAAACCGCCTATCGAATAACCAAGAGTTAAATCGAACTCTTTTGTGTCCGTCGATTCGAATCCTACCGATCCCCATGCTCCGAGTGAGAAACCTTTGTAAGAGATTTCCAGTGAGGGTTGAACGCTCACTCCGCCTAAATCCTGGCCGCGCCAGATGTAACCACTTACCAGATCTGCTCCAACGGAAGCTTCTACCTTATCTTGTGCCATCATTGTAGACGGGACAAGCCCTGACAGTAATTTAATGCTACTATTATTACCCCCATTTTTTGTTAATCGTCGTTTTCATCGTCTTTTTTACCTTTAAAAGTTAGAAAAATATGTGGATGTACGGTCCATGTATATATAGTAGCGCGCGAAATACTATCAAGTAAATTGAAAAACCACTGGTTATGAATAGACTAGGAGAAGTTATTCAAAATTCTTATAGCCAGTTTTTTATTCTTCTCATCGCTTCGATACAGTCGTTGCGTTCACCAAATGCAGTTAGCCGGATATATCCTTCACCGCTTGGTCCGAAGCCTACACCGGGGGTACCGACCACATTGGCTTCATACAACATCTGTTCGAAGAATCGCCATGACGAAAGCCCGTTCGGAGTTTTCACCCACAAGTAGGGAGCGTTGACTCCTCCATACACTTTCAGTCCTGCGGCTTCCAATCCCTCTTTCATAATTTGGGCGTTGGTCATATAATAGTCGATTGTTTCTTTAATCTGTGCTTTGCCTTCTGCACTATAAACGGCTTCTGCTGCCCGTTGGGTAATGTAAGAAGTACCGTTGAACTTGGTGCATTGGCGGCGGTTCCACAATCTGTTGAGTGGGATGCGGTCTCCTTCCAATGTGGCGGCAGTAAGCTCTTTCGGAACTACGGTATATCCGCAGCGTACTCCGGTAAATCCTGCCGTTTTTTTGAAAAACTACGGAATTCGATCGCACACTTTTTTAGCTCCCTTAATCTCATAGATAGAGTGGGGGGGGGACATTTTTCGTCCTGGATATATGCTTCATAAGCGGCATCGAACAGAATCAATGTATCGTTTGCCAATGCATAGTCCACCCATTTCTTCAGTTCCGGTTTGGTTAAGGTTGTTCCTGTCGGGTTGTTCGGATAGCAGAGATAAACAATGTCTATCCGTTTGTCTGGAATTTCGGAATAAAGTTATTCTCACTTGTGCAAGGCATATAAGTAACATTACTCCATTTACCCGTTTCTTCTTCCAACACTCCGGCGCGTCCGCACATGACATTGCTGTCTATGTATACCGGATAGATGGGATCTGTAACACCTACGCTATTGTCATGGCGAAGAATATCGCCTATATTTCCGGTATCGCTTTTGGCACCGTCACTGACAAATATCTCGGATGCCGAGAAATGAATCCCACGGGAATAAAGTCATTTTTTATAATTGCTTCAATCAGAAAATCATATCCCTGTTCAGGACCATATCCGCGGAATGTATCCTTTGCTTTGGCCAGCTCTTCTACCGCTTTGTGCATGGCTTCGATACACGCTTTCGGGAAGCGGTTGGGTGACATCACCGATACCCAACCGGATAATATCCTGTTTAGGATGTGTTATCTTGAAGGTATTTACCTTTTTCGCTATGTCCGAGAATAAATAGCTTCCCGGTAACTTCAAAAAATGTTCGTTTACTAATGCCATCTTGTTATTGTTTTAAGTTCTGCAAAATCTAATACTCAATACCTGATACTTAATACTTTTTTTAATACTTATCCTCAATCTCCCCATCGAAAACTTTGGTTGCCGGTCCGGTCATTAATATATGCCCGGAGATTTCATCCCATTCAATGGTGACTGTCCCTCCATCCATGATTACATCGCTTTTTCTTCCTGTAAGTCCGTTGATGAAGGCGGCTACTGCTGTGGCGCAAGCACCTGTCCCGCAAGCTTGAGTGATTCCCGATCCTCTTTCCCACACCCTCATCCGTATGGTGTCTTTGCTGACAATCTGTGCAAACTCCACATTGGTTCTGTCGGGAAAAAGAGGATGATTCTCCAGTTCAGGACCGATTTCCGGTAAATTAATCTGGGTGATGTCCTCAACAAATGTGACGAGATGCGGATTACCCATTGATACTTTGGTCGACCGGAAAGGATACTTTCCTCCCCACTGAATCTCTTCTGTTTCCAACGGGCTACCCATGTCTACGGTGACTGCACTAACTGTTTTTCCCTCTACATGCAGTTTCAGGATTTTTATTCCTGATCGTGTATCCAGCGTAATTTCTGTTTTGTCAGTCAAGCCGTATTCATATACATATTTGCCTACACAACGGCTTCCGTTACCGCACATCATAGCTTCCGAACCGTCCGCATTGAAAATGCGCATGCTGAAATCCGCTTTATCAGAGACACCAATCAATATAAGTCCATCACTTCCGATTCCTGTATGAAACTTGCTCCATTCGATTGCCTTCTTTGCAGGGTCGGCTATCGGATATTGGGTTGTGTCTACATATATGTAGTCATTTCCCGCTCCATGCATTTTTGCGAACTTAATCTTTGTTGTCATTTTGATTTATATTTGTTGATTGTTGTAACCTTTTGTTTTATTACGATGCAAAGATATGACTTTTTGCTTTATATTTTACTAAAAAGTATATCTAATATCTATTTATTTTCTTCAAACTTATAATCGTTTTATATACGGCCACATTTAGTTATAATTTGAAATTATACCTATTTATATATTAATAAACTGTTATTTGGATGAATTGTTTTGCATATTCTTCCATAATATATGAAGAATATTTAGCCTTGATAATCGGTGAAATCAGCTATAAAAACAAGAAATATATCCTTTTCCTTTTGACGATATGAAAGTGAAAACCCCTATTTATCTATCATATTGCTCACCGGATATGCTGAAGAACCTTTTTCTGTATTCATTGTTTTAGCACTATCATTAATATAAAAAACGTAGAGATATGAATATAGAGAAACAATTAGAAACAGCAGTTAAGACCAACCATTTGGTGTTGGTAGTATTTTTTTATGCCGACTGGTCACCTCATTATGAGTGGATAGGTCCTGTGCTTCGGACTTACGAAAAGAGAACTGTAGAATTGATTAGAGTGAATGCTGAAGAAAATAGAACAATAGCCGATGCGCATAATGTAGAAACAGTGCCCGCCTTTCTTTTATTGCATAAGGGACATGAATTATGGAGACAGGTAGGAGAGAGCTTACGGTAGGAGAGTTGAAAGAGGTATTAGATGATTTCCAGTAAATCGTTTGTAATCTTTTATTAGCATATATAGAAAAGACCTTTTCCTTTTCAAATGAAAAAAATGGGTGTTCTTAATATGCTGGTATTTAGTTTGTTATGAAAGCTCATTTTTCCTTTAAAAAACGGGTGGTTCCTTTATAAAGGAACCACCGTTCGACACCGAGAAACATCCTGTTTCTTTTAAAGGAACGAGCTGTTTCTTTAAAGACGGATATTAAATAGTTTACTTTGTAATGATTTTATCTTATTGATGTTTTTTCAGTTCTTCTTGTAAGATAACTGGTTCGTTGGTGGTAATGAAATCTACTTTCTGTTCGATCAGCGATTTCATATCTTCCACTTCGTCCACAGTCCACACATTTACTTTCAAGCCGAGTTCATGAGCTTCTTTGATCCATTCGGGGTGTTTCTTAATCACTCCCATGTGATAATCAAGACCGGCAGCACCGAGTTCCTTTAATTCTTTGGGAGACAGTTCCCCGTTAAGGTAAAATACCGGAGTACCGGCAGGAGCCAGGCGGATAAACTCTTTCATGGCATGCAGCGAGAACGTGATATATTCCATGCGGTTTTCCAGTCCCATCTTTCTTCACCATGGCAAGGATTTCCTGTACGGCTTTTGTTTCACGTTTCTTGTTACTATGTGCTTTCAGTTCGAGAATCAGTCGGGTATTACAGTTTTTCCCGGCTTCCAGATATTGTTCCAGGCTGGGTAAGTTTTCTCCGTTGGATAATTTAAGTCCGGTCAGTGCGTCACCTTTGGAATACTCCATCGGTCTCATCTTGTATACAGGATCATGGTTGACCACCAACTTGTTATCCTTAGCGATCCATACGTCAAATTCTGAACCGTAACAACCGATGGAATCTGCTTTTAGAAGTGATGAAATACTGTTTTGTGATGATCCCGGAGTTTTCCAGAATCCACGGTGGGCTATCACTTTTGTCTGTGCCTGCATACAGCAAGCAACACCATTAGAAGGGCAGATGCCATCATCATTTTTTTAAATTCATTTGTTTGGTCTTTTTAAAAGTTTGATAGATTTAATTGGGTTTGGCCTCAAAATTATAAAAAAAGAAAACGCAAATCAGACAATAATATGCTAATCTGCGTTAATCCTTGGGATTTTAAAATAGAAATGCTACAAAAAGAATAACAGAATTTGCTCTTTCCGTTATTTCTATCAGTTAAGTATAGGCCTCTTCGTGTATTCCTCTCACCGCACGTCCGCTAGGCTCATTCAGATTCCTGAAAGCAATATCCCACGCCAGCGCTTCTGCTGTGGAGCAGGCCACACTGGGAACACTGGGTACGGTGCGTGCTGCACTTTCACTGGGGAAATGCTCTTCAAAGATACTGCGATAATAGTATTCTTCCTTGTTTTGCGGAGTATGGATGGGGGAAGCGTTCGGCAGCATGTTCCATTTGCTCATCGCTAACGGCAGCTGCTGTGATTTCTCTCAAAGTATCGATCCATGAATATCCTACACCGTCACTGAACTGCTCTTTTTGTCTCCACGCCACACTTTCCGGTAACATCTCGGCAAAGGCTTCGCGAACAATCCGTTTCTCAATTTCCTTTCCGGGGCACATTTTTAGCTTTCGGATTCAGGTTCATGGCTACGTCGAGGAATTCTTTATCAAGGAAAGGAACACGTCCTTCTACTCCCCATGCTGACAAACTTTTAGTTGGCGCGGAGGCAATCGTACATGTGCAACTTTGAAAGTTTACGTACGGTTTCCTCGTGGAAAGCCTGTGGAGTAGGGGCTTTGTGGAAGTAAAGATAGCCTCCGAAAACTTCATCGGCCCCTTCACCGCTCAGCACCATTTTGATACCCATCGATTTGATGACACGTGCCAGTAGGTACATGGGAGTGGAAGCGCGTACAGTGGTTACATCGTATGTCTCGATAAAATAAATGACATCACGCAAGGCATCGAGCCCTTCCTGAACAGTATAATTAATTTCGTGATGAACAGTACCGATGTATTCTGCCACTTCACGTGCCTTGCTCAAATCGGGTGCCCCTTTTTAGTCCGATAGCAAAGGAGTGGAGTTGAGGCCACCAAGCGTCACTTGCTCCGTCTGTTTCGATACGTTTTGCTGCATATTTTTTTTGGCAATGGCGGAGATGACAGAACTATCCAACCACCCGAAAGAAGCACTCCGTACGGTACGTCACTCATTAACTGGCGGTGTACAGCCTCTTCTAATGCTATTTTCACATCAACGGTTTGTGCATCATTCTCTTTTACGGTTTCATATTCTGTCCAGTCGCGCGAATACCAACGTTTCATTTTCCCCTCTTTGCTATGGAAATAATGTCCGGGAAGGAAATACTTCATATTCGTCGCAAAATCCTTCGAGGGCTTTCAACTCACTGCCGAAGTAGATTTTTCCATCTTTATCTTTTCCTATATATAAAGGAATAACCCCGATAGGGTCCCGGGCAATCAGGAATTCGTCCTTTTCTTCATCATAAAGAACGAAAGCAAAGATACCGTTGATATCTTCCAAAAAGTGGATGCCTTTATCTTTGTAAAGAGCAAGAATTACCTCACAGTCACTTCCTGTTTGAAAGTTATATTTTCCCGTGTATTTAGCGCGAATATCACGGTGGTTGTAGATCTCTCACCGTTGACGGCGAGCACTTGTTTACGATCGGGAGAGTATAACGGCTGTCCGCCACTTTGCGGGTCGACAATGGAAAGACGTTCGTGAGCCAGGATGGCACTTCCGCCTACATAGATTCCACTCCAGTCCGGTCCGCGATGACGGATCTTCTGGGCCATTTTCAGTGCTTTATCTCTTAGCTCTTTCGTTTGAACTTTGATGTTGAGTATACCTGCTATTCCACACATAACTTTAAGTTTTTGGGGGTGATGTAATATGTTGATTGTTTACACTTTCGTCATTGTTTACACTTTCGTCAAGTAGTGTCTATTTCTGCCGCCGCTTTTTTCGTCCTCCTGCCATGGCACGTACGACGAGGCTGGCTCCTGTATCCGCATCTCCGGCAACGAATACGTTTTCCGGGAATTTAGGTTGCTCCGGTTTCAGGAATCCCATAGCCAATAGTACCAGATCCGCCTCGATTACTTCCTTCTTTCCTGTCGGTTTCATCGTGGGACGTCCGCCATCTGTTGCCGGAATCCATTCCACTTCTTCCACCTCTACACCTGTAACCTTACCGTCTTTCCCGAGGAACTGGTTGGAGGCCAGGCACCAGCGACGTGTACAACCTTCTTCGTGGCTGGAAGTCGTTTTAAATACTACAGGCCATTGAGGCCACGGAGTAGCCGGATTGTATCCGACAGGAGGTTTCGGCATGATTTCGATTTGAGTGACACTCACGGCTCCCTTGTCTCACACTGGTTCCGATGCAGTCGGAACCAGTGTCTCCGCCACCGATGACGAGAACCTTTTTGCCTTTGGCATTTACCAACTTGTCTTTCGGGAAAGTCTGTCCTGCCAGAATCCTGTTCTGTTGTGCCAGCATTTCGAGTGCGAAATGAATCCCTTTCAGTTCACGTCCCGGAATACTCAAGTCACGTGCTGCCGGTGTTCCGGTACAAATGCAGTAAGCGTCAAAACCTTTCGGCAAATGATGAACGTCTACTTCTACTCCCATCTCAAACCGGATACCTTCTGCTGCCAATATTTTCATACGCCGGTCAATGACATTTTTATCCAGTTTGAAATTAGGAATACCGAATCGCAGTAATCCTCCGGGAGCTTCATCCTTATCGAATAGAGTAACGCTATATCCTTTTAGATTTAACTGATTGGCAACTACCAGTCCGGCAGGACCTGCACCAATCACCGCTACTTTCTTTCCGTTTCTTTCCGGAGTCTTTACCTGTATATATCCTTCACGAAAAGCCGCTTCTACGATAGCCGCTTCGTTCTCACGAATAGTCACCGGCTGATCGTAGGAAAGTTTCAACACACACGATTTCTCGCAAAGAGCAGGACAAATACGTCCGGTAAATTCAGGAAAATCGCAAGTAGACGACAATACTTCGTATGCCTCTTTCCATTTCCCCCTGTACAATGCGTCCTGCCATTCCGGTTGTTTATTTCCTATCGGGCATGCCCAATGACAGAAGGGTACACCGCAATCCATACAACGTGACGCCTGCAATTTACGGCTGTTTGTATTCAAAGTCTGTTCTACCTGACTGTAGTCAGTGATTCGCTCGCTCACAGGGCGATATCCCGCCTCCTGACGAGCTATATTTAAAAAATGCTCTAGGGTCTCCCATATAAATTAAAAATTGAAAATTAAAAATTGAAAAATAGTTGGTGATCGAGAAATTATTAAATCAAGAAGTTGTTAAATTGAAAATTAAAAGTTGAAAAATAATAGAATTGGAAACAAGTATTCACTACATTTATTTTTCAATTTTTAATTTTCAATTCTCAATTTATCTAATAGTCTCTTTGCATATCTGCAATTTTTTGTTGTAACTTTCTCATTTGTTCTTCCTGTAGTACTTTTTTGTATTCGATGGGCACTACTTGGATGAATTGATCTACGTAATGATTCCAGTTGTCGAGCATAGTGCGTGCCAGTTTCGAGCCTGTGTAGAGGTAGTGCTGGCGGATTAGTTCGTGCAACTCTTTCCGGTAGCTGGCTTCTTCGATGAGTGATAGTTCTACCATCTCCATGTTGCAGAAATAATCGAAGTTTCCATCCTTATTCCATACATAAGCTACACCGCCCGACATACCGGCTGCGAAGTTGCGCCCTGTTGAACCGAGGACTACCACACGACCGCCCGTCATGTACTCGCAACAATGGTCACCCACGCCTTCTACGACGGCAACTGCGCCGGAGTTACGAACAGCGAAACGTTCTCCTACACGGCCGTTGATATATACTTCACCGCTTGTTGCGCCATAAAGCAAGGTATTACCGGCGATTGTATTTTTTTCGGCTTCGAAGTTGCTGCGGATAGGAGGCAGGACGGCGATACGTCCGCCACTCAAACCTTTACCCAAGTAATCGTTCGCTTCACCTTCCAGCTTGAAGTTAACACCCGGTACGAGAAAAGCACCGAAAGATTGACCTGCAGAACCTTTGAACTTCACATTCAACGTATGTTCCGGCAATCCTTTGGCACCATATTTCTTGGCGATTACTCCGGAAAGCATAGCACCTATTGCACGGTCTGTATTGGCAATCGTATATTCTAAAGAAATCTCTTTCTCATGTTCGATAGCTTCCTGTGCGGCATCGATGATGGTTACATCCTTTACAGCAGAAATTCCATGATCCTTGGTCGATGACGTGACGGATAGCCGCACTGTTGTCTATACGTGCCAGTAATTTGGTGAAGTCGATTAAAGCATGCTTCGGATTCGGGTCATTGACATCGAACTTGCGTTCGATTAAGTCTGTACGTCCGATGATGTCATCCATCTTGGTAAATCCCATTTCTGCGAGATATTCACGGACTTCCTGTGCCAGGAATGTGAAGAAGTTGACCAGATATTCACTACGTCCGTGAAAACGTTTGCGTAATTCTTCGTTCTGTGTAGCTACACCTACCGGACAAGTATTCTGATGGCATTTGCGCATCATTACACACCCTAATACAATCAATGCCGAGGTGGCGAAACCATATTCCTCGGCTCCCATCAATGCCATTAAGATAATATCGCGTCCGGTTTTCAATTGTCCGTCGGCTTGCAGGACTATTTGACCACGAAGTCCGTTCAAAACCAATGTTTGCTGTGTCTCGCTCAATCCTAATTCCGGTGAGATACCCGCATAGCGGATAGAAGAAGCCGGAGAAGCACCTGTTCCCCCTTCGGCGCCAGAGATGACAATCAAATCCGCCTTTGCTTTTTGCCACACCGGCGGCAATCGTACCGACACCACTTTCTGCTACCAGTTTCACACTGATTTTGGCCTGTGGATTTACATTTTTCAAATCGGAAGATCAGTTGTGCCAAATCCTCAATCGAATAAATATCATGGTGAGGCGGAGGAGAAATCAGCGAAATCCCGGAATGGAATGACGTGTTTTCGCAATCACATCATTTACCTTAAATCCCGGAAGTTGTCCGCCTTCACCCGGTTTGGCTCCCTGTGCTATCTTAATTTGAATTTCGTCCGCATTCACCAGATATTCTGCCGTTACACCGAAACGACCAGAAGCTACCTGCTTGATCGCACTTCGTAAAGAACTGCCATCGGGCAACGGTTGGAAACGCGCGCATCTTCACCACCTTCACCGGTATTACTGCGTCCGTGGATTTTATTCATGGCAATAGCCATTGCCTCGTGGGCTTCTTTGCTGATGGAACCAAAAACATAGCTCCTGTGACGAAACGATGCAGAATGTTTTCCACCGGTTCCACCTGATCGATAGAAATAGGATTACGACGGAATCCCAGAAAGTCACGAAGGAAAATAGGCTTCTCTTTTTCGTTCTACCAGATGGGTGTACTCTTTAAATTTCTTATAACTACCCAGTCGTGTAGCCAATTGCAGAGTGCTGATTGTTTCCGGATTCCATGCGTGCTTTTCTCCATCTTTACGGAAAGCATACAAACCGTTATTTTTTAATAACTCTTCATTTTTAATACTTTCAAATCCTTCTTTATGGAAAGCAATGGCATCTCTGGCTATTTCTTCCAGACGGATACCTCCGATCGGTGACCCGATTCCACCAAAGATAAGCCTTACTCAATTCCTCACTGAGACCGACAGCTTCGAAAATTTTCGCACCACGATAGGAGCGGATCGTAGAGATACCCATCTTACTCATGATTTTAAACAAGCCTTTACAGATGGATTTGATATAGTTCTTTTCAGCAGTGGTATAATCCAACTGAATATCCTTGTCTTTTACCAGTCGGTCGAGGACAGCGAATGCCATGTAAGATTCAGGGCACTTGCTCCGAAACCCAATAATAACGCGGCGTGCATCACTTCACGTATTTCACCACTTTCTACGATCAATGCCGTTTGCACCCGTTTACCAACTGAAATCAGGTGATGATGAACAGCGCTTACTGCCAGCAATGATGGGATGGCAGCATGGGTAATATCCACCTCACGATCGGTCAGGACAATGTAGTTTACACCTTCCGTCACGGATTCTTCCGCCATTTTACAAAGATGGGTTAGTGCTTCCTGCAATCCGGCTTTCCCTTTTGCAACCTCAAACAACATGGGTAGTTTGACTGTTTTGAAGCCTTTATACCGGATATTACAAAGAATATCCAGTTGGGTATTGCTTAAAATCGGATGATTCAGGCGTACCATTTTGCAATGACTTTCACTGGGCGTCAGAATATTCATACCGACTGCTCCAATGTATTCTGTCAATGACATCACCAGTTCTTCACGAAGTGGATCGATGGGCGGATTGGTTACCTGTGCAAATTGCTGACGGAAATAGTTGTAAAGCAACTGTGGTTTATCTGAAAGTACGGCGAGTGGCGTATCGTTACCCATTGAATTGATCGGTTCTGCTCCGGTGCTTGCCATTGGCATAATCAGCCTTTCGATGTCCTCTTTGGAGTAGCCGAAAGTACGAAGCATCCGGTCGTAGTTTTCTACGTGATGAGGAACTTTGCGCCCGCTTTTCAGCTCATCCAGCTCGATGCGGTTCGTTGCCAGCCAACTGCGGTAAGGCTTGGCTTCAGCCAACTGTTTTTTTAGTTCGCCGTCATAGTAGATCTCGCCTTTTTCCGTATCCACCAGCAAGATTTTGCCGGGCTGTAAGCGACCTTTTTCTTTGATGTCTCCCGGTTCGAAATCCATCACGCCCACTTCCTGGCAACTACCATCATATCGTTTTTAGTAATCAGATAGCGTGCAGGGCGCAATCCGTTACGGTCGAGCATACCGCCTGCAAAACGTCCGTCGCTGAATAGCAGTGCGGCCGGACCGTCCCACGGTTCCATCAGGATAGAATGGTACTCATAGAAAGCTTTCAGGTCTTCGCTGATCGGATTTTTTTCATTGAAAGATTCCGGTACCAGCATTGCCATGGCATGTGGCAGGCTCAATCCTGACATCACCAGGAACTCCAGTACATTGTCCAGAGAAGCACTGTCGCTCATGCCCGGTTGTATAATCGGGCGGATTTCTTTTATATCGCCTAAAGTGGGAGTGGAGAGTACACTTTCACGGGCTTCCATCCATCCCCGGTTGCCGCGGATGGTATTGATTTCGCCGTTGTGAGCTAGCAGACGGAACGGTTGTGCCAGTCCCCAGGTAGGGAAGGTGTTGGTACTGAAACGGGAGTGTACCAATGCCAGTCCGCTGGTAAAATAGCTATTTGTCAGGTCCGGATAATAGTTGCACAGCTGTAATGATGAAAGCATACCTTTATATATAATGCTTTTGGTAGAGAGTGACACGACATAAAAATCGTCTTTTGCCGGAATAGATGACAATCTGACTTTATTTTCGATTCTTTTCCTGATCAGATATAACTTCCGATCGGCAGTTTCCGTTTCCGTAAATCCGGTAATGAATACTTGTTTGATGTCCGGTTCGTTTGCCAGAGCCGATTCTCCCAGGATTTCGGGGCAGGTGGGCACATTGCGCAAATGCATCAATGTGAGTCCTTCTTTTTCAATTTCTTCAATAATAATACTTAGAATAGCTGCCTGGTCTTTTTCGTTTTTCGGCAAAAAACAATAATCCTGTGCCGTACCGTCCTTTTTCGGGGACAGGAATACCTTTGTAATAAAATAAACTCATGCGGAATTTGAAGCATGATACCTGCACCGTCACCGGTCTTGTTATCCGCACCCTCGGCACCGCGATGGCGCATGTTCTCTAATACCTTTAAAGCCGACTCAACAATGTCGTGTGACTTTTCTCCATGAATGTTAACCAGCATACCGACACCGCAGGCATCGTGTTCGTATGCCGCGTCGTACAACCCCATCTGCTGGGGTGCTCGTTGGTAAAGGAATCCTTCTGTTGCGTTGTTAAAAAGTTCTTGTTTTTTCATTCTTTCTAGCTTTATTGTATGATAATACCTATTTATTCTATCAAAATGTTCGGCAAAATTAATGTTTTAATTTCAAAATGATAGTGAAATTTAGCTTTTGTGTGACGCGAAATGAGAATAGGAATCTTTATTCTTTTAATTTGTTATTAAAAACAGGAAATTTGCTTTTAATTTGTTAGCTTATTTATCCTTATTTGAAGTTGATTGTAATTTGTTTCTTTTTGAGCTAAAAATAATATATTATTTAACTTTTTGATGTGTTTACAACTTTTTTATGCGTTTCTGTCAAATAAATATGCTTTTTGTTGTCTTTATGTTATTTGTAATGTGTATATTTGCAACCGAAATAAAAATATCATAATATGTGTGGAATAGTAGGCTATATTGGTAAAAGAAAAGCCTACCCCATCCTTATTAAAGGGTTGAAGCGGCTGGAGTATCGTGGATATGACAGCGCAGGGGTAGCATTGATCAGTGATAACCAACAATTAAATGTGTACAAGACGAAAGGAAAAGTCTCCGAACTCGAAAATTTCGTCACACACAAAGATATTTCCGGTACAGTCGGAATTGCCCATACCCGTTGGGCTACACACGGGAACCTTGTTCTGCTAATGCCCATCCTCATTATTCTTCTTCCGAAAAGCTCGCTCTCATTCATAACGGTATTATTGAAAACTACGCCGTTCTCAAAGAAAAAAACTTCAAGCCAAAGGCTATATTTTTAAAAAGTAGTACAGATACCGAAGTCCTCGTTCAATTAATAGAATACATGAAAGTCACTAATCAGGTCAGTCTGTTGACGGCTGTTCAGTTGGCATTAGGAGAGGTGATTGGTGCTTATGCGATTGCGATTCTTGATAAGGAGCATCCTGATGAAATTATTGCTGCCCGTAAGAGCAGTCCATTGGTAGTGGGGATTGGAGAGAATGAGTTCTTTCTTGCTTCGGATGCTACTCCGATTGTAGAATATACTGATAAAGTGGTCTATCTGGAAGACGGGGAAATTGCTGTCTTGAATCTGGGGAAGGAGTTGAAGGTGGTCAACTTGAGCAATGTCGAAATGATACCTGAAATAAAGAAGGTGGAACTCAACCTCGGTCAGTTGGAAAAAGGGGGATATCCGCACTTTTATGTTGAAAGAGATTTTCGAACAGCCCGATTGTATTCATGATTGTATGCGCGGACGTATTAATGTGGAAGCTGATAATGTGGTACTTTCTGCTGTGATAGATCATCGGGAAAAGCTGCTGAATGCCAAACGGTTTATTATTGTTGCTTGCGGAACTTCCTGGCATGCCGGACTGATCGGTAAGCATCTGATTGAGAGTTTTTGCCGCATTCCGGTGGAAGTGGAGTATGCTTCGGAATTCCGTTACCGTGATCCGGTGATAGACAGTAAGGATGTGGTGATTGCGATTTCGCAAAGTGGCGAGACGGCGGATACACTGGCAGCTGTGGAACTGGCGAAAAGCCGCGGGGCATTTATATATGGCATTTGCAATGCGATCGGCTCTTCTATTCCCCGTGCCACTCATACCGGTTCATATATTCATGTGGGTCCGGAGATCGGGTGGCTTCTACCAAAGCATTTACCGGACAGGTCACTGTATTGGCGATGTTGGCATTGACACTTGCCAAAGCGAAAGGAACCATTGATGAACAGCATTTTCTTTCAATCGTACAGGAGTTAAATCATATTCCGGAAAAAATGAAAGAGGTGTTGGATTTGAATGATACTTTGGCGGAGTTATCGAAAACTTTCACTTATGCGCATAATTTTATTTACCTGGGACGCGGATATAGTTATCCCGTTGCTCTGGAAGGTGCGTTGAAATTGAAAGAAATATCGTATATTCACGCCGAAGGTTATCCGGCTGCCGAAATGAAACACGGACCGATTGCTCTGATTGATGCGGAAATGCCGGTAGTCGTCATTGCTACCCAGAATGGATTGTATGAGAAAGTATTAAGTAATATTCAGGAGATCAAGGCACGGAAAGGAAAAGTGATTGCGTTCGTGACGAGAGGGAGATACCCTTTATCAGCAAGATTGCTGACTGTAGTATCGAACTTCCTGAAACAATCGAATGTCTCGATCCGTTAATTACTACGGTACCTCTCCAATTGCTTGCTTATCACATTGCGGTGTGCAAAGGAATGGATGTAGACCAACCTAGAAATCTGGCAAAGTCGGTAACAGTAGAGTAACTTAAGTAGTAACTAGTATATAGAGAGATGGAACAATTGAAACATGAATGTGGCGTTGCCATGATACGGCTGCTCAAACCTCTGGAGTATTACGAGAAAAAGTACGGAACATGGATGTACGGTCTCAACAAACTCTATCTGTTAATGGAGAAACAGCACAATCGGGGACAGGAAGGAGCAGGACTGGCATGTGTGAAACTGGAAGCAAATCCGGGTGAAGAATATATGTTTCGTGAACGCGCTTTAGGTTCCGGAGCTATCACTGAAATCTTTGAAAACGTTCAAAAACAATTTTAAAGGATCTCACTCCCGAACAGTTGCACGATGCAGCGTATGCCAAACGAACTTTGCCTTTTGCCGGTGAAGTATATATGGGACATCTTCGTTATTCCACGACGGGAAAATCCGGAATCTCTTATGTGCATCCATTTTTAAGAAGAAATAACTGGCGCGCCAAGAATCTGGCTCTCTGCGGAAATTTCAATATGACGAATGTAGACGAGATATTTGCCCGTATCACTGCCATTGGTCAGCATCCGCGTAAATATGCCGACACCTATATCATGTTGGAGCAGGTGGGACACCGCCTTGACCGTGAAGTGGAGCGTGTATTCAATCTTGCCGAAGCCGAGGGGCTGACGGGCATGGGAATCACTCATTATATAGAAGAATATATTGATTTGGCAAACGTGTTGCGCACTTCCAGCCGCGAATGGGATGGGGGATACGTGATCTGCGGATTGACCGGGAGCGGCGAGTCCTTCGCCATCCGCGACCCATGGGGAATCCGGCCTGCACTCTGGTATCAGGATGATGAGATAGCTGTTCTTGCTTCCGAGCGTCCGGTGATCCAGACGGCTTTGAGTGTTCCGTTTGAGGAAATCAAAGAATTGCAACCGGGGCAAGCATTGTTAATCAGCAAAGAAGGTAAAATCCGTACTTCGCAAATTAACAAGCCGCGCGAAAATCATGCCTGTTCTTTCGAACGTATTTATTTCTCCCGTGGGAGTGATGTCGATATTTATAAGGAAAGGAAACGGTTGGGTGAAAAGTTGGTTCCGAGAATATTGAAAGCTATCAATAATGACATCGATCATACGGTTTTCTCTTTTATTCCCAACACTGCGGAGGTGGCTTTCTACGGAATGTTGCAGGGACTGGACGACTATTTGAATGAGGAGAAAGTGCAGCAAATCGCCGCATTGGGGCATCATCCGGATATGGAGGAACTGGAAGTCATTCTTTCCCGCCGTATCCGTAGCGAAAAGGTAGCCATCAAGGATATCAAACTCCGTACGTTTATTGCCGAAGGAAACAGTCGTAATGATCTGGCAGCCCATGTGTATGACATTACATACGGAAGTCTGGTGCCCGGTGTCGATAATCTGGTGATTATTGACGACAGCATTGTGCGTGGTACTACGCTGAAACAAAGTATTATCGGTATTCTCGACCGTCTCGGTCCGAAGAAGATTGTGATAGTATCTTCCTCTCCGCAAGTCCGTTATCCTGACTATTACGGTATCGATATGGCAAAGATGAGCGAGTTTATCGCTTTCAGGGCTGCTGTCGAACTTTTAAAGGAGCGGGATATGAAAGATGTGATTGCCGCTGCCTACCGTAAATCGAAAGACCAGGTAGGACTGCCGAAGGAGCAAATGGTGAACTATGTGAAGGATATCTATGCTCCGTTCACCGATGAGGAAATCTCTGCCAAGATGGTGGAACTGCTGACTCCCAAGGGAACAAAGGCAAAGGTGGAAATCGTCTATCAACCGTTGGAGGGATTGCACGAGGCTTGTCCGCATCATAAAGGCGACTGGTATTTTAGCGGTAACTACCCTACACCGGGAGGTGTGAAAATGGTGAACCAGGGCATTCATCGACTATATAGAACAAATGTATCAATTCTAACAACCATACAACGATTCAATAATAAGAATGAGAAATGTGACATTAATCCTTGACGACGGGAGCCGGTTTTCCGGTAAGTCGTTTGGTTACGAGAAGCCGGTGGCAGGCGAAGTAGTTTTCAATACTGCCATGACCGGATATCCGGAGAGCCTCACTGACCCTTCCTATGCAGGACAGTTGATGACGCTTACCTATCCTTTGGTAGGTAAACTACGGTGTTCCTCCTTTACCATCGAACCGAATGGACTCGCCACTTTCATGGAAAGTGAGAAAAATCCATGCGGAAGCGATTATCGTAAAGTGACTATTCTTATGAATACAGCCACTGGAACGCAGTGGAAAGTTTGGGTGATTGGTTGAAACGTGAGCAGATTCCCGGTATCACAGGTATTGATACGCGCGAACTGACTAAGGTTCTTCGTGAACATGGAGTAATGATGGGAAAAATCGTTTTTGATGATGAACCGGATAATGTGCCTGAAGCAGCATACGCAGGCGTCAATTATGTAGATCGTGTATCTTGCAAAAGATTATTTGCTATCTTCCTGCCGGAATTTCACAAACTTTTCCGTAAATGTTCCTATGCGCAGCTTAATTCTCAATTCTCAACTTTCAATTCTCAATTTAAGAAGGTTGTCCTGGTAGATTGCGGTGTAAAGACAAATATTATTCGTTGTCTGCTGAAACGGAATGTGGAAGTTATCCGCGTACCATGGGACTATGATTTCAGCGGACTTGAATTTGACGGGTTGTTTATATCCAACGGACCGGGTGACCCGGATACTTGCGATGCAGCTGTACAGAATATACGTAAAGCAATGGCAAACGAGAAACTTCCTATCTTTGGAATCTGCATGGGAAACCAGTTGCTTTCGAAAGCGGGCGGAGCCAAGATTTATAAATTGAAATACGGACATCGTAGCCACAACCAGCCGGTGCGTATGGTAGGTACAGAACGTTGTTTCATCACTTCACAAAATCACGGTTATGCCGTAGATAATAATACGTTGAGTGCAGATTGGGAACCGCTGTTCATCAATATGAATGATGGCTCCAATGAGGGAATCAGGCACAAGAAGAATCCCTGGTTCTCCGCGCAGTTCCATCCGGAAGCTGCGAGTGGTCCTACGGATACGGCATTCTTGTTCGACGAATTTGTAAACCTATTGAAATAACCGACCATCATGAAAGAAAATATAAAGAAAGTATTGCTGCTGGGTTCAGGTGCCTTGAAAATCGGTGAGGCTGGTGAATTTGACTATTCCGGTTCACAGGCACTTAAAGCCTTGAAAGAAGAGGGTATTGAAACCATTCTTATCAATCCGAACATTGCTACGGTGCAGACCTCTGAAGGAGTAGCAGATCAAATTTATTTCCTTCCGGTCACTCCGTATTTCGTAGAGAAAGTGATTCAGAAAGAGAAGCCGGAGGGTATTATGCTGGCATTCGGCGGACAGACTGCGCTGAACTGTGGCGTTGCATTTATAAAGAAGGTATCCTTGAGAAATATAATGTAAAAGTGCTCGGTACTCCGGTACAGGCCATTATGGACACGGAAGACCGTGAACTCTTTGTTCAGAAATTGAATGAGATCAATGTAAAAACCATTAAGAGTGAAGCTGTAGAAAATGTGGAAGATGCACGCCGCGCAGCAAAAGAACTGGGTTATCCTGTAATTGTTCGTGCTGCTTATGCGTTAGGAGGCTTGGGTTCCGGTTTTTGTGATAACGAGGAACAGCTGAATATTCTGGTAGAAAAGGCTTTTTCCTTCTCCCCACAAGTATTAGTGGAAATCACTCCGTGGCTGGAAGGAAGTGGAATACGAAGTAGTGCGCGACCGCTTCGATAACTGTATTACTGTTTGTAATATGGAGAATTTCGATCCGTTAGGTATCCATACCGGTGAGTCTATCGTTATTGCTCCGTCTCAAACGCTTACTAACAAAGAGTATCATAAACTTCGTGAATTGGCTATCCGTATCATTCGCCATATCGGTATCGTGGGTGAATGTAACGTACAATACGCTTTCGATCCGGAATCCGAAGATTACCGGGTGATCGAAGTAAATGCCCGCCTTTCCGTTCATCGGCTTTGGCATCTAAGGCAACCGGTTATCCGCTGGCTTTCGTTGCTGCCAAATTAGGATTGGGTTATGGACTCTTCGATTTGAAGAACTCTGTAACCAAGACTACTTCCGCTTTCTTCGAACCGGCACTGGATTATGTGGTCTGTAAGATTCCTCGTTGGGACTTGGGTAAATTCCACGGGGTAGACAAAGAATTGGGTTCTTCATGAAATCAGTCGGTGAAGTAATGGCCATCGGTCGTACTTTTGAAGAAGCGATTCAGAAGGGACTGCGTATGATAGGACAGGGAATGCACGGATTTGTGGAAAACAAGGAACTGGTTATCTCTGATATTGACAAAGCACTTCGTGAGCCGACCGATAAACGTATTTTTGTAATTTCGAAAGCTTCCGGGCAGGATATACAATCGATCAGGTACATGAACTGACAAAGATTGACAAGTGGTTCCTCCAGAAGTTGATGAACATCATGCAGACTTCCGAAGAGCTGCACAGTTGGGGAAACAATCACAAACAGATTACCGACTTGCCGGGAGAATTGCTGAAGAAAGCGAAGTGCAAGGCTTCTCCGATTTCCAGATAGCCCGTGCCATCGGTTATGAAGGAGACATGGAAGACGGCATTCTCTATGTCCGTAATCATCGCAAACGTGCGGGTATTCTTCCCGTTGTGAAACAAATTGATACTCTGGCTGCCGAATACCCGGCACAAACTAATTATCTATATCTTACTTATAGTGGCGTAGCAAATGACGTTCATTATCTGGGTGACCATAAATCTATCGTCGTACTAGGCTCCGGTGCCTATCGTATCGGTTCTTCGGTTGAGTTCGACTGGTGTGGTGTTCAGGCATTGAATACAATTCGCAAGGAAGGGTGGCGCAGCGTTATGATCAACTATAATCCCGAAACCGTATCTACAGACTATGATATGTGCGACCGCCTCTACTTCGACGAACTTACCTTCGAACGGGTAATGGATATTCTTGAACTGGAAAATCCACATGGCGTCATTGTATCTACCGGTGGACAAATTCCGAATAATCTGGCATTGCGCCTGGATGCACAAAATATCAATATTCTCGGTACAAGTGCCAAAAGCATTGACAATGCCGAAGACCGTGAGAAGTTCTCTGCCATGCTGGATCGTATCGGCGTAGACCAGCCCCGTTGGCGTGAACTGACTTCTATGGATGATATCAATGAATTTGTTGACGAGGTCGGTTTTCCTGTACTTGTCCGTCCGTCATATGTGCTTTCAGGTGCTGCAATGAACGTTTGTTCCAATCAGGAAGAACTGGAACGCTTCCTGCAACTTGCGGCAAACGTATCCAAGAAGCATCCGGTAGTGGTAAGCCAGTTCATAGAACATGCCAAGGAGGTGGAAATGGATGCCGTGGCACAGAATGGAGAAATCGTTGCCTATGCCATCAGCGAGCACATCGAGTTTGCCGGCGTGCACTCCGGTGATGCGACCATTCAGTTCCCGCCGCAAAAGTTATATGTGGAGACGGTTCGCCGCATCAAGCGTATCAGCCGTGAGATTGCCAAGGCGTTGAATATCTCCGGTCCGTTCAATATCCAATATTTGGCAAAAGATAATGATATCAAGGTGATCGAGTGTAATCTGCGTGCCAGCCGTTCCTTCCCGTTTGTCAGCAAGGTGCTGAAGATAAACTTCATAGAACTGGCTACCAAAGTTATGCTTGGCCTGCCTGTCGAAAAACCGGAAAAGAATCTTTTTGAACTGGACTATGTTGGAATCAAGGCTTCCCAGTTCTCCTTCAACCGTTTGCAGAAAGCCGACCCAGTGTTGGGGGTAGATATGGCTTCCACCGGTGAAGTCGGTTGTATAGGTATGGATACTTCCTGCGCCGTACTGAAAGCAATGCTTTCCGTAGGCTATCGCATTCCGAAAAAGAATATCCTGCTTTCTACAGGTACAATGAAACAGAAAGCCGATATGATGGATGCAGCCCGTATGTTGGTAAATAAAGGATATAAACTCTTTGCTACGGGCGGTACGCACAAAGCGCTTGCCGAAAACGGTATTGAGAGTACTCATGTTTATTGGCCGAGTGAAGAAGGACATCCGCAAGCTTTGGAAATGCTCCATAGTAAAAAGATTGATATGGTAGTCAACATTCCGAAGAATTTGACAGCCGGAGAGTTGGACAACGGATATAAAATCCGTCGTGCGGCTATCGACCTGAATGTTCCGTTGATAACGAATGCCCGTTTGGCTAGTGCATTTATTAATGCTTTCTGTACAATGAGCATTGATGATATTGCTATCAAGAGTTGGGCGGAATATAAGTAATATAATAAGTTGTTATATAATAAGTAGAAGAAGTCGTCTCTGTTTTTTCAGGGGCGGCTTTTTTTATAAAAATATTGCAAAAAGGATAATTGGCTTAGTCTCCGTGCTCATTTTTTTATGCTCGAAAATTAGCTGCATTCAAATATTCGTTTTACCTTTGACAGAAATTGTCAACGTGTAAAGTAAATGGAGTCATTGAGTCAGTATTCAAAAGATGTTCGTGAGGAATTGAAATTGTCATTACAAGAAGTCTATAATCGAACTGATATAGATGTCACTCTTTTTGGGGTATAAGATGTTTGATTTGGAGAGTCGTAGATATATTGGAAATAAAGCAAAGTTAACCCCTTGGATTATGAATATAATCAACGAGCATACAGGAGGGTTTGAATCATTTTTTGATGTCTTTGCGGGAACCGCATCTGTTTCCAAAGGCTGCGATACCTTATGCAAAGAGAATAATAATGAATGACTTTCTGTCATCTAACAATATTATATATCAAGCCTTTTTTTGGTTCCGGAACTTATGATATGAATAAACTTCATTCAATCATAGAATATTATAATAATATAAATCCTGACACTATTGAAGACAATTACTTTTCGGATAATTTCGGAGATAAGTTCTTTGATTACAAGAACTCCAAATTGATAGGTCATATAAGGGAGGATGTCGAAAAGAGGAAAGTGGCATTGACGCATAAGGAATATGCCATTCTATTGACCTCTTTAATATATATAGTATTGATAAAATAGCAAATACAGTAGGGCATTTTGATGCATACATCAAAAAAAACATCCTGTATCATCCTTTATCCATACAACTTATTAGACCACTTGATCCTCAGTGTGTAGAAATCTTTAGAGAAGACTCCAATATACTTGCTGAAAAACATCACGGCAGATGTTGCATATATTGACCCGCCTTATAACTCTCGTCAATATAGTAGATTTTATCATATTTACGAAAATCTGGTAACTTGGGAGAAGCCTGAATTGTTTGGTGTAGCGATGAAGCCTAAAGCACAAAATATGAGTGCATATTGTACCTCTAGTGCTCCCGTTGCATTTCGGGATCTTATAAGTAAATTGAACGTCAAGTATATTGTCGTATCATACAATAATACATACGAATCAAAAAGCGGGTCATCAAAAAACAAGATTACATTAGAGCAGATTAAATCCATTTTAGAAGAACGCGGTACTACAAAGATATATGATTGCGATCACAGATATTTTAATGCAGGTAAGACTAATTTTGCAAAAAGCACAAGGAACTATTATTTATCACGGAAGTAGGGCAATGAAAAAAAAGATAGTAAGATCACCTTTTTTCTATGTTGGAGACAAATATAAGAGTTCTCATTTGAAGAAATTAGCTCGTATTTCCCTGACGACATAGAGAAATTCGTTGAACCGTTTGTTGGCGGAGGGTCGGTATTTATGAATATTGACGCTCGGAAATTTTACCTGAATGATATAGATGTAAATGTAATTGCGCTACACAAATTTTTATGTAAATCTGCCAATAAACGAACTGAATTTTTTAGTCGAATAGAAAGTCTTATCGCTGAGTATGGACTATCATATTCATATAAGGAAGATCGTATCCCGATAGAACTTAGGCAACAGTATAAAAAAACATACTATGCTAAATATAACAAAGAAGCGTATGGGCGGATGAAAAGGGATTTCAATGAATCGTCGATAGCTGATTTATATGTCTTGTATCTTTTTTGTTGATATATGGATTTAATCGAATGCTACGATTCAATAAAAATGGAGACTTCAATCTTCCTGTAGGCAATGTTGATTTTAATGCTAATGTAGTAAATGCTCTAGAGGCATATTTCATGCAGGTAATATGTCCAAAAAACCTAAATGGTTTAATATCGATTATAAAGATTTCCTACAAAAAAAATAAGGTTGTCTGAAAAAGATTTTGTATATTTAGACTCGCCATATCTTATCACATTTAGTGAATATAATAAGTTATGGAATGAGCAAGATGAAATTGAGTTGTTGCAATTATTGGATAGCCTAAACAAACGACGTATTCGGTTCGCTATATCGAATGTTACTCATTACAAAGGTCGATGTAACAATCTGTTTATAGATTGGGCATGCAAGTACAATGTTCATCCGATAAAGAGTAATTATATAAGCTATCACGACAATTCAACAAAAACAAATTAGCGAAGTATTAATCACAAATTACTAATATGCCTAGAAAACCTGAATATAAGCCGTTGCTTTACACGACTACGATACGAAATCCTGAGCGTTTTAAAGATTTCATGCACATACTTAAACGATTCAATGGCCGGATACTTAATAATAAAACAGTCGAGTTGTTCGAGAGAGAGAGAAACTGTTTAAGGTTGGCTTGTATCGACCAATGAAGCGCCCGGAAACAGTTCAGATAAGTGGAAATCAACAAAGAACGGGGAATTAGCCAGCAAACCATTAACAGATGAAGAAACGAAAGATGTGTATCAGCAGAATGATCCCCAAGTCAACAAAAGTATAAAGGGACATAAAGAAGCAGGGTTTCCTAAAGGGTGGCCGAGTCGATTTGACACACAATTCAAATTGATGAAAGTTCTGGGCTTTGTATATTATGAATGGGGAAAGCCTATAAACTTCTCTCAAACAGGTAACTATCTTGCAGATACTGTATCCATTGAAATAGATTCAGGAGCAATATCTCGCGAGATTGTAAATCCACAGAATGAGCAAATTGCATTTATGCAAGCTTTTGCCAAGCAACAAAGATGCAATCCGTTTATTTGTGAATTAAATGATAATATTCCACTGATATTATTGCTTGAAGTTATAAAGAAGTTAAACTCTGATCCAGATTATAAATGGTTCGGGAATCTCATATAAGGAGATACCTTTAGTTATCTTTTGGAAAGATAATGATGCGGAATCTTTGTATCAGCGTATTAAACTTCTGCGAAAGGAACATAGGTACAATCCTTCAAATGAAGTGATAGAGGATATATGTGTAAACGAAATACTTGGGGGATTCAAGAAATTTGATCTTGACTCTATTGTGTCCGAATATCCCGATGAATTTGTCCGCAAAATGAGAATGACAGGACTTATATCATTTAGAGGGGGTGGTCGATTTATCGACATTAACCATAATGAAGATGATAAGATAAATTATATACTGGCTAATTATGCCACATATCGCAAGTACACTTCAAAAAGAAGAATATTTTGACTATATGTCAGACATTGATGGTGCATTGTTTGCATTAAAAGCTTGTCGAAATCCCAAAAATGTCGCAGGCTGATAAATTAGCTAAACTCGTGGGTGATTACTCATGGGATTCTATTAAAAAAAGAACTTACCCATTTGGCGAAAAAAACATCATCAAGCCACAATATTTTTAAGGTTTATTGCAGCTCCGGCAAGATTAGAGTTCCTGACCGCCCTTGCTATTAAGTCAAAACTGCCTGCTGTTGAGGTAATTCCCAATTATCCATGTGACGATGAAGGTCTGCCAACCTCTACGGCTGGTGGGGATATTGGAGATATTGAGTGTTTCGAGGCTTCTAACAGTATATTGGTGGAAGTCACAATGTCTGAAAGGGCGTCAGCAGACAATGATGGAAGTATGGCCTATTGCGAGACATTTTTAAAGGAGAGCTTAGAGAAAAATATGAATGTGAAAATTTCCAATGTGTGTTTCTGGCACCAAGTATATTTGTTGATTCTGAGAATCAGATAGACTGGGTTAAGGATAAAAAGCAGCTTGTTATTCGTCCATACAAGATTGTAGATTTTATTAACTATCTGGATACAGCAGCATCTTTATATCAGATTGTATAAGGTTACTAAAAACAATATAAAAGAAAACTATAGAAAAGCACCTTCTTGTTTGGAAATTTGTTTAAATTCTCGTATTATCGAATTCATTTTTAAACTAATAGTAATAATATGAGAAAAGACGGATTTACCGTATGCGCAAAACATTATATTAAGTGTTTGCGGCAAGAAGGGCGTTATGCCACTGCGCATGTTTATGAAAGTGCGCTTCGCTCTTTCACTATGTTTTTGTGGCACTGCGGGTGTATCATTCAGACAGATCACCCGTGGAAATTTAAAGAGGTATAGCAGCTATCTTATGGATTGCCATTTGAGGCTTAATACCATTTCTACCTATATGCGGATGTTGCGCTGCATATACAATAGGGAGTAGATATGCATCAGACCCCATACGTTCATCGTATGTTTCGTGATGTGTTCACTGGGATAGACACTCGTCAGAAGAAAGCTATTCCTATAAACGAACTTCATACGTTACTTAACGAAGACCCACAATCTGATAGCCCTGTGTCGGACACAAGCTA
>VOFK01000336.1_pt1 | contig 30000 bp, 41 predicted proteins | sample 5384121 | NCBI WGS metagenome assembly VOFK01 (sample SAMN12384730, study PRJNA508395) | human gut metagenome | isolation source: healthy gut J | host: Homo sapiens | reverse complement strand
GATGTTGAGCGTGATCACGAGCAGCTTCGCCCGCTTTTCCGTCAGGACCTGCTGCGCCCAGCCGTCTTCCGTGCGGGTATAGGCCGTGACCGTCCCGCCGGAGAGGGTGTCGTAGGGGGTGAAGGTGTACGGGTCGGCGGGAGTCGGTTCATTCTTGTCCCAGAAGTGATAGGCGTTCAGACCGCCCAGATCGATACTCGAGACCTCGCCGTCTGTTACGAGCATGCGCAGATACAGGTCTCCCGCGGTATAGCTGTAGATCCAGGTGTTTTTCCGCGCTGCCGGGGGGCAAATGCTGCGTCCGGGTATGCGGCATCGACGGCCTCCCTGCGGACTGCCGATGCCGATGCCGGTATCGAGCGTCCAGGTGCTGGGCGACGTGACCCAGATCGAACAGAGTACGGCGTCAGGGCCATCGCGCACATCGTCTCCCCACAAGCGTCAGTGACGCGTCGTACAGGACGTCTGCACTGCCGGACGTGTTGTAGAACCAGCAGATCTCCTGCAGTCCGTCGCCGCGTTCCACGGCGCCGCTGTTGCTGAAGGAATCGGGCCCGTCATGCAGGGACGCGACTTCTGCCTCCGTCATCCCCAGCCGCAGGCCGCCGATCTCCGTGCTGAGAATGCGTGCCGCGATCGGGTCGCTGTCTTCCCAGCCGTCGCTGGCCTCCGGTTCGCGCGCGGGCTCTCGGTGGCCCCGACGGCGCTGTCTGCTTCCGCAGGCGCTTCCGCAGGCGCTTCCGCGGCGGGCGTTTCCGCCGCGCTGGTGTCCGCGGTGGAGGCCGATTTGGTGCTGTTCGCGCTGCGCACGGCCAGCGGGATGGAGATGGCCAGCACCGCGCACGCGGCCAGCGCCGCGATGGGCAGCCAGCGCGGCTTCCTCTTGATGTCCGCGGCCTCTTCGATCATGCCATCGCTCAGGTTTCCGATGCAGCGGAACAGGTCTTTCGTCGTCATACCGCGATCCCCTCCTTCAAAAGCGCGTCCCGGAGTCCCGCGCGCAGACGGAACAGCCGGGATTTGACTGTGTTTTCCGTCAGCCCGAACAGGCCCGACAAGCGCCGGACGGAGTCGCCGTAATAATACCGGCGGACGAACAGCTGCCGGTTCTCGCGCGTCTGCGTGCGCAGATATGCCTCGATCGTCAGCGTGACGGCCTGTGCGTCCCAGCCGCGCGTCGACGCGCTCGCCGCCCGGCAGGCAGTCGGCAAGCTCCGAGAGCAGGATCTCCGTCTGCCCGCCGCCGCGCTTTCTGCGCGCGGGCTGCCTCCCAGCGCGTAAAGGACAGATTGCGCGTGATGCGCCCGACAAACGCCCGCAGACAGCCGGGCCGCGTGGGCGGAATGTCGTTCCACGTATGCAGCCACGTGTCGCTGACGCATTCCTCCGTGTCCTCATGGCTGTGCAGGATGTTGAAGGCAATGGAGCGGCAGTAGCCGCCGTATTTCTTTGCCGGTCTCGGCAATGGCCCGCTCTTCGCGGGCAAAGTACAGATCAAGGATCGTTTCGTCTTCCATATCGGACCTCCTCTGGTTCTCCTGCTCATACAGACCGGAAAATTTCGCGCTGGTTGCAGGATTTTGGGTTGATTTTTTTCGCCTGCCGTGCTATGCTCACCATGCAAAATGCATGAATTCGTTCATAAAGAACGGGAGGAAAGAGAAAAATGCAAGAGCAGTTGCAAAAACTTGCAGTTTCGAAGCAGGAGGTGCTCCACTGCCTCGGCATCGTCGGAGCGGGATTTTTGTATTCGCTGGGGATCAACCTGTTTGTGGTGCCCGCAGGGCTCTATACGGGCGGAATTATGGGCTTTGCGCAGCTGCTGCGCACGCTGTTTTTGTATCTGACAGGGCTGGAACTGAAGATCGATATTGCAGGTATCATCAACTATGCAATCAACCTCCCGATTTTATTCATCGCGTGGAAACGGCTCGACCACCGCGTGGTGTTCAAAGACGCTGCTGTCCGTCACATCGACGACGGTGTTTCTCTCTTGTCCCGCGGACGGGCATTCTGGGCGGCGATAAGCTGGCCGAGTGTCTGATCGGCGGCATACTCTGCGGCTGCGGCATCGGCATCACGCTCTGGATGGGCGGCAATGTCGGGCGGCATGGACGTCATCGGCATGATGCTCCCTCAAGCGCGGCTCGCATACCTCCATCGGCCATGTGAATTGATCTGGAACTGGCGCTCTATGCGATCTGCGCCGCTGCGTTCAATCTGTCTACGGCGAATCTATTCAATCCTGTTCTCGTTCATCTCCACGACGGCAATGGACAAGCTGCATATGCAGAACATCAACGTCGAGGTCACGGTCGTGACGAAGGTCCTCAGCCCGGAAATGGAGCACGAGATCCTCGTCGACCTGCACCGCGGCATCACGCGCTACGAGGGCGTGGGCGAATACACCGGCGAACCGGTTCATATCTTCTATATCCTGGTCACCAAATACGAGATCAGCCGCCTGCGCGCCATCGTCTGCAAACACGACCCCCACGCGTTCATCGTCGCCAAAGACGGCGCGGTGGTCTATGGAAATTATAAGCGAAAGATCTGAAATAAGCAAATTGAACGCCCAGAGGCTCTTCCAGCTGATTCAGGGGAGCTGGCGCGTAGTACCTGGAGAGGTTGTCACAAATTTGCGATTGCCCCATGTCTCCAATTTGGCCCTCATCTTTTCCTCGCAAGAGAAAAAGATAGGGGAAAAAGAGTGCTTGGATGCGTTTGGTGCATTCTGCCTCTGAGTTTAGGTGAGTGCCAATGTTTTTAGACGTCGTTCCACACGATAGTCACCTCACGGGCGTCTTGGGTACGCGCCGCCTGGATATGTAGAATCAGTTTTTATGAGTTGTTGCCTTTGAATATTTGCAGCAAATAGAAGGTGCAGTCTGAGTTTGTCAGACTGCACCTTTTTGCGGGAGGTTTTATGAATTTGCAGGCTCCAAGGCTCCCCCTTGCGGGGGGAGCTGGCAGCCGAAGGCTGACTGAGAGGTTGTCACAAATTCGAAACGACCTCTCCGTCTCGGCTGCGCCGAGCCACCTCCCCCGGAAAGGGAGGCTTGAGGTTGCGCCCCCCAAAGGCTTCCCCCTGAGGGAAGCTGTCAGCCGTTAGGCTGACTGATGAGGCAGCCGCGCCGCGTAGACAGAAGTGCCCCCCACCTCATCCGTCACGGCTTCCGCCGTGCCACCTTCCCCTGTTAGGGGAAGGCCTTTTTACGACCCTGCTCGAACTGGCTGTTGTAGAGGGGGCTGCGTAGAAGCCGCCCTGCTGCATGAGGGTGTCGGGGTGCCGCTTTCGATGACGTCGCCATCCTTCATGACGAGAGATGAGGTCGGCGTTTTTGATCGTCGAGGGCGGTGGGCGATGACGAAGCTCGTGCGGTTTTCCGTCAGCTGATCCATCGCGCGCTGGATGAGAAGCTCGGTGCGCGTGTCGACGGAGCTCGTCGCCTCGTCGAGGATGAGCATGGGCGCGTTCTGCAGCATGGCGCGGCGATGGTCAGCAGCTGCTTCTGCCCGGCGGAGATGCTCGTGCTCTCAGACAGGACGGTGTCGAAGCCCTCGGGCGAATGGACGAATTTATCCAGCCCGCAGGCGCGGCAGACCGTCTCAATCTGCGCGTCGGTCACGCCGGGGAGGTTGTAGACGAGGTTTTTCGCGGGCCCCGTGCCGTCAAACAGCCATGTTTCCTGCAGCACCATCCCGAACAGGCGCTGCACATCCTCGCGCTGGATGTCCGTCGTCGGAACGCCGTCAATTTTGATGCAGCCGTCCGTCAGCTCGTAAAAGCGCATCAGCAGATTGACGAGCGTCGTCTTGCCCGCGCCGGTAGGGCCGACGATGGCGACCTTCTGTCCGGGGGCGACGTGGGCGGAGAAGTCGCTTTGATGATGATCTTATCCGGAGAATCCGGGTAGCTAAAGCGGACGTGCTCGAAATCGACCGCGCCGCGGACCGGGCGGGGCAGCTGCGGCTTTGCCTGCTCGTCCGGCAGCTCCTCGCTCGCGAGGAAGTCGAAGATGCGGTGCGCGGAGGCGGAGGCGGTCTGCAGGTTCGTCATACCCTGCGCGATCTGGGTCAGGGGTGAGGTGAACAGGCGCACGTACAGGATGAACGAGACGATGACGCCGATGTCGATGATGCCCTGCAGAGCCAGAATCGACCCCAGCACGCACACGGCGACATACGACAGATTGCCGATGACGTTCATGAGCGGCTGCATGATGCCGGAGAGGAACTTTGCGAGCGCCAGTTGGCGTCGTAGACCGCGCCGTTGAGCGTGTCGAACTTCTCCCGACGGGCGCTTCGGCGCGGGAGATGCGCACGACCTCGTGGCCGGAATACATCTCCTCCACATAGCCGTTCAGCGCGCCGAGGCTCTCCTGCCGGGCGGTAAAAAGTACTTCTGCGAGCGGGACATGATGAGCACCGTCGGCAGGAGCCCCCCAGCGTGATGCCCAGCGCGGCCAGCGCCAGACGCCACTCGGTCACAAACATCATGATGAGGCAGCCGATGAACTGCGTCGCGGCGGAGATAATCGTCGGCAGACTGTTGGTCAGTCCCTGCTGGAGCGTGGAGACATCGTTGGTGATGCGGCTGAGAATATCGCCCTGTGCATGAAAGTTGAAATACTTCTGCGGCACGCGGTTGATCTTTTCCGACAGCTCGCCGCGCATCCGGTAGGACATTTTGAGCGTGACGCTCGCCATGATATAGTGCTGGATGAAGCCAAAGAGCGCGCTCAGGCCGTAAATGACGGCAAGCAGCACGCCGACCTTTGCCACCGCGGCAGCAGGTCGATGCCGCCGACCAGGCCTCGGACATGAGCGTCGCGATCTTACCGACCTGATCCCGGCCCGATGATGGTCAGCACGGCGCTGAGCGCCGCCAGCACCAGCGCAAGAAGGATCACGCCGAGGCTCTTCTGCAGATAGACCGTCAGACTGCGCAGTGCGCCCTTGAGGTCTGTTTTTTTCCGTTGGACGCATGTTGGGTCTCATTTGGATGCGCCTCCTTTTTTTGAGGTTCTTCCTCGCTCAGCTGCGACATGGCGATCTCCCCGTAGACGGGGCAGGACGCCATCAGCGCGTCATGCGTGCCGAGCGCCGGCGATCTCGCCGCGGTCGAGGACGAGGATCTGATCCGCGTGGCGGATGCTGCTGATGCGCTGGGCGACGATTATCTTCGTCGTGCCGGGGCAGCTGCTTTGCAAGCCCTTCGCGCAGGGTCGCGTCGGTCTTATAGTCCAGCGCGGAGAACGAATCGTCGAAGATCAGGATCTCCGGCCGTCTTGCCAGCGCCCGCGCGATCGACAGCCGCTGCTTCTGCCCGCCGGAGACGTTCCGGCCCGCTGCGCGATGGGGTGCGCGGCCTTTTCGGGGTAGCGGTCCATGAACTTCTGCCGCCTGCGACAGCTGCAGCGCCTGCTGCAGTGTCTCGTCGGTATCCGCGGCTTCGCTCTGGCCGAAGAAAAAATATTGTCCTGCACGGTGCCGGAGAAGAGCACGGCCTTCTGCGTCACGATAGGCCAGCCTGTCGTACAGGGCGTCGAAGGTATATCGCGCACGTCGACGCCGTCGACCAGGACGGTCGCCCTGCGTCGCGTCATAGAACCGCGGGATGAGGCCGGCGAGTGTCGTCTTGCCGCTGCCGGTCGAGCCGATGATGGCGAGCGTCTGGCCGCGCTCGACGCGGAAGCTGATGTGCTCGGAGCTCATCGGCGGCTTGCATTCCGGGATAGCGGAAGGAGACGTCGCGGAATTCGACCGTGCCGGTCTCGCGCCCTTCGGTCTTCGAGCCTTCGACGACGTGGGGCTTCGTGTTCAGCACCTCGTTGATGCGCTCCGCCGAGACCTGCGCCTGCGGCAGCAGCATGAAGATCATCTCGAGCATCATGAACGACATGACCACGTACGTCGCATACGTGCTGAACACGAGCACATTCGTGAACATCGTCAGCCGCCCGGCCATATCCGTCCGCGCGATCGACTCGACCAGCGCCGCGCCGACCCAGTAGATGGCGAGCGCGAGGACCGTTCATGCCGAGGCCCATCGCGGGCTGCAGCAGGGCGAAAAGACGCTGGTTTTTCAGCTGCAGGTTCCATCATGTCGCGGCTGGGGCCGTCGAATTTTTGTTCTGATAGTCTTCCGCGCCGAAGGCGTGGACAACGTTGATGCCGGTCAGATTTTCCCGCGCGACGCGGTTGATCTGGTCGGTCTTCTTTCTGCACCTTGCGGAACCGGGGCAGGCAGCTCGACATGATGAGCAGCACCAGCGTGACCAGCGCCACGACGAAGCCCGCCGTCACGGCCGAGAGCGTCCAGCTCTTGCCGAGGATCTTGATCACGGCCCACACGGCCATGATCGGGGCCTTCATGAGCATCTGCAGGCCCATCGCGACGATCATCTGGATCTGAGTGATGTCGTTGGTCGTGCGCGTGATGAGGCTGGGGACGGAGAAGGTCTGCATCTCCTCGCTGCCCGCGTCCATCACGTGGTGGAACAGGTCGCGGCGCACGGAAAAGCTGAAAGCCAGCAGCCGTCCGCGCGGACAGATACCCGCAGCCGACGGCGAGCACGGCGCTGCACAGCGTGCACAGCAGCATTTCTCCGCCGACGGACAGGATATCGCCCGTGCTGCTGCCGGGCGTTTTGATGAGCTTGGTGAGCTCGGTCATATAGTCCGGCAGCCGCAGGTCAAAAATAGACCTGCCCGACGACCAGGACCGCGCAGAGCAGCGCCATCAGCGCTTCGCGTCTGCGCATACGTTTGAGTAGCTGGATCATGGGTTCTGAATCTCCGTTCTTTTGGATTTTTCGGCGCGGATCTGCTCGATATTGCGGTCAAAGATGGCGACGCAGCGGCGGAAGTGCGCCAGATCTTCCGCGCTCAGCCCCTCGGCCAGCCGGTCGGCGAAGGCCCGCTGCAGCTCGCGCCCCTCGGCGACGATGGGCTGCGCCTGCGCGGTCAGCACGAGCGCCGTCTTGCGCCGGTCGCCAGGGACGGGCTGGCGGAGCAGATAGCCCTCGCCCACGAGCCGGTCGATGTGGAACGACACGAGCGCGGGCTTCATCCCCCGCATCCGGCAGATCTCGCCCGCCGTCTCGCAGCCGGGGTTGTTGGCCAGAAACAGCAGGATGTCGGCCGCCGCCGGCGGCAGCCCCGTCGACGCGCACAGCGGCACGATGGCGGTATGATAGGCGTCGGCGAATCTCGCCGCGTTGGCAAACATGACAGAAGCGGTCAGCATCGGTTCCGGCATACAAAAAGACCTCCAATATCGAACTGTTCAATATTGAACTAAATTATAAGCAAAAAAAATGAAAAGTCAAGGAACGTTTTGTGAACATTCCTTGACTTTTTTGATAGGAAGCTCAGCTCTCGCGCTCGTCGCGCACGAACATCAGCGCGAAGCTCACCAGCAGCAGCCCGCAGCAGACCCAGATGGCGCGGATGTCCGCCGCCTCCGTCACGAAGCTGCCCAGCCCCGCGCCGACGGCGAAGACGAGAATGACGCCGAAATACGTCCGCGCGCGGCCTCGAGCGATCTGCGGTCATGCGAATGGAGGTATTCGCTCAGCGCCTCGGACGCGCAGCGGAGATTGCCGATGCACATCGTGCTGGCATAGGCGTGGCCGTGGACCTTGTGGAACGTGTGCACCTGCATGGCGCAGACGAAGGAGACCAGGGCGTTGGCCAGCGGGTCGACGCTGTGCGGCAGGAAGCCGACGATGAGCAAAAACGCGATCTCCTGGATCAGGACCAGCTGCCGCCAGTGCAGCTGCCGGAAATTGCGGAAGCGCATGTGGATGCACTCCGCCGCCATCGTGCCGAACACGAAGGACAGCAGCGGGATCACATACTTGAGGCACACGGCCCAGTCGCCCCGCAGCAGCGCCGCGCTCAGAAGCACGATGTTGCCCGTCTGCGCGTTGGCAAAGACCTGCCCGCGGCAGATATAGGTATAGGCGTCCTGAAAGCCGCCCGAGAGCGTGACGAACACGGCCGCATGGAACGTGTCGGACATCTGCCCGTGAAATCTGGTTTTGAGGTGCAAGTCGCCCGCCTCCTCTGCGTTTTTCTGCGTGCCGGCACGCAAACGCACTCATTATAAAAGAAACCGCCCGAAAAGTAAACCCTGAAATCGAATTTCTGCGGGATTTGGATTTTTTTGCGTGCGGGGCTTGACTCTGCAACGGTTGCAGGGTTTATCATACGGGGCAAAAGGGAGGGATCCGAATGGAAAAGAATCTGACGACCGGCAGCGTGGGCAGGCAGCTGATCGGGTTTTCGCTGCCGTATCTGCTGTCTTACCTGCTGCAGACGCTCTATGGGATGGCGGACCTGTTCATCATTGGCCGGTATGAGGGCGTCGCGGGGACGACGGCCGTCGCCGTCGGCTCGCAGGTCATGCACATGCTGACGGTCATGATCGTGGGGCTGGCGATGGGCACGACAGTCTCGATCGCGCGGGCCATCGGCGCGGACGACCGGCCGCAGGCCGCCGCGGCCACGGGCAATACAGGGTGACGCTGTTTCTGTCGCTCTCGCTCGTGCGTGCTGACGGCCGGGCTGCTGCTGCTCCGCCGCCCGATCACGGCCGTCATGTCGACGCCGGAGGCGGCGGTCGAGGGACGGTCCGCTATCTGACGATTTGTTTTCTTGGCATTCCGTGCATTACGGCGTATAATATCCTCAGCGCCATCTTCCGCGGCATGGGCGATTCCAAAAGCCCGATGATCTTTATCTTCATTGCCTGCCTGGCCAATATCGCGCTTGACTACCTGTTTATCGGCGCGCGGCACCTTGGTCCTGCCGGGGCCGCGCTCGGCACGTCGCTCTCGCAGGCCATCAGCGTGGCGATCAGCCTCGCGGTGATCGTGCGCAGAAGGACCATGCCGCTGGCAAAGGCGGACCTGCGCCCGCAGAAGCCGGTGATGGACGCGATCTTGAAGATTGGCGTCCCCATCTCCGTGCAGGACGGGTTTATCCAGATCTCCTTCATCGCCAACCGCCGCCTGATGGACTATATCCGCGCAAACGGCCTGCAGCCGGACGGCTTCTCCCGTGAGATCACCCTGATCGACTACGGCCTGACGAACGACACCGAAAAATTCGTCACCAAGATCACCATCCCCGTCCGGGAAGCATGAGATCCCAAGGCTCCCTCCCAGGGGGAGCTGGCTCGGCAAAGCCGAGACTGAGAGGTTGTCACAGATTTGCATAGAAAAACCCAAACCGCAAATTCAGTTTGCGGTTTGGAAAGGAAGAAACGAGCACAGAGGATAAGAAGCCTTGCTTGCAAGGATTCGTTCCGTCGTGGTCGTTTTGACTAGACGCTCCGGCGGCCCTTCTTTTCCGTCTTGCCGGAAAAAGAAGGGGGAAAAAGGGGCGCTTGGTTACGGTTTGGTGCATACTGCATCTGAATTTAGGTAAGGCCCTGGTTTTTAGATGTCGTTCCACTCGGTAGTCACCTTACGAGCGTCTGACTACGCGCCGCCTGATACGGGGGTATCAAGTTTGTAACTAGTTACCTTAGAACGACTGCCGTAAATAGAAGGTGCAGACCCAATTTGCTGGTCTGCACCTTTTTGCGGGGAAGTTTTATGAATTTGCAGGCACCCAATGCCTTCCCCTATGAGGGGAAGGCATAAGCTGCGTCTCACACCTGATCGAGGAACTGTTTGACGAAGTAGAGGGCGGCACCGATCAGGGCGGCGTGCTTGGGGTAGCGGCTGAGGTGGAGGTAGGCGCCGGCGGCGTCGAAGGGGTCGAGCTGGGCGAGCTGGTCGCGCAGCTGCGGCAGATAGGGCTCGAGGAACTTCGCCATGAAGCCGCCGAGTACGACGTCGCAGTCGAGCGCGAGGCGGATGTTGTGGATGCCGATGGCAAGATGGCGCAGATAATCGTCCAGCAGCGTCCGGTAGGCGCTGTTGCCGCACTCGACGCCGAGGAAAAATTCCCGCAGCGTCACGCCGGAGACCTCCGTCAGCCGCGTGGCGGAGCAATAGGCCTCCAGACAGCCGCGGCGGCCGCATTTGCACGGCAGCCCGCCGGGCTCAACGCACATGTGGCCGAATTCGCCGCTGCGGCCGTTGTCGCCGGTGAACTGCGCGCCGTTGACCAGCACAGAGCCGCCCACGCCGTCCTCAATGGACAAAAAGGCGATATTTCGCGTGCCGGGTGAGGAGAACCACTCGGCAAAGCCGCCGCAGGTCCCGTCGTTTTCCAGCCGCGTGGGGTAGGGGATGGCCTGCAGGAGCTGCGAAAAAACGGCACGTCGCGCAGCGCCAGCGTCGGCGCGAAGAGGATCGAGCGGCTCTCCGCGGAGATGACGCCCGCGAGCGAAACGCCGACGCCCAGAAGCTTCCCCCGGTCGACCCCATTCTCATCCAGAAACCGCTCGAGCTGCGCGGCGAGGAACGCGCTGTAGTCCGGGTCGGAGACGTCCTTCTGGTGGCGGACGTCCTTATAGCCGAGCTCGCGGCGGCTCAGGTCCGTCAGGATGAAGCGCAGCCGCTGCCGCGTGATGCACACGCCCGCGGAGAGTCGCGCGTCCGCGAGGATCGAAAGCTGCGTGGCCGGCCGCCCGCCGGAGGACGGCTGCATGCCCGCCTCACCGATGAGCCCGGCCGCGGCCAGCTCCGTCAGGTTCTGATAGACCGTCGGCAGGCTGAGGCCCAGGGCCGCGGCGATCTGCTGCTTGGAGCAGGGGACGCCCGCCTCGTACAAATACCGGTAGATGCTGCTGCGCGTCTGCCTGCGGCGGGCGCTGATGGTCTGGTCGAGGGCAGAGACCTCCGCCATGCCGGTCACCTCCAAAATTCTTGTAATACTGCCTCTATTTTATCAGAACTTTTGCAAAAGTCAAGATCTCGATTTTTCTGAAAGCGGAAGCAGCCGTGTAGAATATACGAAGATTTCCATGCGATTTTGAGCAGAACCAACAAAAATTGAAAAAAAAATCCGCGCAGGTGATTGAATTTTATAAAAAAAAGAATTATAAAATCAAGTTCATAAATGTTGCGGCGCAGTTTGCCCCCGGCGGCTGCGGCGGAAAAGGAGGCAGCCATGTATTTTATCGGTATCGATCTCGGCACATCCGCGTGCAAGCTGCTGCTGGTCGACGAGGCCGGCGCGATCGTGAACGAGGTCACGCACGAGTACCCCCTCATCTTCCCACACCCCGGCTGGTCGGAGCAGAAGCCCGAGGACTGGTGGAGCGCAGTTGTGACCGGTGTTCCCGAGCTGCTGCGCGGCTTTGACACAAGTGAAGTTGCAGGCATCGGCTCCGGCGGGCAGATGCACGGCCTTGTCGCGCTGGATGAAGCCGACAACGTCATCCGTCCGGCGATTTTGTGGAACGATGGGCGCACGTCCAAAGAAGTCGACTATCTCAATAACGTCGTCGGCAAAGACAAGCTGTCCTCGCTGACGGCCAACATTGCCTTCGCGGGCTTCACCGCCCCGAAGCTCCTCTGGATGCGCGAAAACGAGCCGGAAAAACTTCAGAAAAAGATCGCAAAGATCATGCTCCCGAAGGACTACCTGACGTACAAGCTCACCGGCGTCCATGCCTGCGATTACTCCGACGCGTCCGGGATGCTGCTGCTGGACGTGCAGCACAAGCGCTGGTCGAAGGAAATGCTGGAGATCTGCGGCGTTTCGGAATCGCAGATGCCGCAGCTCTTTGAGAGCTTTGCGGTCGTCGGCACGCTGGCGAAGGAAGCCGCGCAGACGCTGGGCCTGCCGGAGACCGTCAAGGTCGTGGCTGGCGCGGGCGACAACGCCGCGGCGGCGGTCGGCACCGGCACGGTCGGCGCGGGCGGCTGCAACATCAGCTTGGGCACGTCCGGCACGATCTTCATCTCGTCCGACAAATTCGGCGTCGACCCCAACAACGCCCTGCACGCCTTTGCTCACGCCGACGGCGGCTATCACCTCATGGGCTGCATGCTCTCTGCCGCGAGCTGCAACAAGTGGCTGTGCGAAGAAATTCTGAAGACCTCCCGATTTTGCGGGCGAACAGGCGGATATCACCGACGAAAAGCTCGGCGAAAATCACGTCTATTTCCTGCCGTACCTCATGGGCGAGCGCAGCCCCATCAACGATACGAACGCCCGCGGCACCTTCACCGGCATGACGATGGACACCAGCCGGGCAGACCTCGTGCAGGCTGTCCTCGAGGGTGTGGCGTTTGCCATCCGCGACTCGTTTGAGGTCGCGAAGTCCCTTGGCATCGACATCCCGCGCTCGAACGTCTGCGGCGGCGGCGCGAAGAGCCCCCTGTGGCGCAGGATCTTCGCCAACGTCCTCGGCATCCCCCTCGACATGGTCAAGACCGAGCAGGGCCCCGGCTACGGCGCGGCGATGCTGGCGATGGTCGGCTGCGGCAAGTTCGCCTCTGTGCAGGAGGCCGCCGACGCCCTCGTCGAGACCGCATCCACGACCGAGCCGGCCGCCGCCCTGACGGCCAAATACGAAGCCCGCTACCAGAACTTCAAAAAGCTCTACCCTGCGCTGAAGGGTTTCTTCGCCGCGACGGTATAAGGAGGAACTATGAAAATTTATTCCGTTTCCGATCCGGAGTTTCGGCCCTACGGCAAGGTGCTGACCGGCTTTGACACGGCTGCGCTCGTCGCAGCCATGCAGACCGTCCCCATGCCCGAGCGCGGCACGGCCTACGAACCGGCCATCGAAGCGCTCGAGACCTGCGGCATCTTTGACGCGATGCAGAATCGGGCCTATGGCGGTCTGCCCATCCAGATCGGCATGTGCTGGGGCTATAACACGAAGCTCAACTGCCTTGAGTACCACCGGGACAGTGAGATCAACGTCGGCGAGCAGGATTTTATTCTCCTGCTTGCAAAAGAAGACGAGATCGAAGACGGCCAGCTCGACACCGCGAAGGTCAAGGCCTTCCGCGTCCCGGCGGGCACGGCCGTCGAGATCTACGGCACGACGCTCCACTACGCACCCTGCCAGACCGCAAAGACCGGCTTCCGCGTCGCCGTCGTCCTGCCGAAGGGCACGAACACGGAAAAGCCCGCGTTTGAGCCGCAGAGCGAAGAAGACATCTGGATGACCGCCCGCAACAAGTGGCTGTTGGCCCATCCGGATTCCAGCGAGGCAAAGTCCGGCGCGCACATCGGCCTGACCGGCAAAAATATCGATATTACCGAAAACTAAGGAGGAAAGGTATCATGTTTGAAAACATCCCCAATGTAAAGCTCGGCCTCATTGCCGTCTCCCGTGATTGCTTCCCGCGCACGCTCTCCGAGATGCGCCGCGCAAACATCGCCAAAGCCTGCGAGGGCGGCGTGTACGAATGTCCCGTCACCGTCGAGAATGAAGCCGACATGCTCAAGGCCGTCGCCGACGTCAAGGCCGCGGACTGCAATGCCCTCGTCGTCTTCCTCGGCAACTTCGGCCCCGAGACGCCCGAAACGCTCATCGCCAGGTATTTTGACGGCCCGTGCATGTTCGTGGCAGCCGCCGAGGGCGACGGCGACCTCATCAACGGCCGCGGCGACGCGTACTGCGGCATGCTGAACTGTTCGTATAACCTCGGCATGCGCCATCTCAAGGGCTACATCCCCGAGTATCCGGTCGGCACGGCTGCCGATATCGCAAAGATGATCGCGGACTTTATCCCCATTGCCCGCGCCGTCATCGGCGTCAAAAACCTCAAGATCATCACCTTCGGCCCGCGCCCGCAGGACTTCTTCGCCTGCAACGCGCCCATCAAGGGCCTGTATGAGCTTGGCGTGGAGATCGAGGAGAACTCCGAGCTGGACCTGCTCGTCTCCTACAAGGCACACGCGGGCGACGCGCGCATCCCCGCCGTCTGCGAGGATATGAAGCAGGAAATGGGCGAGGGCAAGTACTACGCCGACATGCTCGAGCGCATGGCGCAGTTCGAGCTGACGCTTCTCGACTGGGCAGAAAACCACAAGGGCGCGCGCAAATACGTTGCGTTTGCAGACAAGTGCTGGCCCGCGTTCCCGGAGCAGTTTGGCTTCGAGCCCTGCTACGTCAACTCCCGCCTGGCCTCCCGCGGCATTCCCGTCGCCTGTGAGGTCGATATCTACGGCGCACTTTCGGAGTACATCGGCGCGTGCATCTCGAAGGATGCCGTGACGCTCCTCGACATCAACAACTCCGTCCCCGCCAGCCTGTTTGAATCCGAGATCAAGGGCAAGTTCGACTACACGCTCACCGACACCTTCATGGGCTTCCACTGCGGCAATACCCCGAGCTGCAAGATGTGCGCCGACCGTGCCATCAAGTATCAGCTCATCCAGCACCGTCTGCTCGAGCCGGCTGGCTCCGAACCCGACTTCACCCGCGGCACGCTCGAAGCTGACATCGCGGCGAGCCAGATCACCTTCTACCGCCTGCAGTGCGACTCCGACGGCAACCTCCGCAGCTACATCGCCGAGGGCGAGATCCTGCCCGTCAAGACCGGTTCGTTCGGCGGCATCGGCATCTTCGCCATCCCGGAGATGGGCCGCTTCTACCGTCATGTGCTCATCCAGAAGCGCTACTCGCACCACGGCGCGGTCGCCTTCGGCCATTACGGCAAGCTCCTGTTCGAGGTCTTCAAGTTCCTCGGCGTGGGCGATATTGCCTACAACCAGCCGAAGTCCCTCCCGTACCCCACGGAGAATCCGTTCGCATAAGTAGCCCCAAGCCCCTCCCGCACGGGAGGGGCTTTTTGCTGGAAAAAAGCCTTCCCCTATGAGGGGAAGGTGGCACGGCGCAGCCGTGACGGATGAGGTGGAGGCACCTCATTTGCGCGACTGCGCCCACCTCATCAGTCGCCTTCGGCGACAGCTTCCCCTCATAGGGGAAGCCTCTGGCGTTTCCAGAAGTCTTTCAAAAGGCTGGTAGACTGTACAGATTTGCAACTGCCCATCAGCATTTTTTTGCTTCTCCAAAAGAAAACGCTGGCAAAAGAAAAAAAAGAGCCTGAGGGGATTTCGATTTCCCCTCAGACTCCCTTGAACCGACCAGAAAAACCGCTTCGGTTTTTCTGGACTTTTCCCGCGATAGCTGAAAATCCAATGCGAATTCGTACTGCCCAATTTTTTATCTGCAGGACGTTTTACCGAAAATATTCAAAGGCAACTAGTTGCAAATCTGCTGTTCCGTATCAGGCGGCGCGTACAAAGACGCCAGTAAGGTGACTCCCGAGTGGAACGACGCCTGAAAGATAGGGCCGCCGGAGGCGCGTCAGAAACGACCACGACGGAACGAGCCGCCGCAAGCGACGTCTGTTTTCCTCTGTGCTCGTTTCTTCCTTTCCAAACCGCAAACTGAATTTGCGGTTTGGGTTTTCCCTGCAGATCTGCAGCAACCTCTCAGTCAGCCTGACGGCTGCCAGCATCCCTACCCCTTTTGTCCCTTCGGGACATTTCTCCCTGATAGGGGGAATCGGCCCCTGGAAGGGGAGAGCCTTTGCCCCAACAACTGCCGTTGCGGAAATGGTTGCGAAGTGGGTACTATGACACTATCACAGGGGAAAAGGAGACCCATTATGCCGCAGACATACGGATTTGAACAGACACGCGAGCGCCGCATCCCGGAGCTGGGGGCGGTGCTGCATGAATATACCCACGCGAAGTCCGGCGCGCGATTGTGCTGGCTCGAGCGCGCGGACGAGAACAAGAGCTTCTGCGCCGCCTTCCGCACGCTGCCGTACGACGATTCCGGCGTGTTCCACATTCTGGAGCATTCCGTTCTCTGCGGCTCGGAGCAGTTCCCGGTCAAAGAGCCGTTCGTCGAGCTGATGAAGGGCTCGCTCAATACCTTCCTCAACGCGCTGACCTACCCGGACAAGACCTGCTACCCGGTCTCGAGCCGCAACGATCAGGACTTCCTCAACCTCATGCGCGTCTACCTCGACGCCGTCCTTTTCCCGCGCATTTACGAAAAGCAGGAGATCTTTCAGCAGGAGGGCTGGCATTATGAGCTGGAGAACGGCGTGCTGACGCGCTCCGGCGTGGTGCTGAATGAGATGAAGGGCTCGTTCGCCGACCCCGACACATTGCTTGCCAACGCGCTGACGCGCGCGCTGTTCCCGGATACGCCGTACCGCTTCGTCTCCGGCGGCGACCCGGAGGCCATCCCGACCCTCACCTACGAAGCCTTTACCGCCGCGCACAAGCGGTTCTATCATCCATCCAACGCTTATCTCCTGCTCGACGGCAGCATCGATCTGAGCCGCTGCCTGGCGCTGCTGGACAGCTATCTTTCCCGCTTTACAGCCATCTTCCCCGATACCGACATCCGCCCGCAGACGCCCGTCTGCCCGCCGCGCAAGACGATCGAATACCCGCCTCCCGGCCGGAGAACCGGCCGAGACCCGCTGGAAGCTCGGGCAGGGGCTATGTCATCGGCACGAGCCAGGACGCGCAGACGCTTTTCGCCGCGCAGATCCTCTGCGATGTGCTCTGCGGCAGCAACCACGCGCCGCTGTGCCGGGCCGTGCCTGGAAACGGGTCTGGCCGAGGATGTGACGCTCAGCTGCGATGACGAATGCCTGCAGCCGATGCTCCTGCTGCAGGTGCAGAACTTCCGCCGCGATGATCTGCCGCCATCGAGCAGACCATCCGCCGGACCCCTGACGGACCTTTGCGAGCAGGGGCTCGACCGCGAGCAGATCGAAGCGTCGCTCGCGAGCTTTGAGTTCCGCCTGCGCGAGCGTGACTACGGCACGATGCCGCGCGGTCTGGTGTTCTCGCTGGAGATCCTGTCCAGCTGGCTCTATGGCGGCGACCCGGTAGCCCGCCTGGGCTTCGGCCCGGTCTTCGAGCAGCTGCGGCAGGCGATCGGCACGGGCTATTATGAGGCGCTTCTGCGCCGGCTGCTGCTGAGCTGCGATCACACCGCCAGCATCCTCATGCAGCCGTCCGCGACCTGCGGCGAAGCGCGGCAGGCCAGGGAAAAGGAAGCCCTTGCCGCTGTGCTGCAGACGCTCTCCGCGCAGCAGCAGGACGAGATCCGCGCCCGGCAGACCCGCCTCGCCGCGCTCCAGCAGGAGCCGGACAGCCCGGAGGCGCTGGCCACGATCCCGCACGTTTGCCTGTCGGACCTGCCGCGCGACCCCGTCCCTGTGCCGACCGAGCTGCGGGAAGACGGGAACGTGATCATCCACGACCTGCAGACGGACGGCATCGTCTACACCACGGCCTATTTTGCCGCGGACGATCTGACGCCGGAGGAGCTGCCGTACCTGACGCTGCTGCGGTCTGTCCTTTCGCAGCTGCCGGCAGGGGAGATGGACGCGCAGGAGCTGCAGAAGCAGCTGCGGCTGCGCCTGGGCAGCTTTTCTGTCGGCGTGTCGCCCATTACACAGCTTCGTGACCCGCAGGCCTACCGGCTCTACGCCACGGCCTCGTGCAGCGCGCTCGGCTCCAAGCTGCCGGAGGCGCTCAGCCTTGCGGCCGCGATCCTGACGAAGACCGACTTTACAAACCACGGCAAGCTGCTGGAGATCCTTCGGCAGCTGCGCGACGGCCTGCAGCAGCAGATCGTGAGCTCCGGCTCCAGCTTCGCCATGCTCCGCGCCTCCGCCGCGCTGAACGCGGCCGGGGCCTGTACCGAGCGCAGCGGCGGCGTCGATTTCTACCGCTGGCTGTGCGCGCTCGAGCACGAGTTTGACGCGCGCGCGGACGCGTGCATCGCGGCGCTGCAGCGGCTGAGCGAGAAGCTGTTCGTGACCGCCCGGCTGCGCCTGAGCGTGACCGGCGGTACCGAGGACGAGCGGCAGACCGTCCTGCGCGTCCTGCGCGAGGCCCTGCCCGCCGGGCAGGCGCCCATCGGCGCATCCGGCCCCGCTGCTGCCAGTCCGCCGGGAGGGCATCGTGATCCCGTCGGAGGTCTCGTTCGCCGCGGTCTGCGGTGACGTGCACGCCTATTCCGGCGCGCTGCGCATCGCCTGCCGCGCCGCCTCGCTCGGCCATTACTGGAACGAGATCCGCGTGCAGGGCGGCGCCTACGGCACGGGCCTGCTGCTGCGCGACACGGGCCTTGCCACGGCCTATACCTACCGCGATCCGGACTGCGCCCGTTCCCGCGGCGCGATCGGACGCACGGCCGCGTATCTCGCGGCGGCCGCCTCGGAGCCGCAGGAGGCCAATATCATCGGCGCCATCAGCGACGCTGAGCCGCTGCTCTCGCCGCGCCTGCAGGGCGCTGTGGCCGATACCTGGCTGCTCAAGGGCATGACGCAGGCCGACCGCTGCCGCCTGCGCCATGAGATGCTCGATACCTTGCCGGAGCAGCTTGCCGCCTGCGGCGCGCAGATCGGCCGGGCGCTGGACGAAGGCGTTGTCTGCGTCCTCGGCCCGCGCACGCAGCTCGAGGCCTGCGGCGATCTCGACGTGCAGGAGCTGTAACAGGATTTCTCGCGGAAAAACATAAAAAAGGGCTTGCATTTTCTGACCGACTGTGCTAATATAATGGGGCGCTGAGAAAGCGTGGTATGCGCCGGTAGCTCAGTTGGATAGAGTGACTGGCTACGAACCAGTAGGTCGGGGGTTCGAGTCCCTTCCGGCGTACCAGAAAAGCGGTTGATCGTTGATCAGCCGCTTTTCTAATTTTTTTACGCAAAAAGAAGATCCCCGGCTGGCGGCGCCAGCCGGGGACTTGCTTTGCAGGGGCTTACAGGACGTAGGTGGAGATGGTGCGGCCGAGGGCGCCGATGTCGACGCTGCCGCGGAACTCGAATTTCGCGGTGAAGCCGTTGGAGAACATCAGATACAGCTCGGAATCCGACACCAGCTCGGCAAAGCCGGGCGTCTGGATGGTAAAGAACTGGACCCTGGAATAGGGCATGATGGCAAAGGACTTCTTGAGCCCCGTCAGCCCCTGCACGTCGATGGAGATGATGCGCTTGTTCGTGAAGACGAGCTGATCGCGGATGGTGCGGAACGCGGCGACGATCTCCTCGCCCTCGATCAGCAGGCCGAAGACCTGCGTCTTGACGGACGACACGTCGATCGGCTTGAGGTTCCATATGGAGTCTCCGTTGAAATTGATCATGAGAGCTTTCCTTTCTATGTCTTATAGAAAAAACCGGAGCGGATGCTCGGTTCGAGACTGTCAAAAACTATGAATGGCAGCTGGATGATAGAGCAGCAGGGGGAAGAGTGAAGGGGCAAAGAGCCCCCCGCGTTCAATCAACCAGTTTTTTTCGAACTTTAAAAAGTTCGAAGAAACTGCCTCAGCGTGTCGAAAAAGTCTTTTTCGACACGCTGAGAACCGGAGCGGATGCTCCGGTTCTTTGGAATGCTTAGATGTCCAGCGGATCCATGCTGAGGACAGGGTGGCCAACCTCGGACAGGTAGGCGAGCAACTCTTCCGGATCGCCGTTCGGGCAGTTCGTCTCGTCGGCGACCATATCGGCAAAGTTGTCGATATCGTACATATCCTTGGCAGTCTCATTGAGCTTGTCGCGGATCTGATCCTTCAGCTCCTTCGGCAGCCAGACCAGACGGCCGACGCCGCCCTCGGCCTTGAGGAACTTGTGGGAGGCGATGTAGTGCTTGCCGTGGCCCATGAAGCCCGGAGTCTGCACGCCGCCGCCGGTCATGGAGGCCATCTCGGAGAAGGTCATGCCGAGCGGAGTGATGCCTGCGTATTCACGGCAGGTGATGACAACGCCCATCGAGCACGGCTCGATGCCGCAGATGCACTCGAAGCAGCCGCAGGAGGTCATCGGGTCTTCCAGCAGGGAATAGAGCGTGACGTGCTCCAGTGCGCCGTGAGAGTACTGTGCGACAGCCTCGTCGACGTCCTCGTAGCGGCCGGTGCGCTCGTCGATGCAGCGCTCCTGGTGACGACCTGGCAGGGACCCTGCGGGTCGAGCTCGTTGGTTGCCTTCGCGTCCAGCCACGACACAGCGCCGCAGAGGCCGAGACGTTCGGGGGTGACGATGCAGACGTGGCTCGGGGAGAACGCCTGGCACATGATGCAGGAATAGAAGACCGGAACGGATTCGTCGGTCATGGACTTCAGACGCTCGTCGCGCTTGTCGAAGACCTCGTTGGCGTGCTTGCGCAGCGCGGCGTTCGGCTCGTCGCCGACGACGATGCGGACCTGGCACTTGTCAACGACCGTGTCAAACTCGGACTTGATCTTGGCGTAGAGCACTTCGCCGATGTGGCGGAACTTGAAACCGGCCTCGAAGTCCGCCTTGCTGATACGGACGCGGATCATATCGCGCTGGCCGGTGTGCATCAGGCCCTCGACGCAGTTGAGGAAGCTATGGATCTTACGCTCGAAGACCGGCTCAAAGTCGGGCTGCATGGCCTTGCCTGCGACCTCGACGGTGTAGCTCATGGAGATCTTGGGCCGACCGGGATCTCGTCGATCTCGGGGCCGACGACCTCGATCTTGTGATCCTCGACCTCGGAGGCGTCCTTGGTGGTGACGAGCTCAGAAGCAGTCCTTGCGGGAGCCGTCGATCTCAACCTGCATGTCGCGCCCTTGCGGATGATCTCGCCTTCGAATGCAGAGGAGAAGGAAACGGGGATGTCAATCTTCGTGATCTTCAGCTTGATGCCGCGGGCCTCGATGGAGGTATCGATCCAGTCCGTGGTGTCATCATAGATGATGAGGGACTTCGGCACGGCCCACATATCGTCGTGGTCGTTGGTGATGACCGGGAAGCCGAGCTTGATGGCGCCCGCGCCGCAGGCGACGGTGATATCGTTGACCGGCTTGTACGCGTTGACGAACGCGTTGATGCGGTCGAAGGTGTACTTGTGGAAGCCCTCGACGTCGCCCGGCTGGATGGCGCCGAAAGATCATCGCCGCGCGCACGACCAGGGAGATGACGTGACCGACGGACCAGATCTCCTCGCCGACCGGAACGACACGGACGGGGAAGCTCATGGAAAGACCGGCCTCGACAGCCTGCTCGATGATGCCGCCAATCAGGAACACGAAGATACCGCGGGACTGATAGCCCTTGATGGTCTCAACCCGCTTCCTCGGTGGACGGAGCCGGCCCGATCATGACGACGAAGCCGGGGATATCGCCGGTGACAAGGGGGAACACCCAGCTCACGCACTTCCGCGTCGGTGAAGTGGCCGTGGTAGTTGGTGCCCTCATACGGGGTCTGGGTCTTGACGTACTTGCAGGCCTCGATCATCTCGGCGGCGATGGCGGTGCCGACGCCGGACTGGAAGATGGAGTGCGTGCGCGGCTCGCGGAGCATCATGGCCTTCACGTCGGCCAGCGCGTCCTGCAGCTCGCCGGTCGTGGTGACCTTCTTGCCGATGTAGGCATAGATACAGGCGCAGAAATAAGCGGTGGAGGGAAGCGTCAGGGGAGCGTCGCGGCCGACTTCAGCCACGATCTTGTTAACTTCTTCCTCGGCCTTGGCGAACATCTCGTCAGAGCCGTTGAAGACGCGTTCAAACAATGTCTTCATTGTGGTTTCATTCCTTTCAGATTCATTCTTTGGCGTCAATGGCAGCCTTGATCGCGCGGATCTCATCCAGCGCGTCGGGGCTGCAGTCGTAGGGGGAGAGGCCCTTCCGGTCCGCGTCGATGACGGTGGGACTGTAGCTGATGAAGCCGAGCAGATCCTCGGCCGGGATGCGGCTGCGGATGAATTCGCGGTCGGAATCGTCACGCACCTTGTTGGCTACGACGCGCACCTTCGTGATGCCGATGTCGCGGGCGAGCTCCCTTGATGCGCACATAGGTCTGTACGCTCCGCGCGCCCGGCTCGATGACCACGATGAACTGGTCCATCATGCTGGCCGTGCCGCGTGCTCGAGCCCGGCCTCCATGTCCATGATGACCACGTCGTCCCTGCGGAAAACGAGATTCGTCAGAATCGCCTTGAGCATCACGTGCTCCGGGCAGACGCAGCCGGAGCCGCCGGTGTCGACCGTGCCCATGACGAGAAGCTTCACGCCGTGGATGTCCTTGGCGAGCTTGTCGGGCAGGTCGGAGACGTCGGGGTTGAGAGCTTATAGAAGCTGTTCTGGTCGTTGGCGCCGGTGCGCTCCTTGGCCAGCTGCTTCATTTTGGACACGGGAACGATGGAGTTGACTTCTTCCTCGCTCAGCCCCAGCGCCAGACCCAGGTTCGCGTCCGGATCGACGTCGGCGGCGAGGACCGTGCGCCCTTCGTCGGCGTACAGCCGCGCGAGCGTGGAGGCCAGCGTCGTCTTGCCGACGCCGCCCCTTGCCGGTGATAGCTACTTTCATATCGGTAAAGAACCCTCCGGGAGCTTCGCTTAGATGCCGAGAGCTGCGCGCTTGGCCTCGATGGCGGCGATCATCTTGTCGCCGAGGCTCTCGATGTTGGTATCGACGACGAAGTGCGCCTCGACCCACTCACTTGCAGCCGCGGGTCTCGCCCCAGCAGCAGCTCGGTGATCTCGCTGGAGCCCTTGGAATACGGGTCAACGCCGAGGTAGGTGTCGATGCCGTGGCCATGACGTAGTGCCGATGGAAACTGCCTTTTCAGACATCCATTCCGGCGCGCAGCCGCAGAGCGGAATCTGGGGAAATGTTGATGCCCCAATCCTTTTTTGCAAGATCGGAAGCCAGGATCATCATGCGGGAGATATCCACGCAGGAGCCCATATGCAGGACCGGCGGGATGCCAACCAGCTTGCACACGCGCTTGAGGCCCTCGCCGCAGTATTCAGCAGCGTCGAGATCCATGAGGCCGGCCTTGGCCGCAGCCTGTGCCGAACAGCCGGAGACGATGACGATGATATCGTTCTTCAGGAGCTTCTTCATGAGCTCAATGTGCGCGGTGTCGGGGCGGACCTTGGGGTTGTTGCAGCCGACCATTGCGACAGCACCGCGCAGGACACCGGCCTTGACAACGTCGGCCAGCGGCTTGAGCGTGCCGAGCGCGTCAACGTGGGAGTTGCACACGCCGTCGAGTTCTTTCTTAATGGCCTCGACCGAGTAGCCGACGCGTGCCTTGGTCTTGAGCTGCGGAATGTTGACGAGGTCCTGGCTTGCGGTTCTTGAAGTTCTCAACAGCCATCTTGATGATCGCCTTGGCGTTGTCCGCCGCGGTATCCTCATGGAACTCGATGAAATCGGAGTCCGGCATGCGGGCGATGGGGGAGGTGGTGATGAACTTGGTGTGGAAGCACTTGGACAGAGGGCCAAGGGCCGGGAAGATGCACTGCACGTCGACCACAATGGCTTCGCAGGCGCCGGTGAGAACCACGTTCTCCTGTTGCAGGAAGTTACCGGCCATCGGGATGCCCTGACGCATGGCGACTTCGTTGCCCGTGCAGCAGACGCCGGCAATGTTGATGCCCTTGGCGCCGACAGACTTTGCGAGCGCGATCATCTCGGGGATCCTGCGAGTACATGACGATCATCTCGGACGGGAAGGATCGTGGCCGTGGACGATGATGTTGACCATGTCCTTTTCCATGACGCCGATGTTGGCGGTGGTGTCAACAGGACGCGGGGTGCCGAACAGAATGTCGGGAGAACTCGGTGCCCATCATGGAGCCGCCCCAGCCGTCGGACAGACCGGCGCGCAGGGACTGCTTAATGAGAGCCTCCGGCAGCGAGGAACAGCCATATGCGTCATGTGCAGCGACTGCGAGACCACGGTCGATCGCGCGCGGCTCGATGCCGGCGTCATGCCACAACTTCTGGGTGTGCTCCGGGGCACGCTTGAGGTAGCGCTGCACGCCGAACGGCTTGCCGTACTCGAGAAGACCCGTCTCGGCGACCTCGTGCGCCAGATCGTAAATATCCTTGCCCTCGGTCTCGATGCCCCACTCGGCGGGCGATCTTCTTCAGCTTTCCGGATCCTTGACCTGGTAGGAGCCGCCCTCTTTCGCCTGATAGAGCGTGGCAGATCTGACGGCCATGGTCGGAGGTGCGTGGCTGCGCCGCCTGCGGTGAAAGCGCAGGTAGTTACGGCCGACGATGCCGTGCACGTCGCAGCCGCAGATGCCGCGCAGGGGCGCTTCGGCGTGATGCGGCAGGGGGCCCATGGAGCAAATGCGGCAGCAGGTGCCGGCTTCGCCGAAGCGCAGTGCGGCGTCTGATTCTTTTTGACGCGCTGCTGCCAGGAATCCGCGCCAACTTTCTTGCCGGTTTCAAGCAAGGTGTTGGTCGCTTCTTCCATCTGTTCAATAGTGATTAAGCGATCCCAATCCATCGATGATGTCTCCTCCTAAAATTTTGTTCTGGACCGGCCCGCGCAGCAGCTGCCCAGGCCGAAGGGGGTGGCGTGTCCGTCCGGACAAACCGAGCGGGCGTATTTTCGCCTCGAAACCAAAAGCGACGCAATACGCCTCATACAGCTTGGGTCTATTCTATCAAGCCCCCGCGGGAAAGTCAACCGATCCGAACCCCGGCGGGGGTTATCGGCAAACGCGGAAATCAGACGAAATCGAAATAAAAAACAAAAAAAAGTCAGAATCGTCGACAAATTTTTCGGACGATTCTGACTTTATGCAAAAAATGATATACGATATTCGGATATTCCTTTTTTTATGGTTCCATATGAACATTGATATGCGGATACGTCATGGTGACGCCGGCAGAGAAAAGGCTGCCTGCAGGCCGTCGAGACGTCATTGCAGCAGGTCCAGTAATCCTCCGTGCGGGCCCAGAAGCGCAGGACGTAATTGACCGCGCTGTCGCCGTAGCCGGTGACGTGGGCCTCGATGGGCCGGTCTTTGAGGACCGTCTCATGCGCGGCCGCGGCCTGCGTGGAGCACGGCGCGGACGGTGTCCGCCGCGTCGTCATACGAGGCCGAGACGTTCAGGTCGATCCGGCGCGCAGGGGCTCGGCGGTCTGGTTGACGATGGCGGCCGCGGTGACCTGGCTGTTGGGCAGGTAGATGCGCTGACCGTCATACGTCCGCAGGCTCGTATAGACCGCGCCGATGGTGAGCACCGTCCCGGCCTTGTCTCCGATCTGCACGTAATCCCCGGCACGGAAGGGGCTTGGCCGTGAGGATCATCATCGCGCCCGCCACGTTGAGAGCGCCGTCTGCAGCGAGCGAGACGGCCAGACCGGCGACGCTCAGGATGGCGAGCAAAGACGTGGTATCGACGCCGAGCGTCCCCGCCACGAGCATGATCGTGATGAAGATCAAGATCGCCTTTGCCGACGTGCGCAGGAAGCCGAAGATCGTATGGTCGAGCTTCGAGCGCGAAAACAGCTTGTCCGCCGCCCGTAAGATCAGCCGGATCAGCACCGCGCACAAAACGAGCAGCACCGCCGCCGCATACAGCAGCTTCTCCAGCGTCAGCCGCGAAAAAACGACTGCACCTGCTGCTCGTCGATGGTCTGCGTATCCAGAACGGAAGAAAAGATCATAAACGACCCTCCGGGTGATAAAAAAATCTTCATAAGGCTCCTCCCAGGGGAGCTGTCTGCAGACTGAGAGGTTGTCGCAAATTTGCTGCAACCTCTCCGTCTCGGCTTACGCCGAGCCACCTCCCTCCCAGGGGGAGGCTTTGGATCTAATGCACCCCCATGGCTTCCCCTATGAGGGGAAGCTGTCAGCCGTCAGGCTGACGGATGAAGCGCAGCAGCTGCGTAACTGAAACTGCCCCCACCTCATCCGTCACGGCTCCGCCGTGCCACCCTTCCTCATAGGGGGAAGGCATGGATAAGCCACGCCCCTGCGCGGCAGGGGCGTGGAAAAGTCAATGTCGGAGGCGGACGGCGCGTCTTCCTGCGGGACGTCCGGGGAGGCGGGGGCTTCCGCGTCCTGCTCGTCCTGCGCGGGTTCGCTGCCGTCGGTCAGCTTTTTGTTTTCCGCGTTCACGTAGGTCATGAACTCGTCGCCGGTGATGGTCTCCTTGGTGAGCAGATACATGGCGATCTCGTCGAGCAGCGCCCGGTGCTCGGTGAGAAGCCGCTTGGCGTCTTCGTAGCAGTCCATGAGCAGCTTGTGGATCTCCTCATCTGCGGCGGAGGAGGTGGAGTCGGCGCAGTTCATCATCGTGCTGCCGTCGAGGTACGGGTTCGAGACCGTGGACAGGGCCATGAGCCCGAGCTTGTCGCTCATGCCGTACTGCGTGACCATCTTGCGGGCCAGCTCCGTGGCGCGCTCAATGTCGTTGGACGCGCCCGTCGTGGCGATGCCGAAGACGATCTGCTCGGCAGCGCGGCCGCCCAGCATGGTCTGCAGCTCGACGATCAGCTCTTCACGGCTCGACAGGAACTTCTCCTCCTCCGGCATCTGCATGGTGTAGCCCAGCGCGCCGGAGGTATGCGGCACGATCGTGATCTTGGAGACCGGCTGCGAATGCTTCTGCAGCGCCGCGACCAGCGCGTGGCCGACCTCGTGGTAGGAGACGATGCGCTTTTCCGTGTCGGTCAGCACCGTGCCCTTCTTCTCCGTGCCCGCGATGACGAGCTCGAACGACGTCAGCAGATCCTGCTGGTTGACGGCCTTGTGGCTTCAGACGCACCGCGCGCAGCGCCGCCTCGTTCACGAGGTTTGCCAGATCCGCGCCGACCGCGCCCGCGGTCGCCTGCGCGATCTTGTGCAGGTCGACGTCCTCGGCGAGCTTGATGTTCTTCGTGTGCACGCGGAGCGTCTGATAGCGCCCGGCGAGATTCGGCCGGTCGACGATGATGCGGCGGTCAAAGCGGCCCGCGCGCAGAAGCGCCTTGTCGAGGATCTCCGGCCGGTTCGTGGCGGCCAGAATGACGACGCCCTTGCTCGAGTCAAAGCCGTCGATCTCGGCGAGCAGCTGGTTGAGCGTCTGCTCGCGCTCGTCATTGCCGCCGAACTGGAATCGCGTGCGGCCGATGGCGTCGATCTCATCGATGAAGATGATGGCGGGAGCGACCTTCGCCGCCTGCTGGAACAGATCGCGCACGCGGCGGCTCGCGCCGACACCGACAAACATCTCCACGAAGTCCGAGCCGGAGATCGAGAAGAACGGCACGTTCGCCTCACCGGCGACGGCCTTTGCAAGCAGCGTCTTGCCGGTGCCCGGAGGGCCGACGAGCAGCGCGCCCTTCGGCAGCTTTGCGCCGATGGCGGCGTATTTCTGCGGGTTATGCAGGAAGTCGATGATCTCGACAAGCGATTCCTTGGCCTCGTCCTGACCGGCAACGTCGGCAAACGTGACGCCGGTGGACTTTTCCATATAGACCTTGGCCTTGCTCTCGCCGATACCGCCGATGCCGCCGCCCATGCGCTTGGACATGCTGCGCATCAGCAGGCTGAACAGCGCGTACATGATGATGACCGGCAGCAGCCATGTGACGACAAAGGTCACGATGGGGCTGGCCTGCTCAACGATCTCGGTGTTGTAGATGACGCCCTGCTTGTCCAGCTGCGCCTTGAGCTCGGAATTATCGTAGTTGGGGATGATGCCGGTGTAGTACATCCGCTGCTGCGCAGCGGGCTTTTGGCCTCCTCCCGCGTCAGGATGACGATCCGGTCCGACTGGAACTCCAGCTCCGCGATCTCGTCCTTGTCGAGCTACTCCTGGAATTCGTTGTACGGGATCTCCGACAGATAGGCGTTGGCGATGGAGGTATAGACGGAATTGATGAGCAGCGTGGCAATGAGCGCCACGACCATCAAAAAGACGATCCGTCTGCCCTGCCGTCCATCGTCGCCGTTCTGCGGCTTATTGTCCTGCGGCTTTTTTGCCCTTGGGGTCGTTATTCAAAAACGCACCTTCTTTCTGCGAAAAAACATGGGAAAATTTAGTATTGTTTTTCCTTTTTTCAAATCTTATCACACCCGCCCGGCTTTTACAAGAAAGAACCCGCGGCAGGGCGGTAAATTTTCTGTGAATTGTGAGATTGGGATTGAGCTTTTGCCGAAGAAAGCTGTTATACTATATCATGAAATACTATGAAAAAAGAAATCCTGACGAAATCACTCGGAAGCTGGAGAGACCATTGAAAATAAAAAATGGAATCGCAATGACCGCCGCCCGCCCCTGCGCCGCGCGCAGGAGCCCTCGGAGGCGGCAGAAAATATGCTTAGAGGGCCGCAACGCCGTGCAGGAAAGCGCTTTCCGCCGGCAGAACGATCGACAAGCTCTTCGTTGCCGACAGCGGCGACACCGACCGGGCGCTGGCGCGTATCTGCGCGATGGCGCCCAGAAAGCGGCCAGGGTGGTTGTCCGGACCGACCGGCGGAAGCTCGATCAGCTCTCGGCAACCGGCGCACATCAGGGTGTGATCGCCATGGTTGCGGCGCATGCCATGCCAGCGATCGGCGATATTCTGAAAAAAAGCGGACGCGGGAGAAGCGCCCCCATCATCTTGTGCGACGATCTATCGGACCCGCATAACCTCGGTGCGATTATCCGCCGCGGAGTGCTGCAGGCGCGCACGGGCCGGCATTCCGAAAGCGCAGAAGCATCGGGTTCGACCGCTGTCGTCAACAAGCAAGGCCTCGGCGGCGCGCTGGATATTCGCCGGTTCGCCCGCGTGTCCCAACCTGGTCAGCACCATCGATACTGCAAAAGGCGGGCGTCTGGGTCTTCGGCACCGCGGCGGACGGCGATGACGCTCTTACAAGCCGATCTTGCGCGCAGCTATCGTCATCGGCAACGAGGGCGAGGGCATGAGCCGCCTGGTTCAGAAGCTGCGACTTCAAAGTCAGTATTCCCATGCACGGCCGCATCTCATCCCTCAACGCCTCCAACGCCGCCGCCATCCTCCCTCTGCGAGGCAGTACGGCAGAGAGGGTAACGGAGGAGTCTGCGTGGTGCGCACGGTCAGTCTTCCCCTCATGGAAGCCTTGGATGCCTTCCCCCCCTTCCAGGGGAGGTGGCTCGGCGAAGCCGAGACGGGAGAGGTTGAGCCGGATTTGAGACATCCTCTCCCGTTTCGCAGACAGCGTCCCTACCACCTTTGCCCCTTCGGGGTTTTTCCCCCTGATTGGAATCGGCCCGGGGGAGCCTCGGGATGATGTTATCCACATTTCATTTGAGCAGCCTGAACAGACCAGGCGTCCGAGGACGAGGAACAATCCGAACAAGACGCCTTGAGACCCCGGTTGCAGCCGAGGTTGCAGGAGGAGCTCTTCCGCTCTACTCGCTCGAGGAGATCATGAACGAGTTCGGCGATCGAAAGCGTGACGCGCCTCGCGCTCGTGGAGCCTGTAACCGACGAGACCGTCCGTCTCTGGCATTCCCGCCGCGGAGGCAGCAGGAGAAGTTGCTGAGCGTTCGCCGGCGGCGCGACACCATCCGCTTCACCTCGGTCGAGGCGGTGCGCGTTCGAAAGCCGAAGCGTTGCTCCGACCTTACCGCAGTGAGCTCTGACCTGAGGTCCTACCTCAATTCCTGGCGGAGGCCAGAGCTTGCCTCGCGCCGGGAAAGCCGGCAGGCGGAAAAGCGCCGCCGCCAGCTTCCTCGAGCGCTTCCAGAAAAAGAGGCTGAAAAACGCGCGCAGGAGCAGCCGAGCACACCTTTGCCTCGCCGGGCCGGTATGCATTCTACGCGGCGGCGTTGACTGCGGCTGCGGCTGCACAATTGACACGCTTTCACTCCCGGGTGCGGTACTGCTGCTCGTGCTCTCCGCGCCGCTCATCACCGGCGCGCGTTCGAGTGACCATGCCGCGGTCTTTTCCGCCGCCATGCTGGGGCTTCTGCTCCTGCAGGCCGTGTGCAGCTATGATGTGTGCCTGTCCGGCGTCATTGCGCTGCTCCGGTTCCGTTTCGATCAATACAGTATGCTGTTTCTGGCGCTCTGCGCCGTCGTCGCCGATGCGTTTTTCGCCGTGGCGGAGGGGCGCACGCCGTTCTGCACGGTCGCGGGCATCCTGCTGCTGCTTGCCCTGTGGGGCAGGGACCTGCTGTATGATGCCCGCCGCCGCTCGCTGCGCGCCATCAGCAATATGGACGAGCCCGTCGCCGCCATCCGCGAGGAAAAGGCCTGGCACGGCTACGACTGTATCTTCCGCGCCCCCCGGCGACGCGAACGTTCGCCGTGCAGCTGGAAATGCCGGACGCGAACAGCCGCATTATGCGCGTCTGGGCGCCGGTGA